>Ga0209123_1000025_pt1 | contig 311561 bp, 220 predicted proteins | sample BarGraIncu00431A_FD_184500 | JGI IMG/M metagenome (GOLD analysis project Ga0209123, IMG submission 184500) | Arctic peat soil microbial communities from Barrow, Alaska, USA - Barrow Graham LP Incubations 004-31A (SPAdes) (version 2) | ecosystem: Environmental > Terrestrial > Soil > Wetlands >...
TCAGCACTACGGCAAAGCGCAGGGTACTTTCCAGCACCACCCGGTCGGCGCTGACGGGCGAAAAGATATAGTCCATCTGTGAAAGGGTCCGGATAACATCGGCATTGTTGACCGTTCCGGGCAAGTCAAAGAAAATAAAATCGAACTCGCCAGTTTCTGCCAGTTGCGAAGCCACCTGAACGGCATCTTCCGGAGTACTGCTTACCACAGGGTAGGCTTTGCGTCCCAGGGAGGTAAACTGCCGGTAAGCCATGAGCTTGTAATGTTCATCTTCCATGACTGTTTTCAGGTCGCGCTCCCGCATTTCCACGATGCTATATTGTGGGTAGTCGCAATCGACCACGGCCACACTGTACCCTTTCACATAATGCAGGTAACTCGCTACCAATACGGTCAGTGTTGTTTTTCCGACACCTCCCTTTTGTGTGGAGAATGCCACATACTTACTTTCTTTTTTCATTTTTTGAGTTTTTAATGGTTTGTATATTTCTATCTGGGTATCTTTTCATGTATCTGCCTGCACAAGGACTTACCTGCATAGCTATGGACTTATCTGCCTAACTACCTGTGTACTTACGTTTGTCAGCAGGAACATGCGTTGGTACGGAGATACAGGAGTACGTTGGTGCGTTGTTACATCCCTACCTTTGTCCGTTTTTACCTGTTTCCGCACATTGGTTTATCCGTATTGTTCTACCTGCATACCTGAGCAGGTATTTCCGTTTGTCTGTCCCTGTATCTGTGCGTAAATAAGACCGTATTGTCATACCTGCAACTGTCCTTAAGTGCGTACCAACATTGCAAATAAACGGCATTGAGGCTCCCTGTTTTTACAATTCAAGGGCTTGACGATAAGTGGCCCCGGTTTGATCATTTGTGGCCTGATACAGTATCATGATAATGTCTGACTGACCGTATCCGCCCCACAGCCACCATATTTTGTAAAGTTTTACGTTGGCTACCTTTGCGTGAAAAGATAGCGATGATATTACAACAAAAGAAAGAGGAAATGTTCGCAAGTGTTGCTGAGTGGAAAAGAAGTTCGATGACCAAAGGTGCTTACGCCCAGTTGATGGGGATATCGAAGAGTAAATTTGAGTATTGGGTACGCAAAGTGCGTGAAACGGCCATATCATCTGGTGATTTTCCGGGGTTCGTAGAAATGCGCCATCTGGCAAAGCCCATCCCATTGCCCGAAGTTGAAACCGCGTCAGGAGAATTGCCAACACCAGGGGCACAAGTTGTATTAACCTTTCCGGGTGGTTTGTGCCTAAAAATCTACGGATAGATACTTGGACTGAGCGCCAACCTGCGGTACTTTTTGTGTTGCAGCACCATCGACATTCGAAATGGCTTCGATGGATTGTCCGGAATTGTCCGGAATCACCTAAAAAAAGACCCTGTTTCGGGCGATGTTTTCGTTTTCCTGAATAAAACCCGCACGCACATCAAACTTCTGTATTGGGATGGCGACGGATTTGCCCTTTTTTATAAGCGATTAGAACGGGGAAGGTATGCCTTATCAGCCCATAATGAGCCATCGAAACAGATCAGAAGAGAAGAGCTTTCGATGCTTCTCGAAGGCCTTTCGTTTCAGGATATGAGCCGGAAGAAACGGTATAAATTTACTTGAAACTTACACCAAAATATACGCTAAAACACTTGTAGAATAAGGGTGTTTAGCGTATATTCGTGCATGATAGATCAGCAAAAAACAGACTCGTTTTCGACCAATTCCATGAAGGCAAAAATGGCCATTTTGGAGAACGATCTTGCTGATAAAGATTCTACCATTTCTTCCCTCAATTCTTCTGTCTCAAAGTTAACAGCCGACCTGAATGCGGCCAGGTTTCAACTCGATCAACTTAGGCGGATGATTTTTGGGTCCAAACGTGAACGCTTTGAATCAACACTCGATTCGAACCAGCTGGCCCTTGAATTTGAGCCAATGGCAGCCGAAATAGCAGAAGCTGTCAAGGCCGAGCGCGAACTGCTCAGGGTGGAATATGAACGCAAAAAGCCTAAAAAAGAGCATCATGGCCGCCTGGCATTGCCCGCACATTTGCCCGTTGTTGAAACCATAATAGAACCTTCGGAAGACACAACCGACATGGTATGTATTGGCCGGGAGATTACCGAAGAATTGGATTATACGCCTGCAAAACTTCATGTAAACCGCATCATCCGCCCAAAATACATCACCAAAGAAGATGAAAAAGGCAATCAAACACAAGTTATTGCTACTTTAAACCGGCCAATTCCCAAATGTATAGCAAGTGTAGCCCTTTTGGCGATGATTTTTACCGATAAATACATTTTTCATCTGCCACTTTACCGGATACTAAAGCGGATCGTCCAAATGGGAGTTCCATTACCCAGTTCGACTTTAGAATCATGGGTAAAGCTGGGAGCCCAACTGCTGCATCCACTTTACGCGGTTCACCGGCTTTATGTTTTTCGGGAAATTTATCAAATGATCGATGAATCGCCGATAAAAGTACAGGATAGGGATAAACCGGGGGCATGTCATCAGGGTTACATGTGGGTAAGGTATGCCCCATTGTCAAAAGCTACACTTTTCGAATACTATAGGAGCCGCTCCACCAAAGGGCCGATCGATGATTTGGCCACCTTTACCGGATACGTTCAAACCGATGGATACTCCGGATATACCTACCTGGCTTCGTTGCAAGGCATAACGCACCTCTCGTGCTGGGCACACGCGCGCCGGTACTTCGACAAGGCACTTGAAAACGACAGGGAAAGGGCATCGCATGTAATGAAACTCATTCAATTACTTTATGCCATAGAATCGCTTGCACGCGAATCGGAAATGTCACACTTGCAACGGCATGCCCTTCGTTTGGATAAATCATTGCCTATCATTAACGAGATTGGTCAATATATCCAGCAAGAGCGGGACAAGGTAACGCCCAAAAGTCCGATAGGGCAAGCTTTTGAATATTGTGCCAACCGGTGGGTCAGTCTGCAAAACTATCTGACCAACGGGATGCTCGAAATTGACAGCAACCTGATTGAAAATTCCATCCGGCCACTTGCCCTGGGCAGAAAGAACTACCTCTTTGCTGGCACTGACAATGCCGCTAAAGATATCGCCATGTTTTACAGTTTTTTTGCAACCTGCGACAAAAACAACATCGACTCGCAAAAATGGCTGATATACGTCATGCAAAACATCAACGATACAAAAACCTCTGAACTCAAATATCTGCTGCCACAATTTATCGACAAAAATCTACTCGTATAAGACGGGGTTGGTGGGGTGGATACGTTTATTCAGTTTTTCCAACGCCTTGTCCGTATGGTCAAACCGGTCCATGATACGTTCCATCCAGACTTCGAAAGATTCTTTGTCTATATACATAATCAAGTTATTAATCCGATAATGAAATAATTTGGGTTCGACGGGTCTTTGAGAATGATTTCCTTTTCCCGCATGAACCGGATATAATTTTTGGCAGTCCGTTCTTTTACATCGAGGGCGGTCTGTACTTGTTCACAAAGTTCCATATAGGTAAGAAAGTGTTTGCAGGTGAAGATGTCACGGGCAATGGTTACCAATTCATCTTCCTTGCGCTTTTCTTTGACCTCTTTGGGTTTCTCCCCGAGGTAAACGTGCATGCCAATATCCTTGTCCCATGAAAATTGCATAAGTGGCACATCGAGCGGACTGCCGTCCCGCACTTTTAACGCTTTGACCACGGATACTTCAGGGACGTCATCTTTTTCAACCGAAAGGATAGCTGCAGCTTTGCGTTGCAGTTCGCTGCCAAGATGCCCGCGCAATTTCAACCCATTGGGAATAAAATGCAGCACGGTAACGATGCAGGTATGGTATATCCCAGCTAATCGGTAGAGTTCTTCCACAATGGCAATACTTTCCGCTTCGTCGTTGGCACCTTTTATCAGGTCGGCAATTCCGTCGATAACCACCAACTGAATACCTCCATACTGGTAATGGTATTTGTCCATGCTTTGTACAATGGCTTGAATACGTTCTTTGCGTGACATGCCCGTCATGCAATAAGCATGTAAATAATCAGGCATGGTCAATCGTTTACAGCGCCGCAGCAGATTATTGATGTTCTTGTACAACTGTACTTCGGACTGTTCTGTATCGTAGAACAGCACGGCTTTTTGGTGCAGATTTTCACTTACGGTAACGCCCAGCGTGTCTATCCTTATGCCTTGCTGGCGGATAGCCCCGGAAATAATAGAGGCAACGTAGTTGCTTTTGCCTGTTCCTTCTCCGCCTGTTATGCACAGCAGGTTACCTTGTGTACCAAGCGGCACATCATTTACCGACACAACTATTTGTGCAATGGGAGGAGGGTTATTAAAATCCACTTCACAGGATTTCAATGCCGACATGGTTTCGCAGTATAAAGTGTCGAGATATTGCAGGAATAAACGTTTTAAATCTTCGGATGAATAACCGAGCCTGAAATAGTCAGCCGCATCTTTTTCTTCCTTTGAGCCGGTAAGGGGCAATAACAAACGACTGACACTATAAGCGCTTAAATTTGATACCTGTTTCTCGGAACTTTCCAGCCCTGTTTTATCCACATCGAAAAGCAAAACAATGTGTTTGAACCGGTACGAAAGTTTATGAATTATTTCTGGCGGAATATGCGAAGTTTCCGAATTGAAACATATCGCATGAAACCCATGTGCAGCAAGTGCCATCACGTCTTTTTCGCCACCCGTAATAAATAGCAGATCGCCTTTGGCTGGCAGTTGTTCCAGCCCGAAACAGAAATACTCTGGTATAATACCGCCTTGGACAAACCTGATTTCCGACATTGGGCGGTACACTTTGATGTGTTGTTTGCCAATATAGCCGTACATAGGCTCCTTTTCTGATGAAACGAAGTAAAACGGTTTTCCTTCCCGGTTTTCGCTGTCAAAACGGCTCAGCGAAATGACCTGAAAGGAGAGGAGCAGCTTTTCGGTGATGCCACACTGTGCCCACCAGGAGAGCTCCTGTTGAGAGAAATTCTTTTGGATAATTTTGTACGGCCTTCCTTTTTTTAGCGGCACTGACGATAGTGTCTGAACGACGGGGATATCGGGTGTATGCTTTGATGAAGAAACGGAATGCGGCTTATAATCTTTCCATCGGATAGTCCCAAATGCAGTTCATTGTTAATTCTCTCAAGTATCTGCATAAACTCGGCAGATCGGTTACAGTCAAGCCCGCTAAGTTTGCCAACCAGTGCAAAGCAGTCACCCGAATAGTCATCGTTCCCGAAATCTTTCAGTCGGTAGCAGTCATTGCGCCGGTCAAAGAACACATTGCACGAAGCGTTTTTGTCCGCATAAAGTGGGTTCAGAAAATTCCGGCCTACCTGAAAGGGAAAAGGAATAAAATGACGGAACACGGCCATTCCTTTATTGGTGGCCTGTAAGGTGGTTTCTTTACTTAGCGCCATTACTTAACAGGTAGTTTTTGCGGAACTCGTCCAGCGTATGAGGATCGCAGGTGATTAACCGTTCGTTTAGGCCTCGTTCTATTTCAGACAGCTTGTAAAGGCAACGCCCACGAAGAATGGCGTAGCTGATAAGGTTTTCCGCCCGCAGACGTTGCAGGGTGCGTGTGCTGATGCGCAACAGGTTGGCTACTTCCTGGCTATCGAGCCAGATTTCTTCATTGCTTTGCGGTTTGATACCGGATTCGCACTTTACAACGAAGGCTGATATCTTATCAATTTTTTCAACCAGGTCTTTGTAAGCCCGGCTATCCATTGTGATGACTTCCATTTTGCTCTAATTTTTCTACAAATCTCAGCAAAGTGAAATGGAGGATCTTAATAGTATTATAATAGTATGTATATGATTTTATTTTGATTGCAGGTTTAATGTGTTGATAATAATGTATTTGTATATTTTATTGAGAATCATTTTTTTTTAGGGGAGTAAAAGAACTTCGGCCCGATTGCCTGAAAAACAAAAAAAGTGATTGCATTGCAAACTGCTAATTTTTCTTTTTAAGGTAAATCAGGTAAAAAATCAGTGCAAGGTGCAAGCCTATATATAGATATAGGCTTGCACCTTGCACTGGATAATTAATTTGAGTATCAGGAATTTGCATATTCCATCGAAAGTATTTAGATTTGTACCTGAACAGTTAAGCAGAAAAGCGAAGTCTTTGGACAGCCAAAACTGGACAGGAATTCGGTACGAAATCGGTACGGTATTTTTTGGGAATTTTAGAAAGCAACTGATTATAAATTAATTGACTGGATTGGGTTAACACCTCAGCTGGTTCAGAGCATCTGCCTTACAAGCAGAGGGTCGGGGGTTCGAATCCCTCAACGCCCACTAAAAAAGACTGTTGACGACAGTCTTTTTTAGTGGTATAGTGTTTTATTAAGATACTCAGACGAGTAGTGGGGCATTTGCCTCAACACGTAAACCGAAAGGCGACACCGAAAAGACAAACCCTACAAAATCAACGTTTTGTAGGGTTTTTTCATTATTCATGCCCTATTTCAGTTCTTTCAATCCTTTTTTGGTATCAATCATACCTTTGATAAACTCAATTTCTGAGCAAAACTCTTTATAGGTCATTTCTTTGATATTAAGTGAACCGTACGAGCGTTTTAGCAACGGCAATTGGCTATCGTAGAAGAAATCATTGCCTAATAAGGTAATCAATTGTTGATGTTGTTCCACCCAAATACGTTGTGCCAAATCGCTGAATGGACCTTCGTATTCGTAGCTGGGAAAGGATGCTGATTTCTGACTGACAAAGCAAGTATTGAACATGCTGCCTAAAACTGCAAAAGAATTTAACGAAACCGGAACGATCATGTTGACATCAGCAATATGGAATTTCGACCAGATATTACGGTATCCCCAAATTTTGATATCGTGATCTTTGTGTTTTTCCACATATTTTTCTAACGCAATGGATATAGCAATCAATGTTTTGAAGTGTGTATCCGGGCCGCTACCTTCCGGGTCTAGCGCCAGAGATACAATGTTGGGTCGTACCTTTTCGAGCAAGTCCAAAATAGGTTTTACATCACGTTGAGGGTCGGGATACTCTACAAAAATATCGCCGGTATAGAATTGCAAATCTAAATGCGATACATGATCCAAACCAATGCCAAAGTGCGCCCAAACCAACTCGGCTTCAAACTCACGCGTCCAGCCTTTAATCTTCTGCACAACCTCAATATCCTTTTTGCCGGGATCAACCGTGGTGAGATAGTGTATTGTTTCATCCAATTTTGGAAGCAAATCGCTGACACGTTCCACTTTCAACCAACGAACCAACTGTCGAGCCAATCGGCAAGAGATAAAAATATCGTGTTCGTCTCTGTTTTTGCGAGCAATGGCATTAAGTGTTCCTGTGATGTCGTCCCAAAAACCATCTTGATCAAAAAGCCGGTTGTAATCCAAGAATTTGTCAATTTTCCCACTCGCAATAAGATTCCTCAAAGCGATGAGATTACCATTTATATAATCATTAGTTACAGAAGTAAATCCACTGGTACAATACACAAAATGGCTGTCATTTTGCTTAGAGCGCACCAAGTGGTGAAGCAGCGGAAAGTAAGCCAATTCAATATCATCGTGGTGTGGAGCGGTATGAAGAATACGACTTTGAATAGGTGGATTCAGGCCTTTCTTGATTTTTTTAACAACCCGTTTATGTGTTGCCTGCGCTAATGAAGCTAAAGATTCTCCGCTCACTTGATGCGCTAGTTGTAGATAAAGATTTGTAGAGCTAAAATTATCGGAAGTCATTTCCAAAAGTGTAACACCTTCTTCTAACGCACCATCAATTATCAAGCGATCCAAGGTATTAATATCCGTCTTTTTCGCTTCAAGTATCCGTAGTTTTTGACGCTCTTGCAGTTTAATTGCTGCACCATTTGTCAAGAAAAAACGTGCGTTTGGTAGTTTCTGAAGTGCACTTCCTGGAAACTCCAGCGATGGTTCCGACTCAATGGCCGATGCTACTACTTGCGATTTTGCTTCTCCGGCGGCTATTATGACGGCCACCACATCCGGATTATAAGTAATGGTATTCAATCCAATGGTAATCACCACCTTTTTACGTACCGACTCTATCCCTCCTAGATCGACCGCTGCAGCTGCCTGTGTCTCGTAATTGATATTGGTGAGTCGGGTATGTGAATGATGGCTCGATCCCTGTACATCAAAGGCAATATGACCGTCGGGGCCGATACCTCCCAGGAAGAAACCAATCCCTCCCAGGTTACGTATTTTCTCTTCGTAGTTTTCACAAAACTGATCGAAATACTTGATGGTTTTCTTTTGCAAAGCTTCTTTTGCAGTGGAAGGATGTTTAATACGAAGACTTAAATCGATAACTCCTTCGGGAAATATCTCAACGATATTTTTGTTGCCATCCAAATAGGCTTGGTCGGCTTCTGGAATGTTAAATGTGTCAATAAATAAGGCTTTTTTTTCATCAAATCCAAAACCATCTATGTAAAATCGTTTGACAAAATAATTGAATGATCTTTCGTGCAAAGGATCCAGTGGGAAAAACTCATCAATCATTACGAAGTGCAGCGATTTGAAATCCGGTTTCAAAGTCTTATCAATACCAATTTTATGAAGTAATCCGCTTTTGATTTCTTCATCCCAGTTTTCGAGATAGTATTGCATCCATTTGATAAAAAACTCTGGTGTTTTTCCTGTTGGCAATGCGACAACTCCTCCCGGATTAAGTGCTACCCACTCCAGAAAACGCAAAGCTGTAATTTGTCCTAAGTGTATATAGTTATTAACAGTTATTACTTTAATTTTCTCAACTGTTTTATCAATCATCGAGTTATTGAACTTTCTCTCGAAATAAGTTTCTACTTTACTTTCAACAATGTACTTACGATTTTCCATTTTATTTATAGATTATAGTTCCACTTATTTGATCAATCTTAGAAGTGGCAGAGAAAGAACGTTAAACAGACCAATCAATGATACAGGTAATAAGGCTTTGACATTTCCTTAAAAGCTTCCTCATCTTTTCGCCAATACGGGAGAATATCCGCTGCTTTCATGCCGACCGAGAATTTCAAACGGATCTGATCACTGCCGCTTACCTTATCGAACATGTTAAATCTGGAAGCGGTCGACTCTCCGAAAAATTTCAGTTCCGGATAAAGAGCTGCTATTTCTTGCATCACGTAAAACTGTATCTCAGATAAACAAACCTTTTTGTAATCGGTAATAAAAGTCTGCACTCCAGAATAGAAAAGCCCCTGCCCCGCACCATAAAAAGGCTTAAGAGAAATGGGACGAAACAGAACTCCTGGCAAATGTAGTTGGTTTAAATTACGAGCCAGCAACGGAGCATCTATAGAATCCTTAGCAAACAGCTGAAAAGGAAGCGTATAGCCAACTCCGACAGAGAGGACTTCAAGTTCTCCCAATATACCGGAAGTTGCATAAAAATAAGCAGACTCGGCGTAAGGAATATGCGGGGATGTTAAAATCCAAGGCAAACCGGTTTCCTTAAAAGTCATGCTTCTTCGCCATCCTTTCATGGGAATAACAGTTAATTTGCATTTCTTACCCAATAGGTTTTCTTCGTTGAGCATTTTAGCCAATTCCCCACAGGTAAGCCCATAAACATAAGGGATCTTGAATTGACTGACAAACGAAATAAAAGGATCTTCAACCAGATTCCCTTCCACCTTCAATCCTCCAAGGGGATTGGGGCGGTCCAGTATCACAAACTCGATGCCTTGTTCGGCCGCAGCTTGCATAGCCATCCCCATAGTACTGATATAGGTATAGGATCTGCATCCAATATCCTGAATATCATAGACCAGAACATCCAGACCTTTCAGCATGTCCGGTGTAGGCTTCCGGGTTTTTCCATATAAAGAGTAAACAGGCAAACCAGTCTGCTTGTCTTTATCCATTTCCACTTTATCACCCGCATGAGCATCACCTCGGACACCATGTTCCGGACCGTAAAGAGCAACCAGATTCACACGAGGTGCTTCCATCAGAATATCAACTGTAGTTTTAAGGTGCGAATCCACCCCTGTAGGATTTGTTATCAAACCTACACGTTTACCTTGAAGCACATCATAATTCCGGTCACGCAAAACCTCAATTCCGGTTTTTACATTAACAGCAAAAACGTCCGTTAAAGTAAACAAAGGGACCAAAACCCAAACCCATTTCCTTACTTGAATCATACGTATTTCTTTTTACAAGTGATTATTTTTCTTCCTTATAAGTATCAACAGCCTTTTTTACTGAACCATGCAAAAGCAGCAGATTCTTTGCCGAATCGTATTCCAACTGCGTCTCCTGCATAATCATCCGGGTTCCTCTGTCTATCAGTTTTTTATTGGTCAATTGCATATTGACCATCCGGTTTCCCTTAACCCTGCCCAATTTTATCATAGTTGCAGTAGTAATCATATTCAGAATCATTTTCTGAGCGGTACCCGATTTCATCCGGGTACTTCCGGTCACAAATTCAGGTCCCACGACAGCTTCAATCGGAATATCCGCCTGTTCTGAAACAGGAGAATTCGGATTACAAGAGATAGATGCCGTCAAAATACCCTTTTCACGGCAATGCTTCAAAACACCGATAACATAGGGCGTTGTTCCCGATGCGGCTATTCCGATAACGGTATCTTTGGTATTAATCCGGTAATCAAGCAATTCTTTCCAACTTTTCTCGCTGTCGTCCTCCGCTCCTTCCACCGAATTTCTCAAAGCAAAATCTCCTCCGGCGATCAAACCGATGACCAGATCTTTCGGCATGCCATACGTAGGAGGAATTTCCGAAGCATCCAGAACACCCAGCCTACCACTGGTTCCTGCGCCCAAATAGAAAATTCGGCCTCCGCGTTTCATCCGCTCCACAATAGACTCTATTAGAACATTCAAAGCGGGAATGACTTTTTCCACAGCATCCGCAATCTTGTGATCCTCTTCGTTGATCCCCCTCAACAGCTCCAACACCGAACGATGCTCCAGATTATCGTGCAGAGAATCCATTTCCGTTACCTTCAGAAAAGTCTTATCCGAATCTAACATCTTATTTTTTTCGTTGTAATACAGTATAAGCCCATCCATAGGGTCCTGAAAAATCTTTCCAAGTTTTACAGACAAATCCGAAGCTACTTTTCGCAGTACTTCTGCAAAATGAAAGCCTATGGAACCGGTTACGTGGACAGTTAGGTTCTGATAATCGTACTGAAATACATTTCGTTTGAAGAATTCCGAAAAACCATCATAAACGATGGAATACACCTCGGGTTCTGCCAGATTTTCTTTCAGGAAGATGGAAAAAGATGCCAAGAAACGATTGGGGAAGGGCTTATGGTAGATCGTATCCATAATTTGAGCTTCGGTTAGGCCAAAACGCTTAAAGAACTTTTTCTTCAGCGTTTCGTTCAATTGATTCTTCAAACAATCCGCAACCAATCGTCTACCGAGAGAAACGCCCCCGCCTTCGTCTCCAATCAGGTAACCCAATGGAGAAACACTTTTTGCAATCGCCTTGCCATCATAATAACAAGAATTGGAACCGGTACCCAAAATACAGGCTATTCCCGGTTCATCTCCACACAGTGCTCTTGCAGCTTCTAACATATCGCTCTCAACCTCAATCATATTGAACTCGAAAACTCTTGTAAAGGCATTCCGAACCAATTGTTTCTGGATGTCTGTAGTACAACCGGCACCGTAAAAATGAATTTCAGAAAAATTTTTAACACCCAAACGAGGCAGCAAGTCCGTACGCAAATGATTTTCAATCTCATCTTCGGATTGAAAAAAAGGATTAATCCCGGATGTATAATAACGGCTGCATGCCTGATCCTCTTTCAAAAGAGCCCAGGATGTTTTGGTCGAACCACTGTCGGCTAATAATATCATTGTTTTAGTTTTTTAAGTTTCTTCAATTTAAATCACAAAAACTGAATATATGATTATTCCTTGAATTTAAACAAGAACGTCTTTACTGGAGCAGAAGAATTATAAATTACCCTTTATACAAAGGTACTTTTCTTTATAATTGCATTTTGTTTTACAATCAATTTATAACATATATTATGAATCATGGACACTAATTAACTTTATTCGAACTAAGCGGGCATTCAAGACGCATAATAAAATAAATATTGTTTATAATATATAATATTTGTGAATTTTTGCAACAAAAAGCGAAATTAATTGGTTCGTTGAAAAAAAACCTCTAATTTCACTCTGTCCTTTTGGTAAAGGGAACCGAATCATCAGCAGGCACATAAAAAAGATAATTCGTTCTTTGAAACTCTTTATCCATCGCAATTGTAGCGTTTAAAACAACTTAACGATTTGAATTGAATAGACCTTGATTATTTAGACAGGCCTATTTTTCAAACAGCTTACAGATTTCCTGGCTCATAAAGTGTTGGATATGATCTTCGAAAAAGATGAAGGCAACAAAAACATCCAGAAGGAGGGTTTTGTTGTGCCTTTTGAATATGTGTTCATCCATAAAGCAAATTTAAACACTTAAGCATACTGAAAACGATAGGTTTTCTTGAAAGATTTTGATTTCTAACTTGCGCTTTGTTTTGAAAAAATCTATATATCATTATGTCGTACTTCAATATAATATTCCCTTTAAATCGAATCCATCAGTATGAGAAAGTATTTTTTTCTACTCTTATTTCTTGTATTTACAACGATAGGTGCTTTTGCACAACAGCCGATCTCAGGAGTTGTCGTTGACGAAAACCAGGAAGCCTTGATTGGAGTTTCTGTTAGTGTCAAAGGTTCAACAAAAGCCATGACAATGACCGACATGGACGGGAAATACAGCTTTTCCTCCGTACCAGCATCAACAACTTTACTATTCAGTTATGTCGGAATGAAGACACAAGAACAAAAAATCACTCCGTTAACGTCTTTTCTCAATATTACGATGCAATCAGATGCACTTGGTATTGACGAAGTCGTTGTTACGGCAATGGGTATCCAGCAAGAAAAGAAACGGATGAATTTTGCCGTTCAAAGCATTAACTCAGATTTGTTGACAGAAAACAGGTCTTCAAATTTTGTAAACGCACTGCAAGGCAAAATTGCCGGTTTAAGCGTGACTAATTCGAGCGGATCGCCTAACGCGGGCACGCAGGTTATTATTCGTGGTATTTCATCGATGAATAACGGTCAAAGCAACGAGCCATTATTCATCCTTGACGGGATGCCCATGGCCGGTAAGGGAAGTTCCGCTGCCGATATCAATCCGAACGACATTGAAAACGTTACGGTATTGAAAGGAGCTGCTGCAGCAGCACTTTACGGTCAGGATGCCGCCAATGGTGTTATCATGATTACCACTAAAAAAGGCAAAGTCGGAAAAGTTACCGCTACAGCAAATGCAAGCGTACAATATGACATCCCTACACGCTTGCAACAACTGCAAACAAGTTACGCCCCCGGATCTCAGGGTTTTTACATTGACAAAGCTTTTGGTGGATGGGGACCATTATTAAAAGAAGATGAGAGAATTTATGACAATGTCAATAATTTCTTAAGAAATGGTTTTTATCAGAAATATGATTTAAGTTTGAGTGGCGGCAGCGAGAAATTTCACACATACGCTTCTGCTAATTATTCAAAAAACGATGGTATAGTACCTAATGATTATCTGAACAAATTTGGAGTCTTGTTGAAAGCCACCTACCAACCTATCAAATCACTTTCATTTAACTTCTCAGCGAACATTCAGGAAAACACTTCCCGTTCTTTTTCTTCCACGGGGATGTCGGCTGTTTACAACTTCCCGATTACTAGCGACATCTCTGATTATGAGCTTATTAACGGTTATCCGCACTACTTTTATTACAATGAAGGCGATGGCCAGAAGCACACTTCACCGATGAGTCCTCTCTATTCACGCTACAATGACAATGGTATCAATAAGAAACTAAGGAACATACTGAATGGCTCTATAGAATGGAAACCAATCAGAAATCTGAACATTACCGGTCGTGTTGGTTATGACACCAATGCTTATTCTTATGATGGCTATACGGTTCCTCGTTTTGACGATTCAGTCGTATTACCTCACGTAACAAAACCTGAGAACCCGGCAGAAAACGCTACGTCGGCAGAATTGCAGCAATATCAAAATAATTTGAATGCGTATTATGTGTTTCTTGATAAATATGCCAACACACCCTATCTGTCAAGTAAGGATATCGAAAATATGGACAAAAATTTATTGGGATCGTACAGCACATCTATGAGCAGAAGCGAGTTGTTTTCGGCATCCGCATTAGCAACCTACAAGCTTGAATTAAACGAAAATTTCAACATTGATTTTTTGGCTGGAGCAGACCTAAAAATGGAGGAAGGTTTCTCTACTTCTAATTCTGGAAGAGACTTTATAATTCCGGGAACCTATAGCTTAAGCAACACGAACAGCAACTATATTTTCCTCGGTGACCGCACGGCAGAACACAGACAAAAACGCATGTACGGTTATTTTGGTGAAATTCGCGGAGATTACAAAGGGCTTGCCTCGCTGAGTGTTACCAGCCGATGGGACTGGTCTTCTACCATCCTTACAAATCCCTATTATTATCCATCTGTTACAGGAGGGTTGCTTTTCTCAGAATTATTCGATCTGAGCAATAATGTATTCAGTTATGGAAAACTTCGGGGAAATTATGCTGTCGTGGGTAAAGATGCGGGTACTTATTTATATGATCGTCGGTATAAGCAATTTGCTACTTTTCCGGATAATGGTTACGGGATAGACCCAACCTTGTCTTCCGCCGACAGAAACTTGATGCCAGAAATGTCGTATTCATGGGAGATCGGTACAGATTTGCGTTTTTTTAATAGCCGCACACGACTGGATTTGGCATATTATTCTGTAAAAGCTGACAACCAAATTGTTACAGTGCGCGTATCCCCATCTTCGGGCTATATATTACAAACACGAAACGAAGGAGCCATACGCAACCAGGGTGTTGAATTTTCACTGGCACAAGACGTCATCAAGAATCGTAACTTTTCATGGACAGCCATCCTGAATGTTGGCATGAATCGCGGCACAGTCACCAGTTTGCCGGAAGAAGTAGCGGAGATTACCGGTACACAATATGGTGATATCTATACTTCCGCCTATTTGGGAGGATCTACCACTGGTCTATCGGGTAAAGATTATCTACGCACTGAAGATGGAAATATTATTGTCGGTTCGGATGGTTATCCCAAAATTGACCCGAATAAAAACAAATACATCGGGAACCGTGAACCACTTTTCCATTCCGGGATAACAAACACATTTACATACAAAAAACTGTTAGTATCCTTTTTATTTGAAGGACGTTTAGGTGGTGATGTGGTTAACGTAACCGGTCGGGGATTGATTTCTAACGGTCAAAGTAAAATGCTCGAAAAATACCGTGGTCGGCAGATTGTGGTGGATGGTGTCGTGCAACAACCGGATGGCACCTACGAGCCTAACACGACTCCGATTTCGCTCGACAACCCTACCATAATCAATTATTTTTATGCTGTAAGTTCGAACTTCGTGGAAGACGGTTCTTATATTCGCTTGAGTTATCTGACAATGAATTACGATTTATCAGAATATGTCAGGAAAACCCCTTTTACAAGCTTACGATTTACTGTAACAGGGAATAATTTATTCCTTTTAACCCGATATACGGGAGCCGATCCAAGTTTAAATGCTGATACCAACGCCGGTGGTACCGGTTCTGCCGGTATCGACAACTATGCAGTACCTAACACAAGGAGTTTTAATTTTGGAATCACAGCTACTTTCTAAAAAGTTAAATCACAACTAACACCATAAAATATGAAACTTTTCCGATATATAGCATGGAGTGTTCCAGTTGTTATGCTGCTTTCCGGCTGCGAAGATTTTTTGGACGTAAACGTCAGCAAGGACAGCCCAACAATCATTACTGTAGATCAAGCATTACCTACAGCTTGTTTCTATGCTGCACAGGAAATATACGATCATGCGGAATACAGTGTCTATCTTTCACAGGCACTGACAACTTCTTCGAAGAGCCAGACAGGCGTATATGCCTACAGTCAGGGTTGGGAGTTTTTATCGATGAACCGTCACCCGCAATGGCGCAGGCATTTTTACGATTTGGGCGCCAATATCAACGAAATGATTCGTGCTGCCGAAAAAATAGATTCGAAAAACTTTATATTAATAGGTCGCACCATCATGTTGCAATCCACCATGCTGACAACCGACGTATTCGGTCCTATGCCACGTTCCAACGCTTACACATCGACATCACCTACGTACGACACACAGGAACAAATCTATGAATGGATGTTTCAGGAAGCAGATGAATTGGTTGCTTTGTATCAAGACTCGTCATGGATCAACAATCCAAACAACATCCCGATTACTGCAAAGATGGACCGGATTTACTCAGGTGATCTAAAAAAATGGGGACTGTATGCCAAAGCACTACGTGCCCGCCTGTGGCTGCGCAAATTGCCCAACTGGGAAAATACGCCTGCCGTTTGCAACCGGATTATTGAAATGGTGGATGAGGTACTGAACGACCCTGATTGGGAAGAACCACATTACAAATATACAGGGGGAACCAATGAGCAAAACTGTCCCTGGGGTCCATCGGCACCAATCATCAATGCCTGGGAAAGTCGTGGAAATCGTTTGGCGACTTCAATACCTTCAAAATTCTTTGCTTATGCAATTTTAGGTTGTTACCCTAACCGACTGACAACCAGATTATCCTCACTTGACCCACGTACAGAGAAAATCATGTCGCCACGAGGGACAGGAGTCGTAGGTAGCGATGGCATACGATGGTTAGAAAGCAATATTGGCATGGATGTTTCCATGAAGGTGACCTACTACCCTGATTTATATGCTACCACCTCCGGATCAAACCCTTACACCAAAAATGACGGTTACATTGCATTGATAATCGACGAAGAACTGATGTTCATAAAAGCGGAAGCTCAATATTGGAGTGAAGATAAACCGGCAGCGTATCATACGACTAAACAAGCGGTGCTAAGGAATTTTACTCGCCTGAATATAAAAGAGCCGGTTGCTGCTGATGGAAGCAATGCCGTAAAACGCTATGGAAGTTTCTTCAATATTCGCCTCCCGGGTGAAAGCCTCTTTACCATTGCCGACCTGATGCAACAAAAATACATTGCCATGTTCCTGCAACCGGAACTTTGGAACGATGTGCGCCGATACAATTACAGCAGCAAAAAAAATGGAATTTTTTATGACAACGTAGCTGTTTACACGGTAACCACCTGTCACAATGGAAGTGTAGGATCAAATATCCCAGGATATTCTACCGCTTCCAATGCCGCTTTTGGAACTGGTGCAAATCCCATGACGGCTGAATATTCCCTCCGTCGTCCTTACAACTTGTATGAACCCTATTGGCTGCAATCCGATGCTTTTGGGGTTAATGCAGAACTTTCTCCCAACGCATGGATTCAGCGGTTGAACTATGACCCAGAAACAGAAGACAAGTACAACCGCAAAGAGTTGGAACGTTTGGGAGCCTATAAAAACCACGAATGGTTAAAAAAACGGATGGTATGGGCTTATAATACAAGTGGAAAAGCAACAGCAAGCGATCCTACAGAATGGAAATGAGTTCCTCACCTGCTTCATACCGAAGATATTTTAAACGTACAAATAAGATTGAAACAATGAAAAATAGTTTGAACAGAATAGCATCATTCGCTATTTATGGTTTGATGCTTACGGCACTTTCTTCTTGCGAAAAACATGATTTTTTCGATGAAAATGCCATCACAGGCAATATTGGCCCCCAAGCCTATTGGGAAGTAGGAAGTTCAACAGTAAGTGCAGGATCCAACATGTCGTTTGTCATACAATATTATTCTACAGCAGCAGAAATAGATCATTCGGAGGTGTGGTACAACATTACAGAAACACAGGAAAAGAGTGTTTCTTGCCCATGGGTAACGACCTTTACCTATTCCTACAATTCCATTACATCAGAAGAAAAACGTATTGCTCAAAAAATACAGGAATATCCCCACGCTTTGGCGGTGTGGTCCGATTCATTGCATACCTATACCTTTCCCGGTGCATTTCCGGTTAGCGGAACATTAAAACCTTTTGCTTGGGTTAAGCCGGTAGTATTCGATTCGACCAGAATGAATACCTACTTTGGAACAGGATACATGCAGCATTTCAAAGACAGTCTGTACAACCTCATGAAGTATGCTGATTTTAAAAACATGCTATTGGGAATGAGCCTGATCGACAATTTCAGCCTATACACAGATTCAACCTTTGATATCAATTCGAATGGTTATGTATATCATTTCCCTAAAGATGTAAACGGAAACACTCCGGTGCCGAACGCGATCTACAACCTATACAATACCATTGCTTTCGATCGGTTGATTGAGAGTCCTTCGGGATACAATGTGGAATTTAAACGCACCTATTTTCTCGAAGCCAGGATGCGGGTTTACGACACAAACAATGTTTATGGAACAACCGTATCTAAAAAAATTGACATCAATTGATTTTCAATTTACCAACTCAGGAACACATGAAAACAAAAGCACTCATAAAACAGTATTTGCTAATTTTTCTTATCGGATACATTGCCTTCGGTTGTACCAACAATGTGCCGGAAGTGGAAGATTTACCATCGGCAGACGTAGCGTTCACCTACGAAGTGACTGATGACACCTATAAGTTGGATTATTATGTAGGTGCAACGGTGGAGTTCACAAGCATTTCAAGTTTGGATGGTCGGTGCGTCTGGGATTTTGGAGATGGCAGTGATCCTGTTATCGGTGAAGTAGTTACGCACAAATATACGAACGCAGGAACCTATTATGTGAAGCTGACAATCTCCGATTCGAAGTTCAACAGACAGCCTATTTTGGTTAAAGACATTGTTCCGATAATGAAGGTTGACCCCATCGTAGGTGGTATTTGTGAAGTGCTTACAACTCCGGTCAGCATCTCGGTTGAGCTACCAAATCCTGAGAATCTGATCGAAGAATATTTATGGATTTTCCCTCAGGGAACAACCGACGAAAACGGAAATCCAATCAGCACATCCACTGCACAGGATCCGGGCAAAGTGAAGTTCAGCCATGTCGGATCGCAAGCTGTTCGTTTGGAGGTAAAATTGTCCGGTCGTCAGCTAGAGGAAGGAAAAATCAATGTACAGGTTGCCTACAATCAGGAGATGCCAACTTTGTACTATGCGGTAAAAGGAGGAAACATCATGGCGCTTAAGCTGGTAAGCAATAAACCGGCCGGAATGAACATAAATCCGTTTGACATGGGGGTCTCTTCAGGAAAACATCCATTGAATGTTTTATACAATGATGCTTCTCTTTATGTATTGGATTGCGGACAACAATTCACCTACGTGGACGATGTTGATGGTGTGTTGGGAGATGGTAGGATTACCGTGATGTCCAAAGACGGCTCAAAAGTCGAAACCATGTTGTCCAATTCATCTGCAGCATTCAATGATCCTTTCTACGGATATATTGAAGGCTCCAATTTGTATTTTGCCAATCGAAATACAGGAATCAGTAAAATTGGGCTCAGCGATCGCAACAAGGTATATTCTGCAGCGGATTATCCATGGTTTGTACAAAACGCGACCTTAGGCTATTATGGAAATGGATGGAGTTATGGTTCGATGAGTGCTTGTTTCACCAAAATTAACGGAACGTGGTTCTGGTGTAAAACCTATAATGGAACAGGAGTATTTCGCTTCACTGATGCTGAAATCTTACCTGCAGCCATAACAGGAGGACAACCAGCACCTGCAGCAGGTGTGGCTCTATCGGGCATGAGTCCGAAATCCCTGGTATGGGATGCTAAAAATCAAGTGCTATACTTCGCTATTTACGATACGGGATATGAGGGTTTGTACCGCTGTACATTGGAGCAATTCAGCGCCATTGGTGGATCAAGAAGTAATCTGGCTCCCTATAAACTGACGACAGTGAATGGAAAAAGTGTGACACCAATTACAGAAACAGGCAAAGGAGAAGGCTCATCCGGGGAATTCATTGGAATCTGTCAATTAACATTAGACGAAGCCACCGGTTGTGTTTACTTTGGTTTGCGCTCAGCCAATCCGAATGAAGTAAAATCGGGACTGATGCGCTATAATCCGGCCATCAATAAAATTGAACACGTAATAGAAGGAATTGAAGTTTATGGAGTTGCTATAAACAACAGCAAATCAAAATTGTTTTAATATTCTAAAATCTGAATGAAACGTATCATCCATATAGCAGTCTTGTTCATTATCACCGGAATGTATCTTTCGGCGCAAGCACCCAAGCGCGAAGTTCGTTCCGTGTGGCTTTCAACAGTTTGGCGACTGGATTGGCCATCGACCACTGTCCCAGCAGCCACCGGAACCAATGAAGCTACACGTGAGGCAGCGCGTAATGCGCAGAAATCCGGTCTAATCGCTGTACTCGACAAATTGGAGGCTGCTAATTTCAATACAGTTTTATTTCAGGTGAGAGGAATGTGTGATGCTTTTTACAACTCACAATATGAGCCATGGAGTCAGTATCTCTCCTCTGAACGGGGCGCCGATCCCGGTTGGGATCCACTGGCATACCTCATTGAGGAAGCGCATGCCCGTGGTATCGAAGTGCACGCCTGGCTGAATCCGTATCGTTATTCTACATCATCGGAATCACACGGCAATTTGACGGATGATTATGCGGCAGCTCACTCCGACTGGTTGCTTGATTACGGAAGCTATCAAAAAATATTAAATCCGGGGATGCCTGAAGTGCGGCAGCGCATCACTGATGTAGTGGCAGATATTATTACGAATTATGATGTGGATGGAATTGTGTTCGACGACTACTTTTATATGTCAGGCACAAAAGATGCCATGGATGAGCAACAATATCAACTTTATAATCCGAAAGGTTTGTTACGGGGCGATTGGCGTCGTGAAAATGTCAACCAAATGGTTAAAGATGTTCAGGCGCGTATCAACAGCATTAAATCCTATGTCACATTCGGCATTAGTCCGGCCGGCGTGGCAGCTTCGGATATCGATGTTGCAAAAAAATATGGAGTTGACCCGTGCCCGGTAGGCGACGACTGGCAATACAACGGCATTTACAGCGATCCTTTGGCTTGGCTAAAAGACGGATCCATCGATTACATTTCACCACAATTGTATTGGGCGATAAACCATGCAACCAATGATTATTCGAAACTTAGTCCCTGGTGGGCAAAAGTTTCCAATTTCTTTGGCCGACATTTTTACTCAAGCAACACAAGTGGTTTCGCTTCTACTGAATTGATTAATGAGATCAATATCAACCGAAATGCTGATTTAAGCGGCGCCACCGGTAGTGTTTATTTCCGCACGAACAATATTCCACAGGCCACCTTTACAGCCTTCAAAGCTGGCCCGTACCAATCGCAGGCTCTACGCGCTGCATACGGGTGGAAAGTTGCACCTGTACATACGCTGGTGGATAACTTGACGCTTTCAGGCCAAAACCTGAGCTGGGAATATACGGACAATAATGTACGATACAGCATTTACGCTATCCCAAAGGCAAATAGGAATGATGCTGATGCTTTCACCAGTCCGAAGTATTTAGTAGAAATATCCTATACAAAAAATCATACCCTGCCAACAAGTGTGAACAATGCAACACATGACATTGCCGTAGCTGTTTACGATCGTTTTGGAAATGAATTCCCACCTCGTGTATTAGGCGAAGCTGCAACAACTGTCGGCACTGCACAACTTACCTATCCAGCCCAAAACGGCAATAATGTGGTATTGCCGGTATTTTTTACCTGGTTACCTGTAGCCAATGCAGCTTATTACGTGTGGGAATTATCAGAAGATACTGCCTTTACAAAACCCATCGTATCCCGTGAAATATCGGCACCTGAGTTCTATTCGGGACTTCAAACCAACATCAAAGAAAACAGCACCTACTATTGGCGGGTAAAAACAATCAGGCCCAATGCACTGATGACTGTATCGGAAGCACGCAGCTTCGAGGGCACTAAATTTAAAATCACTTCGCCTGCTGATGGCACCGTAAATGCATCAATGTCACCCGAATTTACCTGGACTGACATTGGTGAGGGAGCCAATTATACGCTTGAAATTTCGAATAACGCTGATTTCTCTACCATTGCTTACACAACCAATGTACAGACTACGACAGCCTTAGTAACAAGTGGGTTCTTGGCTACTTCAACAACGTATTATGCTCGTGTGAAAGCTGTCAAAGGAGAAATACAGGCCATCTCTGAACGCATTCAATTTATTACCGTGGAAGTTCCTATTCAGGTACCGGTGCTTATCGCTCCAGTCAACGAAGCTACCGTTTATGGAACTGAAATTGAACTCAACTGGCAAGAACAGGTCTCCAAAGGTTTCCGTGCCGAAATGTCGCAAAGTTCCACTTTCCCAACACGCAGTACAACGCTGCAATCCGTAGATGCTTTTATTTACAGCACCGTTTACAGCAATTTGAATGAGGGCACCTATTACTTGCGCGTAAGGGCTAAAAATAGTGATGGATTGACAGAACCTTCGGCCTCTGTGATGGTTTATCTGAAAAACACATCGGCTGTTCATGACAATAATGCATCCGATTTCTGTTCCAGTTATTACGACAAAACAGGTAACTGTCATCTTGTAATTAATAACGCAGAAAGCAACGAAGCAATTATTGAAACGTATGCTGCAACAGGTATGATGATCGGTAGATTCACCTTTAGTCTGACTTCAGGCAAGAACACGCTTACACCGGATATGACAGGCTATGCGCAAGGCTTCTACTTTATAAAGATAAAAGCGGGAAACAACGAAAGAACGATAAAAATAAAAAGATGAAAACAGGCAAATTACAATGAAGGAAATACTTTTTAAACAATTTTACCAATTATCAATTATCAACACAAAAAATTACTATTTATGAAAAAATTTACTTTACTAATCGCGGCTTGCAGCATGGCTATCATGTCTTATGCAGCAGGCGGAAACATCACCTACGAACTGAATGGTGGTGTGACTAACGACTATGGTTGGAAAAACAAAGCTGACATGCTTGTAGGTTTGAATCAGGATTACAACACGCAGTACTCTGTAGCAACAACTGCAACCTGGTACACCTGGGAAACACTTAGCGTGATTCTGACAAATGGCGATCCTGTTACCCGTATTCCGACTTTTGCTACAAGTATGTGGGGAGTTATTACTACTCCAAAATGGCAATGGTTACACGACTACATTGTTGTAAATGTTACCAAACAAGCAGTGGCTGCAATAGCTGAAGCCGAAAACGCATACTGGCGCTACAATGTATCCGCATTTTTTGTAAGCGGTAAACGTGCGACATGGCCAGCATCTGCCAATTATGCCGTTTCCGGACTAACAGACGCATTCATGCCTGCCTGGAAACATGCTTTTGCTGGTCCTGCTACTTACGATGGAACTGCAGAAGTGGTCCTTCCAGCCCCTTACAAGGAAGGATTTACTTTTGATGGCTGGTTTGATAATGCAGCATTTACTGGTACCAAAATCACTTCTATCGCTGTTGGTGCAGAAGGAGACAAAGCACTGTATGCCAAATGGATAGAATACATACCCACATGTGCTGAAGTGAAAGCCCTAGGAGCAACTAAAACAACAAAAGCAGGTGGTTTTGTAACGTTTGTTAGCGGAACTACGGCCTATATTCAGGACGCATCAGCGGGTATGATGATAGAATTTACGGAAGCTCCCGTCCTAGCCGCCGGTGATAAAATTACCATCTCAGGGACAACCGCTGCTTTGGGTGCTTACCTAAAAGTGACCGGTGCAACTTTGTTGGCAAAAGAAGCTGGAACCGTTCCCACACAGCAAACAGTGGAATTGGCTACGTTGAAAGCTGATGTGGCTGCCTATATGCATGAATATGTATATCTCGAAGGATTAAAAGTAGCATCCTACGGAACGGGCAATGTGGTTTTGGTTGACGACACTGAAAGTAGCATTACGCTTGTTGTTGGTTTAAATCAAACTACAATTCCTGTAAACACGAAAGTGAATGTAAAGGCAATTGTGACTTATGACACAGAACTCAAGTTAGTTACTGATGCAAGTAAAGTGACCATTTCTCCGGTTCCTAGACCCGATCCATCCATCTATGCCGCATTGGAAGATGGCAAATACACAATAACAAGCAAATGGTTGGTTTCCAAAACGCTCGATAACTTGTCGGCTAATCCGATTGGAACAGCTCAAATGGTTCGTGGTATGACTGCAAAGGATGGTAAAATGTACTTTATTGACCGAGAAAACAAGCGAATCAACGTAGTGGATGGCGCAACCGGTAAAAAACTGGCTCCGATTGTATTGGCAGCCAATATTTTCCAACATGTTGCAAAGAATGCACAGGGTGGTGACAGTATTTATATAGCAGGCACACTTCAGTATAATGATATTAAGAAGGATGCAGCAGGAAATATCTTGATAGGAAATTTAATATCGTCTATCGCACAACCATTCCAGATTTGGAAAATTGATTTGGCAACAGGAAACGGTACGCTCCTCATTGATGAAATCTTGAAAGAAAATCCAGACTTTGCTGCAGCAACTGTTCGTTTTGATGCATTCGGTGTATATGGAGATGTAAACACGAATGGAATTATCATGGCTGCCAATGCTTCGGCAATGGAAGCTTATAAATGGAAAATTACCAATGGAGTGGTGGGAAAAGCAGAACAAATTATTATTGATGCCGTCACTGCAGGAACATTCCTGACTGGTTTAGTTAACCCGGGAACTGCTCCGCAAATCTTCCCTATGGACGAAAATTATTTCTATTTAGATGGAAATGCAACGCTTCCTACCTTAATTGACATGACTGGAGAAGTGGTGGATGGTTTCTATAACGTTCCGAAAACAGTAGAAGACTGGTCAGTGGGCATCGGCAACAAACAAGGTCACAACGGTCTGATTGAATTTGAATTAGGAGGCGAATACTTCTTCCTGTTTGCTTCAGGAAACACTGTTGCATCTCCTCCTTCTTCTTTCCGCTTGTTAAAATGGGCCAACGCAAACAAGGAATTCAGCGCAATTAAATCCTTGTGGACACTACCTGCAAATGGTATGGGTGCAGCTTCGAATCCTTACCGTACAGCTATTCCTATGGTTGAAGTAAATGAAACAACAAAAACCGCAACCGTGTATTTATATACCGGAGAAAACGGTTATGGAGTTTATGAATTCAAAATCAACAGCGGTAGTGGTGTAAACGATCTCAAAAACAATACTGTAAAAATAAGTATCGTTGACAGAACAGTGAATTTCAACAAAGAAGTAGCAAGTGTTGCCGTTTATTCTGTTGCAGGACAATTGGTAAAAAAAGCTACCAATGTAACTTCAGTTGAAGTTGCAACCAATGGTGTATTCTTGGTTAAAACCACAACGCACGAAGGAGAAACGGTTGTTCATAAAGTAATTGTAAAATAAAAAACAACCATAAATCTTGACAAAAAAAGGTGGTGGCACTTCCACCACCTTTTTTTCCCCTTCTACAAATACGATCTATAAGGAGTTATGCATATGATAGTTCTTCGGGTTTAGGATCGCAGATATTCATTAACATAATAATTTTCGTATGAATAAGCTTTATTCCCTTCTCTTCATTTTCATTTCCGTACTATTTGTGCAAGCCCAAACCTTGCCAATTGATGGAGTTAATTATACGATCGACACATTAGAGAACCACCTGGTGGGTCCGGGCACTCGATATGTATCGCTGCGTTTGATCGCTCCAGCCAAGCGTTTGGATGTTTATTTTCTGAAAGCAGATTTAAAAGATCCACACCTTGAAATCAGGACCGCATTGGGACGAGATTCCATTTACACCGGAGAGGGGCCGTCGGCACTTGCTAAAAGAATATCTTCTGAAGGTAATTTTTACTTTGCAGGAACCAACGGCGATTTTTACAGTACAACGGGTAGTTATCTCGCTTATCCTGTCAGCGGAAATATGGTCAACGGCGAAATTGCCGAAATCCCCGGTCCCCGAAATGTTTTTACGATCGATAACCAGAAAATACCGGACATTGGTGTTATGTCTTACAACGGTAGTGTTCAGTTCGGTGCTTCAAACTGGACCATTCATTCGGTGAACCACCTTCGTGGAGATAACCAATTGGTGCTCTTCAACCGCCACAACGGGAAATACACCCACACCAATGCTTACGGCACGGAAGTGCTGATTGAACTATTGGATGGATACAACTGGGGCAGCAATAAAACTCTCAAAGCAAAAGTTGTCAACATTCAGAAAGGCATTGGAAATTGGGCCATTCCTAAAGGGAAAGCCGTTCTTTCGGGACATGGAACTGCTGCAGCAAATTTAGATCAACTTTCGGTAAACGATGAAATTGACCTTCGTCTCAACTTAACGTTGAACGCAAACAGCACTTCAAACTTCCTTCAAATGAGCGGTGGTGATAATTATAAAACCATGCTACAGAACGGCGTGGTGGAACAAACAAGTGTCTGGAATGAACTCCATCCGCGTACTGGACTTGGATTTAGTCAAAGCAAAGACACACTAATTTTTTGTGTGGTTGACGGACGTGGATTATCAATTGGTGTAACAACCAAACAATTGGCACAACTGATGAAAAGCGCCGGAGCTTATACGGCGTTCAACATGGACGGTGGTGGTTCAAGTGCCATGTATGTATCAGAATACGGTGGTCCGGTAAATAGAACAAGTGACGGAAACGAGCGTGCGGTGGCAAACGGTGTATTCATAGTTTCCACTGCTCCTACCGACAACCAAATCAGCATCTTAAAACCTTACCGCTCGTCCATATTGCTTCCTGTATATGGAGAACATATTCCGCAATTTTACGGATACAATCAATATGGCGTTCTTCTAAACTCTGATGTTCAGGGTGTTGTGCTTACCTGCCCCGAAACCTTAGGTACGATATATGGTACTAAATTTATTGCCAGCGGAAACACACCCGGCAACATTACAGCAACCTACAACGACAACGTAACAGTAAGCATTGCCGTAAATTTGCTCCCGGTTTCCAACTTAAGAATCCGCTTAGATTCGGTAATGGTGGATAACCGAAGTGATTATCCGATTGAAGTTGTAGCGACGACAGCCGGAGGTGAATCACTCATATCACCTGCTGCTCTCAACTGGAATGTGAGCAATACGGAAATCTGCAGGATAGAATATGGCGTTGTCAAAGCGCTGAAAAACGGCAAAACAACCGTAACCGGACAAATCAACAGCGTTACCGATGAACTGCAAATTAATGTGGTCATACCCTCGGCTCCAACCATGATTGGTGACAGCCTGAAGGTCACCGACTGGACACTGAATGCTTCGTCATTCCTGAATGCTCAATTGAATCAGGAAAATTTACCCAATAGTTGGGAACACGGAGCAGGGGTTAATTTTGTGCACGCGGCCGGACGTTCGCCTTTTATCAAACTTATCAATCAACGTGCGTTTTTCGGAATGCCCGACACCATTAAAATCCTGATGAATATTGGCGACATGGCTCTTTCGAGGGCAATTATTTATCTTAAAGCAAACAATGGAACTAGTTTAATTTCCTACGAAATCAACAGTTTTGAACAAAACAAAGATTTCACGCTGAATGTGCCGGTGAATCAACTTTTTGATGCCGCCGACAGAGCCATCTATCCCATCTGGTTCGACAATGTCAATTTCTACATAAATACTTCCGGAATGACTGAGGCAAAAGCATACACCCTTGCAGTAAAGGATGTACAGTTGGTTTTTAAAGATCTTGTAATCAGCGGTCTATCACCTTTAAAATCGAATAGCTTCATCCTATACCCAAATCCGGCGACGAATCAAACACTGTATCTGCAGCTTAAAGAAACTAATTCTCAGGTGGTGCGTACGGAAATCTACAGTTTGTCGGGGCAATTATTAATCAGACATCAACACGGAATCTACCAGGGAGGATTTGTATCTGTCCCGGTGAAGAAACTGAGTCCGGGAACTTACTTGTTGAAGGTATATGAAAATGAACTCTTTAGTGTTTCTAAATTCATAGTAGAATAAAACAAATAAACAGTGCTGTCCCATGAAATATTTAGTATTTATCGGAATTGTATTGTTGAGCATCACCTCTGTTTCAGCTCAAACAATCACAATAAAAAAAACGTATCCAATGGAGCAAAAGGGTTTTCATCCCAAATTCAATTCCAACGGGAATTTGCTGGCTTTCACTTCCGAATCATACACAGGTTTGGATGTTTATAATTTTCCGGACAAGTCTATCGTAAAAATATCGGAAGAAAAAGGTGCCGGTTATCAACCGGTTTTTAGTAGCAACAACGAAAAAGTATTTTATAAAAGTCTCACGTACGACTCAAGACTGCGTAAAGAAGGTGTTAAGAGTTATGATTTAGCTCAGAAAACACGAGTTGAAATGTTAGAGCCTCGTCGAGACATGAAACAACTACAAACATTTGAGAATGGTTTTTTAGTTTATGCCGACACCAAACTTTTAAAAGCGACTATTGGAAAAACAGCAGCCCCAGTCCCCAATTATGTATGGAGCGATGGTAACAATCTGAATATCTTCAAGAATAATAAGATACACCTATTAAATCCCGTAAAAGGAGCCAATGGATATATTTGGGCTTCGTTATCTCCCAACGGAAAAATGATTCTGTTTACCGCAGCCGGACAAGGAACATTCGTTTGCAATCTGGATGGAAAAATCATCGCGGAATTGGGTTATCTCAATGCTCCGGAATGGTACAACGATATGTTCGTAGTCGGTATGCAGGATAAAGACGACGGACACTTCGTAACCGGGTCGAAAATTCTGATGAAAAGTCTCGATGGAAAAATTGAAAAAATAGTGAGCGCCTCCCAGCACATCGCCATGTTTCCTTCAACCGCATCTGCTGTCGGAAAAGTGGCATACAACACCATAGACGGCGATATTTATGTGGTGGAATTGGAAATAAGTAAAAAGTAAACAACATTAGTTACCTGATAAAGTACAATGAAGACACTAAATAAGAGATTACTTTTGCTTTCCACGTTTACGCTGTTGGTCATAGGAGCAGCAGCTCAAGATCTGACCGGGATAAAGATACATATTAACCCCGGACATGGTGGCTGGGATAGCGACGACAGAGGCATTCCAACGCCACTTTATCCAAATGTCGGAGCTGAGGTCGGTTTTTGGGAATCGCAAAGCAACCTCGATAAAGGGTTGCAACTCAAAAGTATGCTGGAAGCTCTTGGAGCAACGGTACAAATATCCCGCACCCAAAACCGCACGCAGGACGATTTGTCACTTTCGACCATTGTACAAATGGCAAATGAGTTTCAGGCGGATTTTATGCTGTCCATTCATAGCAATGCCGGAAGCGGAACAGCCAACTATGTATTGCAACTGTTTGCTGGCACAAACGTTGGCGACACTTTCTCCTACCCTTCGGCCACCCCAAAATCGGATGAAGGCAAGGCAATCAGTACCGAAATTGCAAAAAACCTGATTAAAAATCAATTGACCTACTGGACTTCAGCAAATTATAATGTTTCCGGCGATAAAACCTACGCCCGTATGTACATGGGTTGGTCCGACGGCTACGGAGTCCTTCGCGGGCTAACAGTACCCGGAGTTATATCCGAAGGCTCCATGCACGACTACATTCCTGAAACATACCGCTTGATGAATATGGAGTATAAATGGTTGGAAGCGTGGAACTTTAAAAAAGCATTTTGTACCTATTTCAAACAGGCGGAAATACCGACAGGAAACATTGCCGGTTATGTGAAAGACAGCCGGAATCTGATTTTGGACGGCTCCTACAAAAAATATGGTACTGATTTATTGCTTCCAATCAATAGTACAACTGTTACCGTACTGGAAACTGGTCAAACTTATACGGTCGATACTAAAAGAAACGGGGTCTTTGTTTTCAAAGATTTACAACCCGGCAATTACACCCTAAAAGCGGAAGCCGAAGGTTATTATGCTCAAACTCACCAAATCGCAGTGGTGAAAAATGAAATTACCTATCTGGGTTTTGAACTGAACAAAGTGCGCAACTCCTCGCCTCAGGTCATCAGTTATTCACCCAACGTTGCCCTAACGGATAGCGTTGTGACTTCGACCAACATTGTGCTGCAATTCAACTGGGATATGGACGAAGTATCAACGCGCGCTGCATTCTCAATCACTCCTGCCGTAGAAGGCACTATTACATTCGAAGACAGCCAGTACCGCCTGCGTTTTACACCAAGTTTCCCCTTAGACAAATCGACTGTATACACCGTTAAATTAGACAAATCGGCAAAGCATCCCGATAACATGAGCATGGGAGAAGATTTTATATTCCAATTTACAACGCAAAACAGAAATAGATTATTGTTACTCGACAGTTATCCGGCCAACGGCAATAAAAGCGTTTATGCCACAAAACCTCTGTTCTTTTTTATTTTTGACAAAGCATTAAACACTTCGAATATTCGCGACGAAATAAATGTCTACAACTCAAATGGAACTGCGATAAGTAAAGCAACCCGCTCGGTAAAAATAAATAAAGTCGGTGCGCCCTACGGAGACATCTATTTTGAATTGACGGAACCGCTTACTGCCGGTAACAATTATACAGTCAAATTGGGCAGCAATGCCATGGATGATGCTGGAGTGAAATTGGTTGATCCTATTGAGATCAACTTCACGGCATCAAATGTTGCGGTTTCGGACAAAACAATCATTGACGATTTTGAAACCGACGGAAAATACACCTACGATGAAACTCAAAGCGAAAACGACACCTTGGCAAGCATAGCATGGAGTACGACACAAAAACTATTCGGAACTTCAGGCTACAAAATAAATGCGACATTTACCGGTGAATCTGCCTGGGCAGTTTACAGAATAAACGAACCTTCGGTAACAACTGAAACTTCTAAGGTATTCGGTCTGCACGTTTACGGCGACATGTCAGGAAACGAATTGCAGTTGCAGTTCCGTTCGGGAACGTCGGAAATAGATGTAAAGTACCTAAAACTTTGCGACTTAAATTTTATCGGTTGGCAATTTGTCGAAACCCAATTTACTGAAAATGAATCCTATCGGCTAACCGGCATACGTCTTACTCGTAAAGATTTCAAATTATCCAAATCGGTTGAAATCTATGTGGATAATTTGCTTCAATACGACACACCCATTGCCGGGTTGAATTCACCCTCGTCCGATAAAACGATACAGGTATTTCCAAATCCTGCATCGGAAATTATTTTTGTTAAGACATACGAAAACGAATTACCTTTGCTGCAACTTTATTCCTTGAACGGTGTTTTATTAAAAGTGAAAAAAAATAATCAACTATCAATCACTGAATTTGAGCGGGGAACGTATGTGCTGAAAGTGAAAACGAAAGCAGGAGTTTTTAGTAAAGTAGTAATGCTTTTCTAATAGTGTGAACCAGAAGTTAAAACATAATTAAATGAAAATAATTGCCGAAAGCAGTTCATGTAAAACAGAATGGGTTCTTATTGAAGGGTACCACGTTCTGGAATCCACTTTCACGGATGGTATTAATCCTTTTTTTCAAACACGTAAGGAAATAAGCCGTTGTATACGATTGCAACTTCCGAAGAAATTTTTCTCTAAGTTGGAGGAAATCCATTTCTATGGGGCAGGATGTACTACAAATGAAAAAAAAGGCATCGTTAACGCCTCGTTGGTAGCTCAATTTCGCGCTCCTGCCATAGTCAACAGCGACCTTTTAGGAGCTGCAAGAGCTTTTTTTGGAAAAGAAGCAGGCATTGCCTGCATTTTAGATGTTGGTTCTAACTCTTGTTTATATGATGGGGAACAGATTGTAAAAAACGTTCACTCCTTAGGCTATATTTTGGGAGACGAAGGGAGTGGAGCCGTCCTGGGAAAAATGTTTTTAAGCGATTGTCTGAAAGATTTGGCACCAGTTGAAATTTCGCAGGAATTTTACGATAAATATCGGATAACATCGGACGATGTACTTGAATTAGTCTACAATAGATCTTTTCCCAGTACATTTTTATCGTCTATTTCATTTCTTTTGGCCGGACATCTTGATAATGAATACGTTTATAATTTGATTTATAAAAATATCAGAAGATTTTTTGTACGTAATCTGATGCAATACGACTATCAGAACCATCCGATAGGTTTCAATGGTTCCATTGCCACAACTTATTCTTCAATTCTTCGCGATGTAGCCAAAGAGTTTGATGTGGAAATTGATGAGATTATTGAATCCTCCATAAAAGGGCTAATAAAATACCACACGATGAATATTGCTCATCTTAATGGTTTATAACGATTCAGCTGATTGGTTAAAGCTTGATGACAATTTTGTTCTTGTAGAGTACTATTGCCAGGGCGGTAAAGATTGCCACATAGCATAGTGCATATAACAGGGACGCCCACTCGTTGTGTCCTAACAGGGAGACAAAGCAGTTTTGATAGATCCATGAAGAGGCATTGGTGGTAACCTCTTTTGAGGTTCCGTCATCCTGCAATACGACGGTACTCCATTTAATGATCCTGCCAAGCGTTTTTGCAATAACTCCTGCCATAACAAACGCAAACAGCGGATTTAATCCAAGAGCCTTGAACGGGAAGAAAACTTTTTCTTTGCCCTTAATATCAATCAAATATATAAAAAAGGCCAACATCAAAATAGACCAACCACCGGCATAAAACACGTATGATGGAGTCCACATGGGCTTATTAATTGGAATAAAGATGTTGAGAATAATGGCAATGGCCAGTGAGATAAGCCCTATTGTATAGAGCTGACCGACAGCGTCAATCTTCTGCTGGCTCTTACGGATTATGCCTCCGATAAGGTATCCCAGCAATACGGTTGCAGAGCCCGACAAAACCCCGAGTAATCCTTCCGGATCAAAAGGAACGCCGAATCCATGATATACATGGTTGGCGCCAACGACAGCCACGTCAATAGGACCTGAACTGTTTCCCTGAAGAGAGAATGGTTCTCCTACGCCAAATAGGAACAAAATTGTCCAGTGGAGTACCATTAGAACAACCATACCGACCATAATCTTTTTTGGTTCATGAAGCCAGAGAGCCAATATTCCCCCCACAAGGTAACACAATGCAATTCTTTGAAGAACTCCGAAAATCCGGAGATGATTCAGATAATCAAGATAATTTGCCCAAAAACTGAGAGCCGGATCCGGAGAGGTAGGATAGAACGGAAATGCATTGAGAGCCAGTCCTGTGAGGAAAATGAGGAAGGCTCTTTTAACAATTTTCTTTAAAGAGTTGGAGTTGAGAGCATCATTATACTTTGCGAAAGCAAAGGAGAGTGCAGTTCCCACAATGAACAAGAAGAATGGGAATACAAGGTCTGTTGGTGTACATCCACTCCAGGCGGCGTGTCTTAAAGGAGGGAAAATTTTCTCCCATGAACCGGGATTGTTTACCAAAATCATACCGGCAATAGTCATCCCTCTAAGCACATCGAGGGCGGTATATCTGTTTGATAGGGCTCGTTCCATAACTTAGTTTAATTGGTTATTGACAAAAATAGCCTTTTATCTCTGTTTATCTATCAAATTTTATCTGGAGGCCTCCTCTACCAAATAAAGGATGGAAGAGTAGGTAATCCCGCCGTGCTTAGAGAGTCCTATTTCGCAGGTTCTGGATGTGGCATATCCCTCCTTACATCCATTGCTTTGTTCCTTTAAATACCTTAATCCGTGTTCGTTTAGTTTTGGCAGAATAAAGCCTCTGTCTCCTGCAAAACCACAACAATTACTGTCTATTACAACGATCTCCTTGGCACATTTGCGGGCAATAGCGCAAAGCATTCCGTCCACATCCATCTTCTTTGCACTGCAAACTGCAAATACTGCCACCTTTTTATCCAACTGCCTGATTGTTAATTTGTCCATCAGTTTATCCTGGACAAATTCGGCAGGTTCATAGAGCTTTAACCGCTCGCCCATCGTTGTCTTCATGGTGTAGAGGCAAGGGCTCATATCGCACAAGATAGGGTATTTACCGCCTTCAGATGCTTCAAGAAGAGCGGCCTCCAGCTTGTCTGACGCAAGCTTCCCTGCCTCAACATAACCTTTACTGGAGAATGCCATACCGCAACAGAGGTCATTTAATCCTTTCGGATAGATTATCTCATAGCCGACCCTTTTGAGAAGCTTTTCTGTGAGTTGTGTTAGCTCAAGAGCATTACTGTAATCTTTGGAAATACCCATGCTTCTTGTTATACAGGATGGAAAATAGACAACTTTATTGGCAGGTTCTATAGCCTTGTTTTGATTGGTAGTAATCTGTTGCTTTGAGGAGATCTTTTTTGCTCCTTTTGGAAAGTGTTCATTCCAGAGAGGAATCCTGCCACCGGAGATTTTGTTCAATCCGGTAGCAACGGAGCCAAAGAGTTTTTTACCGGCAAGCAACCTTAAATAATAAACGGCATTAAGTCCCAGCCTCATACCACTTGTAACTAGGGCCATATTATTTGAAATGGAAGAAGCTATTTTCTCCTGCCAAGGTAAGTGGCTTTCATGACGCAACTCTTTAACCATCCTGCCGGTATCTATCTTAACAGGACAAGCTACAGAACAGAGACTATCGGTAGCACACGTGGCTAAACCTGAATATTTATATAGTTTGTTAATCTCTGCTGCTCTGTGAGGCTCTTGGCCAGAAATCCTTAACCGCTCCATCTCTCTGAACGCTACCACCCGCTGTCTCGGAGATAATGCAAAACCTTCGGAAACGCATACACCTTCACAAAATCCGCACTCCATACATTTGTCTGCAGTCTCTCGGATGGAGGCCATGGGCTTAAGATTCTTTAAATGTATCTTATTGTCATTATTGAGAATAACTCCGGGATTTAGAATTCCTTTAGGATCAAACAACTGCTTGATCTCCTTCATAAGTTGGTAAGCGCGCGCTCCCCATTCTTTCTCTACGAACGGGGCCATATTCCTGCCTGTTCCGTGCTCAGCTTTAAGAGAACCGTCGTACCTGTCAACAACCATTTCGGCAACATCGTCCATAAATTTGCTGTACCTCTCCACCTCGGCCTTATCATTGAAATTTGGACTGAACATAAAGTGTAGGTTGCCTTCCAGCGCATGTCCGAAAATGACTGCCTCCGAATAACCGTATTGGGCGAATAGCGTCTGCAAATCCAATGTTGCTGAAGCCAACATTGGAACAGGAAAACAGACATCCTCAATGATAGAGGTGCTTCCGCTTTTTCTCATTCCAGCAACGGTAGGGAGCGTCTCTTTTCTTATTTTCCAAAGAACGGCCTGCTCTTTTGAATCTGTTGTAAAGCTGAATGGGCGTTCAGTCTCAATAGTTTCGATGCTTTTTGTAATCTGACCTATAAATAAGGAAAGTTGCTCTCTGCTCTCTGCCCTGGTCTCCATTAAAAGGACTGCAGCATCCTTAGAAAGGGTTTTCAGAAATTCGGGAACACCTTTGGCAGAATCAACGGAACGGATAGCAGCTCTATCCATCAGTTCAACTGCAGATACAGGTTGATTTTTAAGAATTTGCACAGCTTTGCATGCACATTCGATGGTTGGATAAATCGCTAAAGCCAGTGCTTTATTTTGGTGATCAATAACAGTATGATAGGTGATATCGGAAATGAAAGCCAAGGTCCCTTCGGAACCAATCATCAGGTGCTTTAAGATGTCAAATCCATCACTATAATCGACCAATGCATTTAAGCTATAGCCGGTTGTGTTTTTAATTTTGTATTTGCGTTTGATCTTTTCGTGAAGCATTTCGTCTGCCTGAATGCTCGATGCCATAGCCTCCAACTCTTTAAGCAGAGACCCATGGCTCTTGACAAAGGAATCTTTGCTTTCTTGACTGCCTGTATCCAAAATTGTTCCGTCCGAGAGAATTACGCGAATATCTGCTACTGTTTTGTAGGAGTTTTCCGATGTGCCGCAACACATTCCGCTTGCGTTATTGGCAGCTATACCTCCAATCATGGCACTATCAAGCGAAGCGGGGTCCGGGCCAATCTTTCTACCATATTTTACCAGATACCTGTTCGCCTGATAACCCCTTAACCCAACCTGTAATTTTATACGGTTACCATTGTTTAATACCTCGTGATTTTGCCACCCGTGCGATGCAATAACAAGAACAGAATCACTTATTGCCTGCCCGGAGAGCGATGTGCCTGCGGCTCTAAATGTAACAGGAATTGAAAGTTCGCTAGCCCTGTTTACCACCAGTTGCAGCTCTTTTTCAGAGCGAACCTTAACAATTAGTTTTGGAATTAATCTATAAAACGATGCATCAGTGCCAAAGGCTAGTGTGCTAAGAGCGTCGTGGAGTAACCTCTCACTCGGAATCTCGCGGATGAGCTCATTATAGAGTTCCACATACTTTCCTGTTATCATCAACTCATGGATTTGTAAACCATATAGGTTGCTACAAAAATCAAAAAGACCGCAAACACCTTTTTAAATACCGCCGAGGGTAGTTTCACACCCAGCTTTGACCCCAACAACGCCCCGAATAGAATTCCGAGGGCAATGAAAGCGGCAAAAAGCAAATTCAAATGCCCATTCTGAGCATAGATGATCACGCTGGGCAATCCGACAGGCAGTTGCATGGCAGCCAATGACGTTGCTGCAGCTTTCTTAGGTTCGTAACGAAAAAAAGCGATGAGCAGCGGAACAATAACGATGCCACCACCCTTTCCAAAGAGCCCGGCAAAAACACCTGCTCCGACACCAACCAACACGTAGGTCCAGAACGGTTTCTGCGCTACCTCGGCTGAAGTGGCCGGTTTCGACTTCTTGCCTTTTTTAAACCAGGAGGGCACATCCAGATAATTGAACGCAATGTATATCAATATAATAGCGTATAACTTTGCCAAAAAAGACTCGCTGATGGTCATTGCAAATTCACCTCCTGCAAAAGAACCCAGAAACAGACCCAAAGCGATCCACAAGGAATCCCTGACATTAATCAAGCCTGCTTTGTAATAGGCGATGACACCCAAAACACCGACAGGTAAAAGCATGGCAGCAAGTGAAGTGGCATTCGCATCCAGAATATCCATCCCGAAAAATACGATGAGCGAAGGCACCATGACAATGCCTCCGCCAATACCGAACAAGCCGGACAATATACCTGCCGCAACACCTAGAATTAAAAAACCGATTTCAGTCATACCTAGTTATTCAACTGGTCTTTCGACCCAATTTTTTAGAAGAAACAATGTAACAGACTGCATCAGAAGTGAACTAAATGAGTCTTATGGCTGAACTGCCGGAACAGGTGTTCCTTCAAGAAATTTCTTCGCCCCTTCTTTATTAAACGCCAATAAATACGTATCCGGATTTTTAAGTTGCATAACCGGCTGAAAGAGATCCGGATGCTTCATGATGGCCGGATACAGGTAACGACCCGTCGAACTGTAACCCAACTGTTCCAACACTACGAAATCCACTTTGGTGTTGACCATGTGCTCGATGACCTTTCGGTCGTCCAGACTGAATACATAGGTGTTTACGAAGGTGCCGGAATAATAATGAAACATCTCCGCTTTGCGGCAACAAACCATCATTTTGGGACTGCCGTTGGCTTTCACTGCTTCGGCAATCTGAAAGTAGTTTTTGTAAGCTGGAGGGTAATCCTGTATGGCCATTTCATTCAGTTCCTGCATCTTAGGAAGCATCAGGAAACCAAAGAGTAGGAAGGCGTACGACCAAACCGGCGTGACACCGATTTTTAGCTTTCCGACCAACCAGCGAACGATTTCGTACAGTCCGAGAAAAAAACAAATCGCAATGAACGGTGCCAACGGCCATACGTAACGAGAGCCGTTTCCACTGTGCCACAGGAGGAACACACCGATGTTGGCCAGTAGGTAACCACCAAAAAAGACGCGAAACTTGCCGGTTTTCCAAGCCCCGAAAAACGTAATGATCAAGACAATCAATCCGATGAAAAGCATGGTCGGCGCAGCCGTTTCCTCCACCTTCACAAAAGGGAAGAGCACTTCGGTGAAACCCTTGATCACAGTGTCGTTGAAGTTGACGGCCATCTTGTCGAGATAACCACTGAGCGTATTGATGTGACCCTCTTCCGGACGCCAGGCGTTGGCAACGGTCATCGCATCGAGGTATCGGCTTTTGAGACCATGCATACGATCGCGGATCATCCAAGGCAAATACAGCACACTGAACGACAGGACGTAAGCCCCCACCCTTTTCCATTTCTTCTGAAACAGCCAGTACAGAACGATGCCGCCAACCAGACCCAGCGCCACGCCTCGGAAATAAAACGCACCAACGGAACCGAGCACCACACCCCAAAATAGTTTGGACTTCCAGAGTTTGGCCTCATCCGGCATTTTGAGTAGGCAATAAACGGCAACGACGCTGAGGAAAAGGTAGGGTATTTCAGACATCAAGATGGTTGCGTAGCGCATCAGCCCACTGTTTAGGAAAAGCAGAGCAGCTACGGAAAACGCCAAAGGGCGGTTGTTGGTGATGCGTCGAGTAAAAAGGAACAGCAAAAGGATGGCACCTAAATACAGGCCACCGTTCACGATGTTGAGAAGTACGATGTTGTTCCCGAAAAAGAACATCAACATCGCCAACATAAACGAGTAACCCGGCGGGAACCAGTTGGTTGCGGGAAATTCAGGGGAATACGGCGTTACATAGCCCTTTCCGTCCAAAATCGCTTTCGCATAGTTCATGTAGCCAAAATTGTCGCCGTTCAGATCCATCTTCTTGTCGAAAATGTAGCTGTACGAAAGGAGGAACACAACACTCAAGATGATCAGATAAATCAGGTCACTTTTCCAGGGAAGCGTTACAGGCAGTTGCGTTTCAGCGGCCTTCCGAACGGTTGGTTTCGTTGCCATGATAAAATGCTTTAAAAAGGTTTCTTATAAAGTTTGGAAGCACACAAGCCCCATTTGTTGAGGCGGAAGTCGATGGAAACCTTCAATACGCCCAGACCATAAATCGTACTGCGTTTCATATTGATGGAAGAAGCCTCATCGAAGTACTTCGTCGGGCAGGTGATTTCAGCAATATCGATGCCTTCGTAAATGATTTGCGCCAGCATTTCATTGTCGAATACAAAATCGTCGGAATCTACATTGTAATTGATTTTGCGGAGCACTTCAGCCGAAAAAGCACGGTAACCGGTGTGGTATTCGGAAAGCTTTTGACTGCAAAGCACGTTTTGCGTGAAGGTCAGGAAGCGGTTGGCGACGTATTTGATAAGCGGCATCCCACCTTTACGGGCGCCGGTGCCCAGAATGCGGGAACCCAAAACCACCGGATAAACATCATTGGCAATGAGGTAACACATTGAGTGGATGAGTTTGGGCGTATACTGATAATCCGGATGAAGCATCACCACGATGTCGGCACCCAGTTCCAGCGCCTTGTTGTAGCAAGTTTTCTGATTGCCTCCGTAACCTTTGTTCTGGTCGTGCTTCATAATGTGCTTCACGCCGATTTCTCTAGCCACTTCGATGGTGCGGTCCGTACTGAAGTCATCAGTCACAATCACCTCATCCACAATATCAAAGGGGATTTCGTCGTAGGTTTTCCGAAGTGTCTGTTCGGCATTGTAGGCGGGCATGACCACCACAATTTTTTTTCCGTTTATCATGATAATGTTGGTTTAAGGCGCAAATATACAAAAAAAAATAAAGGGGGTTTTTTCTGATTTCGGGAACAAAGTGTTTTTCGTACCTTTGCCGAATTGTAACACTACGCTTCATGAAAGATTTCATCCAGTTGCTTTTTCGCCTCGTGCCCCCCTATAAAAGGAAGGTTTTCCTGAACGTACTGAACAACTTGCTATCAACTATATTCAGCCTGTTTTCTTTTGTGATGATCGTTCCGATCTTGGAAATGTTGTTCAAGACCAATAGGACTGCCGTAGTAACAATGCAATCGCTTTCATTCACCGATATTGGCCAATGGGGATCGGCGCTGAAAAATAACTTCTACTATTTTATAAACAACATCTTCACAGTTTACGGCGGAGGCACTACCCTACTGATTCTTGGTTCTTTCCTGGTGGCCATGACGGCATTCAAGGTTACCTTCATGTACATGGCCGCCCGCAACATGGTGACCATCCGTACCGGAGTACTACGCGACCTGCGAAATGCCATTTTTAATAAAATAATTGCATTGCCGTTGAGCTTTTTCTCCGAAGAAAAGAAGGGCGACATTCTATCCCGCATGTCCGGCGATGTTAGTGAAGTGGAAAATTCCATCATGAGTTCGCTCAATATGGTTTTTCAAAATTTCATCATGATCGTGGTCTTTTTTACCACCTTGCTCATTACTAGTTGGGAATTAACTATGTTCGTGTTAGTTATGCTGCCGATTGCTCTCCTATTAATGGGGCGAGTTAGCAAACAACTTAAAAAACCGTCCCGCGAAGGTCAGGCGCAGCTTGGGGAATTGCTTTCACAGGTGGAAGAAACACTATCTGGTCTGCGCATTATCAAGGCATTCAATGCAGAAGACAAAATAAATGGACGCTTCATCAAGCAAAATGAAAAGCTGCGTGGCACTATGCGAAAAATCGCTCGTCGCCAACAACTTGCTCATCCCATGAGTGAGTTTCTGGGGACAACCATCATTGCATTGGTCATCTGGTTTGGAGGTTCGCTAATCATCGGAAATCGAACAACCATTTCTGGTTCGACCTTTATTTTCTACCTCGGTGTCTTTTACAGCATCATCAACCCGGCCAAAGCGTTTTCTCAGGCCTGGTACACCATTCAGCGCGGTATGGCTTCGATGGAACGCATCGATAAAATCCTTTCGGCTGAAAACGCCATTCTTGACCCTGAGAAACCCGAACATGTGCACGATTTCACCGGTGAAATCCGTTACGAGAACGTTGGCTTCCGCTATCAAACGGAGCCGGTGCTCTACAACATTGATCTGGTAGTGCCCAAGGGTAAGACCGTTGCACTCGTGGGACAATCCGGTTCCGGCAAATCGACCATGGTGGATCTATTGCCCCGCTTCTACGACGTGGAGGATGGCCGTATCACCATCGACGGTCACGACATCCGCAACCTGCCAATCCTCGAACTCCGCCATTTGATGGGCAATGTGAATCAGGAAGCCATCCTGTTCAACGACACATTCTTCAACAACATTGCCTTTGGGGTGGAAACGGCGACGCTGCAGCAAGTGGAGGATGCGGCCAAGATTGCCAATGCCCACGATTTTATCATTTCTTCCGAAAACGGTTATGAAACGAATATTGGTGACAGAGGTGGAAAACTCTCGGGCGGTCAACGCCAACGCATCAGCATTGCTCGTGCCATCCTGAAGAATCCGCCCATTTTGATTCTGGATGAAGCGACTTCTGCCTTGGACACCGAATCGGAAAAACTGGTTCAGGAAGCATTGGAGAACTTAATGAAACACCGCACGACCATTGTCATTGCCCACCGCTTGTCGACCATCCGCAATGCAGACCTCATCTGCGTCTTGCATGAAGGCCGCATCGTGGAACGCGGCACACACGAAGAACTCATTAAAAAGAAAGGAGCCTTCAAACGGTTGTACGATATGCAATCTTTTTAAATTTTACAAATTTTAAAAAATATTCACACAAAGTGTTGCAGTTCCGAATTTTATCCGTTCCTTTGCTCCACTTGTACTATGCAAGTTAATCATCAATTTATTTATTTTTTATCTATTTATTTATTATGAACATTTACATTGGAAACTTGAACTACAGTGTTCGGGAAAATGACCTTAAAGAAGTAATGGAAGATTACGGCACCGTTGTTTCCGTGAAAATCATCAAAGACCGCGAAACCGGTCGCTCCAAAGGTTTTGCTTTTTGCGAAATCGAAGAAGAAGAAGGCGCAAAGAAAGCCATCGCTGAACTGAACGGTTCGGAATATGGCGGTCGCCCGATGGTAGTCAAGGAAGCTCTTCCTAAGAACTAAAACACACATTATCTTGTCAGTACTTACTTAACCACATAAGTCCCATCAAAAAAACCGCTTTCTTTCGAAGGCGGTTTTTTTATGCAACTAATTTGGCAAGACATCTTTACTCCAGGAATGCCAACACCTGGTTCTTTTCGACCATTTTTCCTTGCGACACTTCCACTTCCAGAATCTTACCGTCCGCACTGGCAGGTACAGGTTCAATACCGTAGTAATTCTGAACCCAGCAAATCGGTTCGCCGGCTTTGTAAGCGGTTCCAGGCACAGGAGTGGTGGAGTTGTCAACATAATCGAGCTGCCAAATGATCTGACCGGAGCAGGGAGCCTGAACGGCAATCGCTGCAGGATGGTTCATGCGCAGGGTTTCGACATCGAAACTTGGTACTTCAACCACGGGACGAACCACAATCCTAGGTGTGCCGGCCTTTTGGCGGGCTTGTTCCAGTTCCTGATCAAAACGTTGTTTGGCCACGCCAGACTTATAGTCACGGTATTGGCGTTCATGCATGGCGAGCTCGAACAATTCTTCGTCGTCTTCACCACAATCCCAACCATTCTTTTCCATTTCAGCACGGTAGCCATCCAAGGCGTCTGGATAGGCATCCTGCGGGGTGCCGGTGTAGAAATCCCAACCATTGTCTTTAACCCATTGAATGATTTCAGGAGCCAACGCACCAGGAAGAAGGCCGGTTTTGCCGAGAATCATGTTGCGACTGTCCGGGTCGACCTGAGAGAATCGGGGTTCGCCTTTGGCCAAAGAGAAGATGTTCATCAGCGCGATGTTCTTGACATACTGACTAAACGGAGTTACAAGAGGAGGATAGCCGAGTTTGGGCCATACATAAGCGACTTCGTCGAAAAGCTGCACCACAAGGTCATTGAAAGCAACTTCACGTTTTCCTTTGGAACGCAGAGCCATATTGATAGCGCCGTGCATACCTTTCAGGTCGGACATCATGGAACCCATCATACCGCCGGGAAGGCCACAACCCACCAACAGAGAGGACATAATTTTATTGCTTGGATCGATGAAGAATCCAAGGAAATCATCGATGAAACCTTGTGTCATCGAACGGGCTTCCATATAGGCTTTCATATTGATTTCAGGAACCAGGAAACCGGCATCCTTTAACATGGCTTGAACGGTGATGACATCGGGATGGCTCATACCCCAGGAAAGCGGCTCCATAGCCACGTCGATGTATTCGGCACCAGCTTTTGCTACTTCAAGCATGGAAGCAATGGAGAAACCCGGACCGGAGTGACCGTGGTATTCGATGGGCACATTCGGATGACGTTTCTTCATGGCAGTGACCAAGCGGCCCAAAAAGGCCGGACGACCGATGCCGGCCATGTCCTTGAGGCAAATTTCGTCGGCACCAAAATCCACGAGCGTATCGCAAAGATTGGTGTAGTATTCGACGGTATGGATGGGTGAGGATGTGATGCACATGGCAGCTTGGGAAATCATCCCGGCTTCCTTGGCATACTTCACGGAAAGTTCAAGATTGCGCGGATCGTTCAGTCCGCAAAAAGAACGGGAAATGTCGGTACCTTGGGCTTTTTTCACCTTGTACATGAGGCGACGCACATCGGCAGGCACCGGATTCATACGGATACCATTCAAGGCGCGTTCCAACATGTGGGTCTGAATGCCCACATCGTTGAACGGTTGCGTCCATTCGCGAACCGCTTTATTGGGGTTTTCACCGAACAGAAGGTTAACCTGTTCAAAAGCACCTCCGTTGGTTTCTACGCGGGCAAAACAGTCCATGTCGATGATGACAGGGGCGATCTGCTTTAATTGATCCACACGGGGTACATACTTACCGGATGATTGCCACATATCCCGGTAAAGAAGACTGAATTTGATTTCTCGTTTCATTTTTGAGCAATAATTTCGCACGGGACTCGTACGGACTTTGGCGACCGATCAGGTTTAAGTCGACAGGGTTCCATGTGTTGCATTAAAAAAATGCCTCCGAATAATCAAATAAAAGCTGCAGTTCAATCGTTTTTTCTGACTTCGGAATGACAACACAAAATTACGGAAAAATTTCTTTAATTACCCCCAAAAGCGTCCAGAAAAATATCATAAAAATTGCATTTATTTGCGTTTTTTCCGTTTTTTGATAAAAATGAGGTAAAGAACATAGAGAAGACCTAGACCCAAAGCAACGATCGAAAACGGTTTGAGGTGTTGCATGACGAGTTCTTGGTTTTTTCCGAAATAATAACCCAGCAAGGAAAGAATGGTGTTCCAAATCAAGGAGCCTGTGAAGGTATAAAAAAGGAACTTTTTGAAATCCATTTTAGCCAGTCCTGCAGGAATGGAAATGAGGTGACGAATGCCTGGCACAAGCCTTCCGACAAAAGTGGATGTGTTGCCGTTTTCTACAAAATAGTTTTCGGCTTTCTGAATTTTTTCACGGTTTATAAAAAAGAATTTGGCGGCTTTGCTGTCTGCCAATCCGTAAATGATGGTACGACCCAATGTTCTGGACAAGACATAATTAAAGGTGGCACCAAGGACGCAACCAAGAGACGCAAACAAAATGATCAGGAACAGGTTGATCTGATCCGGATACAAGGCAGCTTTCCAGGCGGCAGGCGGCAACACCAGTTCGCTGGGAAGCGGAATGAACGTACTCTCAATGGCCATGAGGATGGTGATGGTCAGGTAGGTCATGTTCGCGATGTACCAATCGAGCAGGCTGGAAAAGATGTTGAGGAAAATCATGTGGTTGTGGGTTTACGCATTTAACGGACACGAAGATAGTTATTTCGTCAGAAAAACGAAAATGGAGTCTGATCAAACAATGTTGCAATGTATTTTTGGCAAGACGGTATAAGATGTTTTAAAAGAGTGCCAAGGTCAAGGCGCTGTTTACGAAAACTCCCGGAGCGTTTTGAGCAGCGAGAGCAAATCGAAGTTTACTTCGTTTTGCCGAGTCGCGATAAACGACTGCGCCTAAGCGCGAACGTACTTAACGTACGTGAGGAGAGTTGAGTGAAAAGGCAACGTTTTCGATAAGTGAGTGCAGAGGCAAACTTGTTTGACTATGCCGAGCGGAGAAAACGACTGCGCCAAAGGCGCGAACGCAGAGATTTGTTTCTACGAAACATCCGTTTATCATGACTCGACATAGTCTAAATAAATTTAGCCTCTGCTCTCGCTACTCAAAACGTTGGTGCTCTTTTGAGACATCTTTAGAAACGTTTGGTGTAACGGTGGCAATACGGTTGCGTACCTTCGCGGACGTAATGGTCCTGATGAGCATCCTCGGCTTCCCAAAACGTGGTAGCTGGTGTCACCTCGGTCACCACATCCAGCCCTTTTGCTCGAAGCAGGGCGATGAGTTTTTCGGCTATGGCTTTTTGCTCGGGGGAATTGTAAAAAACACCTGAACGGTATTGATTGCCAATATCCGGCCCCTGACCATCCTTCTGCGTAGGATCGTGGATTTCAAAAAACAACTTTGCCAGCGTTTCGTAATCGGTTTTTGACGGATCATACGTGACACGAACTGCTTCTGCATGACCGGTAGTATGGCTGCAAACTTCACGGTACGTGGGATGGTCCACAGCACCGCCGATGTAGCCTGAAACAACAGAAATCACACCAAGATTCTGTTGCATCAAGTGTTCGACACCCCAGAAACAGCCACCGGCAAAAATGGCGGTTTGATACAACTTCAGGGTTTCAACCGGTATGGTCGTGAAACTGACGGAGATGGAATTGACACAATGCCGGGTATTCTTGGACGTAATGCCTTCACCTTCAAAAACGTGCCCCAAATGCCCGCCACAATTGGCGCAAACAATTTCAGTCCTATGTCCGTCGGCATCGGGAATCCGCTTAACGGCTCCGGGAATCGCATCATCGAAACTGGGCCAGCCGCAATTGGACTTGAATTTGCTTTCGGAAAGATACAAAGGGTTACCGCATTGCTTGCAGGTGTAGGTGCCCGCCTTGTCAAAATTCACAAATTCGCCGGTGAAAGGACGTTCGGTTGCCTTTTCCAGCAGAACCGCTTTTTCGTCAGGAGTCAGAAATTTCATAGAACTGTTTATTATGGAGGAAGTGGATACATTTATTTTTGTGGGCACTGGCTCTTTATTGGCCGGCGACCCGTTGCAGGAACTCCAGGCAAAAAGCAACATTGGCAACCAAAGTAAGCGTCTTTTTTTCACGATTGCAAGTTACACCTTAATATAGGTATTGTCAATCTGGATTTTCTGAATCGGTTATAAATAATATCTATAAAAAGACTGTTTCTATAGATCAAAACAAACACCCGTTTGGAGTCGTCGGAATGGGTAATCCCTTAAAGAATGTTGGTATTGAAGGAAAAGGGTAGCTGGACCGCTGCGATAGTTTATTTTTCCACGAAGCACCAGCGGTTTGTCGCCCTGGTTCAACCAGCCGCTGTAACCCTGGATACCGCTCTCTACCGTCCAGTTTTTGGCGTACAAAAGTATTTTCCCACCGAACAAAGGCGCATCGTTCTGGTGCTCCTGATTGAGTTGGTAACACAAGAAACCTAAATTTCCGACGAAACGAAGTTCATTCAAAAGGGAGCCTTTGATATGGATGGATTTTCCTGCGGTCAAGTTGAAATAATAGCCAGGTGTATCAAAATAGCGGGCACTGGCAGAGGTTTTCGAAGAGGAAGTTTTAAGAACGATTTCTAGATTCAGGTCGGGTTGCCAACGCTTTTCCTGAAGCAAACCAATTAAAGTCGAAAGGTAAAAGTCACCGATCAACAAAGTTTCTTCAGGGTTTTCTAGCTGAGAAGCTCGAAAATCTCTCACCGCATTGGTCGTGCGGTAATGTTCAGCCAGTACGCCCCAGCCACTTAGTGTCAATTTCCCGGGAATGGCCGCATAAACAAGCCGCGTAGTCAGACTTTGCGTCTGGTCTCCATATCCCCAAAAAACATCGGTGGAGACTTCAGCCAAGTGTTTCATAGGAATTCTGCCATCATAGGTTTCGGGCACAGGCAAAGCATTCGGCCCAAAATAGCCGGTGGTATAGGTCATGTATTGGTACCAGGACTTGTCGGGGTTGTAATTGTGAACAGCCTTCCACCATTGGGGCGGATCAAGTGCCTGAACGGAAATTGCCAACAACCAGAAAAGTGTCGGCAATAGTATTTTAAGGTAAGGGGCAGGAGATGTTCGAGTCATCTTTCGTCGGTTTAAAGTGTGCGGAAAGTTACAAATAATTTTGTTTTTGGCGTTATTAATTAAAAATTGCACCTTTACATTCTCAACTATACGAAGCACATGTTATTTCGTCAAGTTTTTGTATTTGTACTATTCATCACCTTGTCAATTCATAGTGGATTCTCACAGATTGTCGAAAAAGGTTCAGTTCATTTCCCGGAAAAGGGATTGAAGGATCATGATGTGATGAAATTGGCAGGGCCTTGGCAATTCTATTACGGCAAACACCTGTCAGCCTTCGAAATGGAGCATCTCCGAGCGGACGAAAAATACTATCTATCCGCTCCATCCAACTGGATGAAATTGAAAAGGCATGGAGCGAGCACCCCTGCAATTGGAATTGCAACCTATTATTTAAAAATTGTTGTAGATACAAGCTTCACTCATTCACCAAGAAATTATGCGTTCCGGGTCGGAGGCATCACTTCCGCATACACAATGTATGTCAATGATTTACCCGTCATGAGCACGGGTAACGCCAGTCCGACCAAAAAGGATTTCAAACCAGGCTATTATCCGCATGTTGGCTTCATCTACACCAATGTCGATACCTTAAAGGTGATCATTCATGTGAGCAACTTCTTTTATCCGCATTTCTCGGGTATTTCAAGACCCATTCTTTTCGGGAAGGAAAAAGAGGTCAGCAGGTTTCAGTTGCAGACAACAACGCTGAGCATTTTCCTGATGTGCATCTTTGGCATCTTGTTCTTTTTCGAATTAATGGTTTATATCGCGAACCCCAAAGAGCGTTCGCATCTCATGGTCAGCCTGCTGGCATTTATCATGTTGGTGAAAATGCTGCTGGATAATGAAATGCCTATTTTCCAATTTTTCCCGGACTTCAATTATTACCTGGGTTATCGGTTTTGGCTTCTTACACTGATGTGCCTTCCCATTTTGTACAGTCTTATTAAATTGTCTTTTCCCGATGAAATGCATCGTTTGGTTTCCCGTATCGTACACATCATTTATGGGTTTTTGGGTCTTGCCATTCTGATCGTGCCATTGTCTTTCCTCTTGGAACATCTGATACCCATCATCTATTTTTCCATCACCATCTTTATGTATCTTCTTTATGTGATGGCACGAGCGCTCCTAAACAGGCGGGAATATGCTCTGGCGCATTTTTTAAGCTTTTCCGTTGCGGCGGCCTGCATTATGTACGACCTGTTCATAATAACGGATCCAAACAAGGTCAATTTTATTTCTCAGATTGGCGTTTCCGTGTACCTGATGACGCAAACATCCATCATCTTGTTCCGTTTCATTCGATCGCATGAGCTATCGCTGAAATTGGCGAAGGAGCTGGAGGCGACCAATCAGAGTCTGGAAGCGATGGTGGAAAAACGCACCATGGAACTACAGTTGACAAATTCGAAACTTGAGAAAATCAATAATCAGAAGAATTTCATGCTGGCAACCACAACACATGACCTGAAGAATTCCTTCAACATTCTGCTCAATTGTTCCGAAATCTTGTTTGAGGACACGACATTGACGAAGGATCAACGGTTGTATACCGGGTTGATTCAGGAAGCTTCCCGAAATGGATACAGGGTTCTTCAAAATATTCTGAGCTGGGCCAGAATGCAGATAACCGATTATTCCGGAACAAACGTGATTCGGGATTTGAGAGGTTTGGCTGTCATGGAAATTGACACCTTTAAGAATCAACTAAAAGATAAAAACCTGCATGCACGGGTCGAAGTAGACAATAGCCTTCTGTTTCTTTGCGATGATGAACAGATCTACAGCATCTGTCGAAACCTATTGTCGAATGCCATCAAGTTCAGCCAGCCCGGCGGCGAAATTGTCATCAGCAACACGTTGGTTGACGATCTGGTGGAAATCCGCTTTCATGACAATGGTATCGGAATGGAATCCCAAATGGTGGAAACGCTGTTTGACAACACGATAGACAATAAACGACAAGGGACTGTCGGGGAAAGCGGTTCCGGACTGGGCATGATCATTGTCAAAGAGCTGGTGGAAAGCAACAAAGGCAGCATCTCCTGCATTAGCGAGCCCGGCAAGGGAACAGATTTCATCGTCCGATTCCCCCGAATAATCGAATAATCTTATTTTACGATTACTCTTGAAGTAGGTGCCAAGTTCTGGTTCCGCAGGTTCATTTGTTCCACCACTTTCTCAGCCAGACTTCGGAAGGCTTGTCCAGTAATGGAATCCGGATTCAACGCCACGGGTTTTCCGTCGTCACCACCTTCGCAAATGCTTTGCACCAGGGGAATCTGACCCAGCAAGGGCAAGTTCATTTCTTCGGCAAGCTTCTTACAGCCTCCGTTCCCAAAAATGTAGTATTTACTTGTGGGGAGTTCAGCCGGTGTAAACCAAGCCATATTTTCTATCAGGCCCAATACGGGCACGTTGATTTTTTCTCCCTTGAACATGCTGATGCCTTTGCGGGCGTCTGCCAGTGCCACTTGTTGCGGAGTGCTGACTACAACCGCGCCTGTGATGGAAAGGGTCTGCACCATGGTTAGGTGAATATCGCTGGTGCCAGGGGGCAGGTCGATCAGGAAGTAATCCAGTTCTCCCCAGTTGGCGTCGGCGATGAGTTGTTTCAAGGCGTTGGAGGCCATGCTGCCGCGCCATAGTACCGCTTCTTTTTGGTTAACGAAGAACCCGATGGAAAGTATTTTAACACCGTAACGTTCTTCAGGTTCGATCAAATCTCTGCCGTCATGGGGAACCATGATGGGCCGAGCACTTTCAATCCCGAACATCTTGGGAATGGAAGGTCCGAAAATATCGGCATCCAGCAAACCTACTTTGTAACCCTGTGCAGCCAATGCCACAGCAAGGTTGGCTGAAACGGTGGACTTCCCTACCCCGCCCTTTCCGGAAGAAATGGCCAGGATGTTCTTGACATTGGGAAGCAGTTTGTCGGGCTCGGGGCGCGCCAACTGGGCGGCATGGACGTTGATGGTGACGACAGCCTGTTCGTCCGCATAGGTGTGGATGGCGGTTTCAGCCGCTTTACAAACGGATTTGAGGAAAGGGTCGTTGGGCTTTTCGAACTTCATGCTGAAGCTCACGTTCATGTCCTCAATGCGCAGGTCGTCTTCGACCATGCCGTTGGAAACGATGTCCTTGCCAGTGCCGGGATAACGGACCTTGCTCAGGGCATCCAATATGAGTTGGGGATATAGTGCCATTTTTTTTAGAATTAGGTGATTTGCGGCAGTGTTCGGGCACTTCGGCCGAAACTGCGGTAAGGGTCGGGCTCGATTTCAGCCTCGGATTCGATCCAGTCGGTGCGCTGGGTCATTTCAAACTGGATGTATTTGATGGTCAAACCGCGTTGCAGCCATTGATTTTCGTAGAACGTCTGAATGGAAAGGATTTTGTCAGCCCAGCCGCAATGATACAAATCTTCTGTTTGCATGACAACGGGTAAGGCGTTGGTTTTCACCATTTCTACCGTGTAGTTGAACATAAAGTTGCTGTCGGTTTTCAGGTGAATCTTGCCGCCTTTACGGAGCAACTGCTGGTAATCGGTCATGAAGCGAGTGGACGTGAGGCGCTTGGTCACCTTTTTCATTTGGGGGTCGGGAAAAGTGAGCCAGATTTCGGCCACTTCGCCTGGTGCGAAAAAGCGGTTGATGAATTCGATGTGGGTTCGCAGGAAGGCGACATTGGTCATGCCTTTTTCGGCGGATTCCTTAGCGCCTGTCCACATGCGAGCACCCTTGATGTCGATACCTACGAAGTTTTTTTCGGGATACAATCCAGCCAGACCCACAGTGTATTCCCCTTTGCCACAACCGAGTTCCAGCACAATAGGATGGTCGTTGTGGAAAAAGTCCGTGGCCCACTTGCCTTTGAGTGCGTGGTCGCCCGCTTCAAATTGAGCTTGTTCGAGCACATGCGCCCAATGGCCCATGTCGTCGAATTTCTTCAGTTTATTTTTTCCCATGAAACTGTTTGGAATTGGAACCGAGGGTGGCCTGAATGATCAAGGATTGCTCCACATAAAAGTTGCCTTCCGAGAAATGGTTCGCGAAATTAATTTTACCGGTAAGATACGGCAAGCGTAAGAAATCGCAACTGAGATCAACGCGGCTGTAGAACGTGCCCCTGTACAGGGGGTCTCCCCAGTAAAGTTCACTGCCCATGGACGCATAATCGATCAGGAGGCCTTGTCCAAAATAGGTGGAAGAAGCCAGGCCGAATCCTTTATAAGCGGCACCCAGTTCGACCAATAAGCCGGTTCTGGAAGTGAATTGATCGGAAAGTGCACGGTGTCTTTCTAATCCGACCAAAGCACCTACGTTCAATGTTAGTGAGTCCAGCCAGGTTCGACCAGCCAGGTCCAGTCCAAGAGCGGGATGCATGAGGAAATTATCGCGAACTCCACGTTGCTGCAGGCTGCCGGCATGGTGGAACATCAAGGCCTGGGCTTCAGCAATGAAAATGGATTTTCGATAGGCAGCGGAGGCGCCTACGAAGAAGGCTTCGTGGACGGTTTGGGATTGACGGCCTGTCCAGTCCAAAAAGAGTTTGGCTTTCAGGTCGTCACCGTTGTACGCCAGCAGGAAACCATTCATATTCGGTCGGTAATATCGGATGGAATCTTGGAAAAAAGCTCTGGAGTAGTCGTTTAGCTGACCTTCGCGGGCAAAACTACCCATCATGAAACGGAAACGTCCATTGTCAAATAGGTAATAGGCAGTCGGTGAACAGCTGTCCACCAGATTTGGGCTGCCGTAGGATTTAAGCGCATCAAAACCCACGCTGAAATGATGCTCATTGATCTTGAGCCCGATTTCAGGCGAAAAACGGACACCGGCCATGGTCTGGTCGTTGATGTAGCTGCTTCCTAAAAACTCCGTATTGTCGAAGAAATGGTACATTCCGGCTTTCCACTCCAATGTCTGGGCAGTGAGCATATGCGAAAGCATCAGCAAGAGAACCGGGAGGGCAGCCTTCTTCATCGGGCGTTACAAAACCGTAGTCCAGCCGTATGGATCCGGGGTTTCGCCGTATTGAATCGCTCTAAGCGCGTTGTATAGTTTCAGGCAAACGGGGCCTGGCTCGCCGTCTTTGGAGAAGACATAGCTTTTTCCAGTATCTGCATCGTCGATGCGACCGATCGGGGTGATCACTGCTGCCGTTCCGCAAGCACCTACTTCTTCGAAACCCTCGAGTTCTTCCAAAAGAACTGGGCGGCGTTCCACCGTCATACCCATATCCTGGGCCAATTGAATGAGGCTCTTGTTGGTGATGGATGGCAGAACGGATTTGGATGCTGGCGTCACGTAGGTATTGCCTTTGATCATGAAGAAGTTGGCTGCACCGCATTCATCAATGTATTTTTTTTCTTTGGAGTCGAGGTACAACACGGAAGCGTAACCCTTTTTGTGTGCGATATCGCCTGAATAAAGGCTGGCTGCATAGTTTCCACCCACCTTGACATTTCCTGTTCCCTGCGGAGCAGCACGGTCGAATTCGCGCATGATCACCATATTGGCCGGTTTGAATCCACCTTTGAAATAGGGGCCGACGGGCGAAACAAATACGATGAACAAATACTCATCTGCCGGAGAAACGCCTATTTTGGCACCCGTCCCTATCAAAAGGGGACGGATATAGAGGGAAGCACCTGATTCGAAGGGTGGTACGAAGCGTTTGTTCAATTCCACGGCCTCGATAACGGCTTCCGTAAATTTTTCTACCGGAACTTGCTGCATCATGATGGCCGCAGCCGAATCCTGCATGCGCTTGGCATTTTCATCCAGGCGGAAAATACGCACTTTTCCATCTGGTCCTTTAAATGCTTTGAGGCCTTCGAACGATTCCTGACCATAATGCAGGCAAGTCGCTGCCATGTGCATGGTGATGTTTTCGGAAGTGGAAATTTCCAGTTCGCCCCAAGCACCATTTCTGAAGTAACAACGTACGTTATAATCGGTTGGAATGTAACCGAATGAAAGATCGGACCAGTTGATGTCGTTCATAACACTAATAATTCAGTTGAATGAAACAAAGGTACGTTTTTTGAACTATTTTTCGGTCTGGTAACCTTTAAAAAAAAGAAGACCTTAGTCTCAAATTGTATCAACAGGCATTATTTTTTACGTTTTACCCTTTCGTTTTATCATTCATATTATGGAAATTGCGTATATTTGCTCCATTATTCGATAATTTTTTGACATTATGTGTGGATTTATAGGAGCTTTCGAGCTCAAGCAGAATGCCCAGGAACTTCGGCCTCAAGTCCTGAAAATGGCTAAAAAACTGCGTCACAGGGGCCCGGACTGGTCTGGCATCTATTGCGGCGACAAAGCCATACTGGCCCACGAACGCTTATCCATCGTGGATCCGACGTCGGGAAGTCAACCCTTGTTTTCACCGGACGGAACCTGTGTTCTGGCCGTTAATGGTGAAATCTACAATCATATGGAAATTCGTGAACGCTACAAAGGCAAATACGAATTCCAGACCCAATCCGACTGCGAAGTGATTCTGGCGTTGTATCAGGACAAAGGCGTTGATTTCATCGAAGAACTCAATGGTATTTTTGCTTTTGCCCTTTACGACATTAAAAACGATATTTACCTCATTGCCCGTGACCACATCGGCATTATTCCGTTGTACATGGGTTGGGATCGTCACGGTCAATTTTTCGTGGGCTCCGAGCTGAAAGCGTTGGAACCTTTCTGCGCCAAGGTGGAAGTTTTTTTGCCCGGTCATTACCTGAGCAGCACCACTGGCGTGATGGAAAAATGGTACAGCCGCGAATGGACTTCGTATGATGCCGTCAAAGACAATGTAAGTTCTGTCGACAAACTTCGGGATGCATTGGAAGCCGCGGTTAAACGCCAATTAATGTCCGATGTGCCTTATGGTGTATTGCTTTCTGGAGGTTTGGACTCCTCCATCATTTCAGCCATAGCCAAGAAGCATTCGGCCCTGCGTGTTGAAACGGGCGACCAGCAAAATGCTTGGTGGCCGCAGCTGCATTCATTCGCTGTCGGTTTGGTGGGTTCTCCCGACTTGATAGCTGCCCGCAAAGTGGCCGACCACATCCACACCGTTCACCACGAAATCAATTTTACGGTGCAACAAGGGCTGGACGCCATCAGCGACGTGATCTATCATTTGGAAACGTATGATGTGACAACCGTTCGCGCTTCCACTCCTATGTACCTGTTGGCGCGCGCCATCAAGGCCATGGGCGTAAAAATGGTGCTTTCGGGTGAAGGCGCCGATGAAATCTTCGGTGGTTACCTATATTTCCACAAAGCACCGTCCGCCAAGGATTTACACGAGGAAACCGTCCGCAAACTGGACAAACTGCATTTATACGATTGCCTGCGCGCCAACAAATCATTGGCTGCCTGGGGTGTGGAAGGCCGCGTGCCTTTCCTCGACAAGGAATTCATGGATGTTGCCATGACGTTGAACCCGGAAGACAAGATGTGCCGCAATGGCCGCATCGAAAAATGGATCCTGCGCAAAGCTTTCGAAGAATATTTACCTGCTGAAATCGCCTGGCGTCAGAAAGAACAATTTTCCGACGGCGTCGGTTACAGTTGGATTGACAACCTGAAACTGGTTGCTGCTGAAAAGATTTCCGATCAGCAAATGGCTGAAGTCGCCAGCTACTACCCCATCAATCCGCCGCAGAACAAGGAGGAATTCTTGTACCGCAGCATCTTTGCGGAACATTTCCCGTCTTCGTCGGCTGCAAGTTGTGTACCTTCCGTGCCGTCCGTGGCTTGTTCTACGCCGATTGCGTTGGAATGGGATGAGGCGTTCAAGAAGATGAATGATCCTTCGGGCAGAGCCGTCAAGTCTGTCCACGACTCCGCCTATTAAGGAGTTTTTTCCGTTCTGGAGTGGATTGCTGCGTTGCATTTAACTTCCAGTCCTCACGTACTAAAAGTTAATTTATCTAAAACTGGCGTGGATTACGGCGTTGCATGCTGTTCGCCAGTCCTCACGTACGAAAAGTACGCTCCGGGTGGCTTACAACATGCGCCTTGTACTCCGCACCATTTTTAAATAAATTCCAGTGGGGTATTGCCAAAAAAAAAGAGTGGCTGTTTCAAAGGAGATTTGATTCAGCCACTGTCGATTTATGGAAAGGATGTTTTAATAAGGTGTCAAGGTCAAGGCGCTGTTTGGCAGAAACCCCGGAGCGTACTTAAGGTACGTGAGGAGTGGCTGACGAAGAGCAACGTTTTCGATGAGCAAGAGCAGAGGCAAACTTGTTTGCCTCTGCTCTTGCTCATCGAAAACGACTGCGCCAAAGGCGCGAACGCAGAGATTGGCAGCTTATTAGAACATCCGAAGGAAGGGAACGGCGGGGAGGCCCTCCTTGTTGAAGAAGTTGGGCATGGCGGTTTCGTTCCAGCAGAAACGGAGTTGGGCGGGTTTCTTTACTTCGGGGCAGGAAACGATAACCTTATCGTTTAGGATGATGGCTTTCGCCGCATGGAAAACGGTATCACCCTTCGCAGCGACTTCAAACCAGGTGAGATCCGTTGCGGGTAAGGATTCAAAAGCATTGGTCTGTGCGTTGTGCTGGCCGGCGGTGAGTCCACTGCCAACGTTGTCGAAGGTCAGTACTAGCGTTTTTCCCTTTGCTTCCATCGATTTGAATTGCGGTCCGGAGCAAACAAGGTTTGATTTTCCATACGTTTTATTCAAGGCCAGCAAGGCCAATCGACGACCGACTTCCCATTTATAGGAAGGGTGAATATTGGCTAAGTCGTCCACTAAATCTGTCACGACGGCTTGGCCGGTATTCGGAATATTCAGGCACTTGGTCTGCTGTTCGCAGAATACGGCCATGGATTGAAATGTATGCTGAACTTTATCCTTCCGCTTTGTGTAATAATAAGGTGCAATCTGTACGTAATAAAACGGTGCAGTCGGATTCTTAAAGGCTGAACGCCAGGCATTCAGCATCAGCTGGGTTTTTTCGACATACCGTGCATCTTCAAACATGGCATTCGACTCACCCTGATACCAGATAAAGCCTTTCAGTGCGAAGGGTGCCAGCGGTGCAATCATGCTTTTGTACAAGTCACCTGCAACACTGTTGTCAATTTTGTAAGGTTTCACGACGGTTTCAGCCGAAAAGATTGGAGATTGCTCGTATTCAAAACCTGGAGTCCATGGCTCAATACGCGTTCCGCCCCAATTGGAGGAAATCAGGCCGATGGGCACATTGAGTTTTTCCTGTAGGTTTTTCCCGAAAAAATAACCGCATGCGGAAAAAACGGAAAGCGTAGAGTCATTGCATTCCTGCCAGCCACTGGTAGTGCAATCGGGCAGGCTTCGTTTTTTTTCGACCTGCATGAGGCGAATGTTTGAGTTTCCGCCGCCACGCCATTCTTTTTCAGCCACATTTTCACCACGGGCTGGCGGGGTGTACTTTTTCAGGCCGATACGCATGGGGTATTCCATATTGGACTGTCCGCCGCATAGCCAAACGTCACCGACCAGGATGTTTTCCAGGATGGTATCCTTTCCACTCGCGGAAATGCGAATGATACGAGGTTCAAAAGAAGCGGACAGGGGGTCAAGATTAACCGACCAGTGACCGTCTATATCGGCAAAGGCATTTTTTGTCTGGCCTGCGAAGGAAACACTAACGGGTTCGCTCGGCAAGGCCGTACCCCAAATGGGAACAGGTTGGTCGCGTTGCAACACCATATTGGATGTCAGCACATTGGGAAGCTTGATACCAGCTTGCGTCCCGAAAGAGAGGCAAAGCGCCATCAAAAGTAGAATACGATTCTTCATGGTTTAGATTTCGTAATCCACCACCATTCGATCGGAACGGACGTCCATCACGAATGCTTGCACCGCTTTATGTTTGGGATGTTGCTGGTAGAAATCGAGATCCGCTTTGGTGGCGAACTCGGAATACAAAGCGACGTCACCACTCATCGGACCATTTACGAAATCGATACCTATTTCCAGTTTCAGCAGGCCTTCGATCTGATCGTTCAGCGCTTCGAGTTTTTCCTTGATTAGTAGAGCGTTGGTAGCTTTATCATTTCCAAGGGCTTCGTCCTTGAGTTTCCAGAATACAATGTGTTTGATCATTTTTAGAATTGTTTGATTGATGTTGCAAAAATAGGGAAAAATAGGCACATTCCGGGTCAAAAAGCAGTAAGTTAGAATCTGGATTTCCTACCTCATAGGCTGCATCAATATTGCCTATGAGTTCATAGATTTGCTATATTGATATTCCACGTATCTTTGCATCAGAAACTGAAATATATCAATGCATTCAACCTTATAAAAATCGAATTTATGGCAACAATTACATTAAAAGGTGGTCCCGTTCAGACCTCCGGTTCTCTTCCCAGAGTAGGCTCACAAGCCAAAGATTTTTGTCTGACAGGCGCCGACCTTGCCGACGTCAGCTTGGCCAACTATGCAGGCAAGCGCGTGGTATTGAATATTTTCCCAAGTGTCGACACTGGTACATGCGCCGCTTCCGTTCGTCAGTTCAACAAAGAAGTAGGCAACATGAGCAACACCGTTGTTCTTTGCGTTTCCGTTGACCTGCCCTTCGCCTTAAGCCGCTTCTGTGGTGCCGAAGGCCTGACCAACGTCGTTACCTTGAGCGAACTCCGCGCTCGCAAATTCGGTGAAGACTACGGCCTACGCATCATCGACGGCCCTTTGGCCGGTCTGTTCTCCCGCTGCGTTGTCGTTCTGGACGAAGCCGGTAAAGTGCTTTACACCGAACAAGTTCCCGAAATCACCCAGGAACCGGATTATGCTCCGGTGGTGGCGCTGCTGAAATAAGGTCGCAAAGTTTTGAAATCAACATAGAAGGCTGTCCGAAAGGTTGGCCTTTTTGTCTTCTAACAAATATACCACATTGACGGTATTACCCAGTTTCCGCACCTCCCTTATTTTTGCATCAACCAAATGATACAACTATGAGTGTGATTGATGAATGGTTCAAACGGCTGAGAAAAAACAAAAAAGTAAACATCCAAAATAAAGAGAATCAAGCTATGGCAACAACAGAACAAGCACTGCGTTTCGAAACGCTGCAATTACATGCAGGACAGGAAGTGGACAAGACCACGCATTCCCGTGCACTGCCCATTTATCAAACCTCGTCGTATGTTTTTGAAAACGCCAAGGACGGTGCCGACCTGTTCGGACTCCGAAAATTCGGCAACATCTATACTCGTCTGATGAATCCCACCACCGACGTTTTCGAAAAACGGGTAGCTGCGCTGGAAGGTGGAATCAGCGGTTTGGCCACTTCGTCCGGACAATCCGCTCAGTTTATCGCGTTGAACAATATTTTACAGGTTGGCGACAACTTCGTTTCGACCTCTCATTTATATGGTGGCACGTACAACCAGTTCAAGAACCAGTTCAAACGCCTCGGCGTTGAAGCACGCTTTACACCCAACGACACGCCCGCAGCTTTTGAAGCGTTGATTGACGACAGCACCAAGGCCATTTATCTGGAAACCATCGGCAATCCGGAGCTGAACGTGCCCGATTTCGACGCGATTGCAGCCGTAGCTAAGAAATACGACCTCCCCTTGATCGTAGACAATACCTTTGGTGCAGGCGGTTACCTTTTCCGTCCCATCGAACATGGTGCAGCAGTAGTCGTGGCCTCGGCAACCAAATGGATTGGCGGTCATGGTACTTCCATTGGCGGTATCATCGTTGACAGTGGCAACTACAACTGGGGCAACGGCAAGTTCGCCTCCTTTACGGAACCATCCGACAGTTACCATGGTTTGGTATTCGCCGATGTATTTGGAGTAAACGGTCCGTTCGGCAACATCGCTTTCAACATTCGTGCCCGCGTCGAAGGCTTGCGCGACTGGGGAAATACCATCAGCCCGTTCAATTCCTTCCTGCTGGTACAGGGCTTGGAAACGCTTTCCTTACGTTTGGAACGACATGTGGAGAATGCGATGGCACTGGCTTTATGGCTGGAAAGTCACCCCAAGGTGGAGTTCGTCAACTACCCTGGCCTGAAGAGCAGCAAGTACCACGAACTGGCCAAAAAGTATTTCTTTAAAGGATTCGGGGGCGTACTCACTTTTAAAGTGAAGGGCGATGCAGTGAATGCCGATACGCTGATAGACAATGTGAAGCTGTTGAGCCATTTGGCTAACGTAGGTGATGCAAAGTCACTAATCATCCATCCGTCTGCAACGACGCACGAACAACTTTCTGCAGCAGATCAAAAGGCTTCAGGTGTGGAACCAGGTCTGGTACGTATTTCAGTAGGTATCGAACATATTGAGGATATCAAGGCCGACTTGGAACAAGCATTCAGTCATATTTGATATTCAAAAGTTGTTTATTAGGAATGTAAGGAGGGTGTATCACAATACATACTCTTTATAGTATAGTGGTGAAAGATGTTTCAATAGAGCACCAAGGTCAAGGCGCTGATTATGAGACACCCCGGAGCGTACTTAAGGTACGTGAGGAGTGGCGATTAAGCAGCAACGCAGAGATTGGTGCTCTATTGAAACATCTTTTTTGTACTTTTGCATTCAGAAAAAAAAAATGACTATGGAACTCAACATCTTAGAAGCGATCACTCAAACAAACGTGCACAAAGACCTCACGCTCTGGGGCGACAAACTGCTAAACTGGGCTTTTACCAGCGGTCTTCAAATACTTTTCATTGTAGCCATCGCTTGGGTACTCAAAATGATTGCCAAGCGGTCCATCCGCCGAATCGTCAAGACAGCGGTGACCCTCGATAAACATCATGTGATGGAAGACGGTGAAATCAAGCGCATGAACACCCTGATTCGCATTTTCAGCTGGACGATGAACACCATTATTGTAGTCATTGCCGCCATGATGGTGATGCAGGAATTCGGGGTGAAGATTGCACCCATTTTGGGAACGGCCGGCATCGTCGGTGTCGCCATCGGTTTCGGCGGGCAGTATTTGGTCAAGGATCTGATCACCGGTTTCTTCATCATTTTCGAGAACCAGTACCGCATCGGGGATGTGGTCAATATTGAAGGCATCGGCGGAACGGTAGAGGATATCAGCCTGCGTGTCACCACCTTGCGCGACATGAACGGTACGGTGCATTACATTCCCCATGGCGAAGTGAAGAAGGTTTCCAACAGTTCCAAACAATTCGCTAAAGTAAACATCAACGTAGGCATCGGTTATGAAGCCAATATTGATTATGTGCGGGAAGTCATCAACAAGATTGGCAACGATTTGGCAGCAGAACCTGCCTGGAAAGACTTGATCAATGTGGCTCCCCAGTTCCTCCGTGTGGATTCTCTGGACGAAAGTTCGGTCAGCGTCAAAATTGTGGGTGAAACCAAACCCTTGAAACAATGGGAAGTTTCGGGCGAGCTCCGCAAACGAATCAAAGAGGGATTTGAAAAGGCCGGCATAAGCATTCCTTATCCGCAACAGGTGGTCCACCACATTGGGACCGGCATTTTACCTGACACCGAAGTTTAAAATGACGGCTGAACCCACCTTTGAATTTTGCGACTTCAAGAACTCAGTGCATCTGGAAGCCATGGGTTTCCTGCTCAATCATTATATGGAAGATCCAATGGGAGATCATCCGCCTTTGAAACCGGAAGAAATAGCGCTTTTGGCAGAAAAAATGGCCGAACGTTCACACGCTTTTGTACTTTTCATGCTTCTTGATGGTAAATATGTCGGAATGTCAACCTGTTTCGAACTTTTGTCAACCTTTAAAATCAAACCGTATCTCTATATTCACGACTTCATTGTACATGAAAATTTTAGGGGTCAACGGCTGGGCCGGAAACTCATGGAAAAGCTCGTGGAAATTTCCCTTGAGCGTGATTATTGCAAAATTACGCTCGAAGTCCGCGAAGACAATGAAGCGGCGTTGGCACTGTACAGAAATATGGGTTTCGAGGAATGTGACCCGAAAATGTATTTCTGGACCAAAATTTTGTGAACGGGCCGGACAATTCTACGCTTTATCCGTCTTTTCGATGATGTATTCGGGACGATCCTTCATCTCGTCAAAAATGATGCCGATATATTGTCCCAGCACGCCGACGGTAAGCAGTTGAACGCCACCGAAGAAAATCACGAGCAGAATGATGGAACTCCAGCCGGTTTCCGCATTGGTAAAGCCGAAAATCTTGCCCAAGACAATCCAGATGGCGTATATTACACCAACCAATACTGCGGTAAATCCCAGGCTCATAGCTACTTTCAACGGTTTCTTGGAAAAATAGAGCATGGCCGTTCCTGCAAAATGGAGCATTTGGCGGAACGGGTATTTCGTTTCACCTGCAAAACGTGCTTCTCGTTTGTAACGGAACGGTACTTGCTTGAAACCGACCCAACTGATGATGCCGCGGATGTATTTCCCTTTTTCGCGGAAACGCTTGAATTCATCAATGATGCGGCGGTCGATCAGGCGGAAATCGCCGGTATCGAGGGGAAATTGCACTTCAGAAAGCCAATTTAACGTCCGATAGAAAACTTTGGAGGTGAACCGTTTGATGAAACCCTCGCCCTTTCGATCTTCACGAACGCAATACACCACATTGGCTTGTTCTTCCCGTTGCTTCTTGAGCATGTCGGGAATGAGTTCGGGAGGATCCTGTAAATCGGCATCGATGATGACGGCAAAATCACTGTCGCATTGATGCAAACCCGCCGTTATAGCAGGTTGGTGGCCGAAGTTCCTGGAAAAGTGAAGCACCGTCACCCTTGAATCGGAGGCGGCGATTTCAGAAAGAATGGGACCGGTATTGTCCGTACTTCCATCGTTGATGAAAATGATGGAAGATTCAAAACCGGCCAGTTCTTCCATCACGTTTTTCATGCGGGTCCAGGAGGCTGGAATCACGGCCTCCTCATTGAAACAAGGAACAATCAGACAGAGTGTTTGCATAATCAACGGCGTTTTTTGAAATAATGGCTCATCAGAGAGAAAATATTTCGTTCGCTAAAAGTCAGCTTCTTATTGACATAATATTGAATGAGGGCAACAAAGAATACCGAAATAGCTTTGGAAACCATACTGTTCAGGTGCATGCCATCAATCATGACAGCGAGCATGCCGGAACTGAGTGCCATACCCACCAGGGCGATACTGAAAAAGGAGATGAAACGATAGAAAAGTTTATTTTTGACTTTGAACGTAAATATACTGTTCAAGATGAAGTTGTTCACCACAGCCAGCGAGGAGCTCATGATATTGGATACGATGTAGTTGATGTGCAAAATTTCGTAAAACACATAAAACAGCCCCATGTCCACGACCAGGCCGACAACACCAACCAGTGCGTATTTGACAAAGCTAGAGTTTAATAATCTGACAAACAACGATTTCATCATTCAGTTCATTGTAAGGGTTCGAGCGTTCCAATTCTTTGAAAACGTACTTGCCCAAATAGTTTTTCCGCACTTTTTCCAGCGTTTTTTCACCTGTCACCAGGAATCCACTTGCCGGTCGTTCCACATCAAAGTTTTTAAAGGGATTTCCCAGGTAGAAATTCAGGCCATAGATGTTCCGGTATTCCATAAGCTGGTTCATCACATACCCCTGATGTTTAAGGTCATAGCGTTTTTCGAGCGTTATAGCCAAGGGTTTCAGGGAGTATCCGTTTTTATAAACCGGAAACACGGATCCTTCCAGAAAAACCTGTATGCCTATACAAACGGTAAATATACCAAAAATTGTGGTGCGTGCATTTTTTGAGCGGATTCCGTAGGTAAAAAATACGGTGACCGAAAGCAAAAGAAACCAGACGAATACACCAATCAAAGTTGGGTTCCGGAAGGCATGGGCAAACAAGGCGATATCGTACGTCGTCTTTGCATCGTGCACCCAAGGAGCTGTCAGTGTGCTGAGATCCACAAAATAGGCAATCGCCGAAAGAAGCAGCAGCAAGGAAGCCACCACGACTATCGAATGGTAGAGTATTTTGAAAAGCTTCGGCGTGAATTGTTCCGCCCAAAAATAGACTTTGGTAAGCAAATAGGCAGCGAAGGGGTATACGGGCATGATGTAGACGCTCCGTTTCGACGATGGAATGGAATAAAAAACCAAGAAAAGGAGGACAACCAGTACACTGAAAAGCGTGAACTTGTCCACTGTTTCGATGCGTTTCCAGGATAGCGGAAAACGATTCCAGAAAGTAGAAAAGCGCGGTTTCCACCATTTCTTGTACTTGAAAATAAACAAAAATAGGAGCACAAATAGGATCATGATGGGAATCAGCGTCCAGGGCATCAAACCGAGTATCAATGCAGGAATGTAGTACCAAAAAGGGCCTTGATGCCCCAAAGTATATTGAATGCCTAAGGCTTGATCCTTCATTCCAAGGAATCGACCGATATTTTCAGCAAAGACGACAGTCAGGAATGAATCCCCCTTGATCTGATACGCCAATGCGTACCAAACACCAAGGATGAGTAAACCCGGAAATGCTACCAATAGGCTTTTCCAAAGGACTTTCCAGAAATTATGTCCGCGGAGCAAGTAATAAAGTGCGGCTGTGCCTACCGGAAGAACCGCTCCGATCGGTCCCTTCACCATACAGGCACATGCGATGCACAATACCGTCAAAATCGGAAAACCTTTCAACCCATTTTCCTCCCATTTGTATAGTCCGAATAGCGATGCGGACATAAAGAATGCCAGCGTCATGTCCACGCGGCATTCAAGGCTGTATCGGTGCAATTCAAAGGAAGTGAGCAAAATCAAGGCTGAAATCACCGCTGTCTGAACGTTTTTGCGCTTCTTCAGAAAAACCAGGCACAGCAGGGCCATTCCGATCATACCCAGCGCCGATGGCAAGCGGGAAGACCACTCGCTGACCGAACCGGACAAAAAGGAAATTCCGGCTATGATCCAGTGCATCAGGGGCGGTTTGTATCCGATTTCGTCGGCATAATCCATGGGGAGGATCCAGTTACCATCGTTCAGCATGGAAAGCGCTTCGGTGGCTTCACGGGGTTCCCCTTTGGTGTAGAAATCACCAATGCCGATCCATGGCAAGGTCAGTAGCATGGCAATCAGCAAGATACTAAGTACCGGCTTCTCCAGCAAGGTGATTTTCAAGGCAGTGGCAAAACTATTCATTGTTTATTCGTCCAGGTTTGGTGCATCAGTTCGGCTGTTTTACGGGCAGCTCCGGGTTTGCCGAGTGCTAAGCGGACTTCGGCATAACCATCCAGTACGGCCTGGCGTTCAGGGGTATCGGAAAGCAGCGGTTCCAGTGCGGTGGTCAAATTGACATCGTTCAGCAAGGCACCCATGAGTTCATTCACCACCGTTTTGCCGGCAATGAGATTGACCAGGGAAAAATACGGCACATGCATGAAGTGGCGGAAAATCCAGTTGGGGATGCTCCCACCGGCAACAGCGAAGGAAACCACCTGCGGCGTCCCAATGAGGGCTGTTTCCAGCGTTGCGGTGCCTGAGGTGACGATGGCGGTATAGGCGATCCGAAGCAAGGAATAGGTTTCTCCGAAAATCAGCTTTTCGTCGTGTAAAATAAACTGTTCGTAGAAGGAGGGCGATTGTCCGGGTGCACCGGCAATAACCAGTTGAAAAGCGGGATAACGGCTGGCCACTTCGAGCATCAGCGGCAGATTCCCTTGAATTTCACCTTTACGGCTGCCTGGCAGCAAAGCCAGCACAGGGCGTTGATCCAAACCGTGCAATGTACGGAAGGCCTTTTCGTCAAAGGATTGTTCAAAATAGGCCGCCACACTGTCCACTGAGGGATTTCCGACGTAGGAAACCGGGAATTCGTGTTTGGCGAAAAACTCCGTTTCGAAAGGTAGGATCACGTACATGTGATCGATGTACTTCTTGAACAATTTGATGCGATTTTCTTTCCAGGCCCATATTTTGGGAGAAATGTAAAAATGAACCGGCAGGTGGGGCATCGCTTTTTTAGCAAAAGCGGCAATTTTTAAGTTAAAATCGGCATAATCGATCAAAATGAGCACGTCCGGTTTCCAAGAAGCTATTTCATTTTTGCACAATACCAAGTTTTTCAGGATAGTGCGCGCGTTACACACGACGGCAACGACGCCCATGAAGGCCATTTCGCGGTAATGTTTCAAAAGCGTTCCACCAACGGCAGCCATCTGATCTCCGCCGAAAAAGCGGAACTCGGCCTGAGGGTCGAGCAGTTGGAGTTCCCGCATCAGATTGGAACCGTGCAGGTCTCCGGAAGCTTCACCGGCTACCAGAAAGTATTTCATAATTCCCAGGATTTCATCGCTTCAAGCATCGGGTAAGACGTCATGTCGATTTGGGAGGGCACGACTGAAATATAGCCCTTTTCCATGGCATGCATATCGGTATCAGTTGAATCCGGCTCATCGTTCCTGAAACTGCCCATCAACCAGTAGTAATCGCCGCCACGGGGATGTTTGCGCATCTCGAATTCTTCCACCCATTTGCCATCTGCCTGGCGACATAGACGAATGCCTTTTACTTGAGGAACCAAGGGAATGTTTACATTCAGACAAATACCTTTGGGCAGGCCATTCTTTAGAAGTTGTTCCGCAATTTTGTACAAAAAGGGACGCGCAGGTTCAAAATCGGCCTCCACCCGGTGATCGTCCAGCGAAAAACCGACCGATGGAATTCCGTTCATACAACCTTCCAAAACGGCACCCATCGTGCCGGAGTAATGGATGGCAACGGAGGAATTGGTTCCGTGATTTACCCCTGAAAACAAGGCGTCCGGATGTTTAGTCGGAAAAAGAATGTTGAGCGCCAACTTCACACAATCAACAGGCGTGCCGTTACTGCGGTAGATTTTTAGGCCTGGCTCCTCGGAAACCAGGATCAGATCGAGCGGCGTTTTGACGGTAATGGCGGTGGACATTCCAGACTGGCCGAACTTGGGAGCCACCACGGTCAAATCACCGAGCGGTTTGAGAAGGTCGATCAAGAACTGGATACCCGGAGCCATGTAACCATCATCGTTTGAAAGGAGTATTTGGGGGCGTTTTTCCATAGTGAATTGAAGTAAAAAAGCTGCCTTGACAGTGTTACTGTCGGAATGCGGCTTGGAGTTCTTTTGCAAAACAAAAGTACAAAATATTCTCAGAAGCCAATGACAGGTTTCCAACCTTATTAACAATCTATAAGAAGAACTGTTGACAACCTGCCCCTTTTGCCTGCCCCCTGAACGAAATATTTCCCTATCTTTGTGCATCTGATTTTCAAATTACAAGGAGAATTTACTGTTTATGGGAAAAATTATTGCTATAGCCAATCAAAAAGGTGGTGTTGGTAAAACAACGACGACCATTAATTTGGCGGCATCTCTTGCTGTTCAAGAAAAGAAAGTCCTAGTGGTCGACGCAGACCCGCAGGCAAATGCATCTTCCGGCTTTGGCATAGACGTCAAGTCCTTGAACGCGACCATCTACGAATGCCTCATCAACAACATCGACCCAAAAACCGCCATTCTTAATACGGAGCTGGAAGGTTTGCAAATCATTCCCTCCCACATCGACCTGGTCGGTGCCGAACTGGAAATGATCAGCATTCCCGAACGCGAAAACATTCTGAGAAAAATACTGACACCCTTCAAGGACCAATACGATTACATCCTTATTGACTGTTCACCCTCCCTGGGGCTCATCACCGTGAATTGCCTAACCGCTGCCGACTCTGTCATCATTCCGGTGCAATGCGAGTATTTCGCACTTGAAGGAATCAGCAAACTGCTGAATACCATCAAGATAATCAAATCGAAGCTCAATCCGAAACTGGAAATCGAAGGTTTCCTGCTCACCATGTACGATTCCCGTTTGCGTCTGGCCAGACAAGTCAGCGAAGAAGTGAAAAGGCACTTCGACAAACTGGTTTTCAACACCATGATCCAGCGCAATGTCAAACTGAGTGAAGCGCCCAGTTACGGGACGCCGGTTCTGCTCTACGATGCCGATTCCAAAGGCTCTGTAGACTATATGCAGCTCGCACTGGAGATCCTGCAGCGGAATAAAAAATAATTTACTATCTTGTGCGGCTAACCCTATTGTCGCCAAAAACGAACGAAGCACCATGGTTGTCAAGAAAAATGCTTTGGGAAGAGGCTTGGACGCTCTGATCAGTTCGGATGAAATCCGGACCGAAGGTTCCTCCTCCATCAACGAAGTCGAATTGTCCAGGATTTTCCCCAACCCCGACCAGCCACGCCGGGAATTTGACGCGGAAGCCTTGCAGGAACTCGCCGTATCCATCCGGACCATCGGTGTCATTCAGCCGATTTCATTGCGTCTCATGGCGGATGGGACCTACCAGATCATTGCCGGGGAACGTCGTTTCAGGGCAGCCAAGATTGTTGGTCTGACGCAGATTCCCGCCTACATCAAGACCGCCGAAGACGATGCGGTCATGGAAATGGCCCTGATTGAAAACATACAACGCGAAGACTTGAATGCCATTGAAATTGCACTGGCCTTCCAGAAATTGCAGGAAATATACAAACTGACCCAGGAAAAGTTGAGCGAACGCATTGGCAAGAAACGGGCTACGATAGCGAACTATATCCGTCTGCTCAAATTGCCTGCCGAAGTTCAGATTGGCCTTCAATTTCGCAAGATCGACATGGGCCATGCCAGAGCGCTGGCTGGCATTGAAGACCCGACCGTTCAGCTGGCCATTTACGAAGAAGCCGTGCTGCATGGTTACTCGGTCCGCAAGGTGGAGGAACTGGTCCGATCCATTGCCGAGGGTGAAATACCCGAACCGCACGTTGTCGCACCGAAGCATGTAAGTAAGACTCCGGAAGAATACCTTGCCCTGCAACAAATTCTTTCTGAGAAACTGAAAGCCAAAGTCCGCTTTAAGATTGGCGAAGGCGGTAAAGGTTCCATCACGATCCCGTTCAAATCGGAATTGCAACTGGAAGCCTTGCTGGAATCATTCGACAAAATGCTGCAATAGGGTCTTGAAAAAGTTGACGCTAAAATATGGTCGCCTGAGCCTGCTCCTTGTATTCGCGCTCCTGTACACTGGAGGCGGAACAAATGGATTGATGGCGGCTGCAGCCGATTCAGTCCTTGTTCAGAAATCATTGCCTGCCGGTATCACCCTGACTGAAAGCGTTCAGAAAGGCGTTAGACTAATAAAGAAAGACACCCTCCAGATCATTATGAAGCCGGATTCAGTTTACAAACCGGACCCTAAAAAAGCGATTTGGTTTTCCTTGCTTTGCCCCGGTTTGGGCCAGCTTTACAACCGGCGTTACTGGAAACTGCCCTTCGTGGGTGCCGGAGTGATCGGAGTGGCCTACGCCATCAACTGGAACGGGAAGTATTACAACGCGTACACCAATGGCTACAGGGACATCATGGATGACGACCCAAGTACGAAAAGCTATTTGAAACTGCTGCCTCCCAACTCAAATTACCCGGAGTCTCAGTTAGTGAATGTACTAAAGAATAGGCAACAGACTTTCCGCCGATCCAGGGACCTGAGTTACATTGGTGCCGTCGGCGTTTACGTTTTATGCATATTGGACGCCTTTGTGGACGCACAGTTGTATGATTTTGACATTAGTCCGGACCTTTCCGTGACTCCGTCGGCACCAAGGATAAACAATTATGGTGGAGCCAAAGCGGTGGAATTCAGTCTGGCCTTTCAATTTTAAAAAAGAATAAACGATATATGAAGAACGTACTTTTCCTAATCATCGGGCTTTTCGTTTGTCTGTCTGTGCAGGCGAATGATAGCATCCCTCGGGTGGAAGACTACCTGAGCGGATCCGGCGATGACCGTGAAATAGAACTTCCCGAAAGCTTTGATACCAACATGGACAGCCTGTTGCAAGACTGGCATATGAAGACGTTCATTCCCATCGACCGGAATTGCAAGTTCGATTCACTTAATCCATACGTTTCGGATACCGTGATGATGAATCGGCTGGCTAACATGCCGACCATCATCAAAATGCCTTACAACAGGATCATCCGCCAGTTCATCGACAAGTACGAGGAAACCCGCCGCAAACAGGTGGCCGTAATGCTGGGTATCGGCGATTACTACTTCCCCATGTTCGAACAGATGCTCGAAAAATACCGGATGCCCAACGAGTTGAAATACCTTTCCGTTGTGGAATCCGCCCTGAATCCCAATGCTGTTTCCAGAGTCGGAGCAACTGGACTTTGGCAGTTCATGTTCGGAACAGGCAAAAGTTATGGGCTGGAAATCAACAGCTTGGTTGACGAACGCCGCGATCCCCAAAAATCGACCGAGGCAGCCGTTCGATACCTGAAAGACCTCTACAACATTTTCGGTGATTGGCATCTGGCCATTGCCGCGTACAACTGCGGTCCAGGTAATGTCAACAAAGCCATACGCCGTGCAGGTGGAAAAAAAGACTATTGGGACATCTATTACTATCTGCCGCGAGAAACCCGTGGCTATGTTCCGTTGTTCATTGCAGCCAATTATGTGATGACCTATTACAAGGAGCACCGCATCTGTCCGGTCCGCACGGAATATCCGCTGCATACGGACACGCTGATGCTAAGCAACAAGATTCATTTTGATCAGATTGCTGGTGTTATCGGCGTTTCCAAGCAAGACCTGCTGAAACTGAATCCGCAATACCGTCGTGAAATCATTCCGGGCACCCCCGATAAACCGCAAAGCGTTTGCCTGCCCGCCAATTACACCCTGGCGTTCATTGATTTTCAGGACAGTATTCCAAACTACAGATCGGATGACCTGCTGAACACGTTGTTGACCGTGGAACCTTCCGGCGTGGAGAAAGCACCGGTAGTGAAGGCGAAATTCCACATCTACAAGGTTCGGAAAGGAGACACTTTATACGAGATTGGATTGAAATACCATACCACTACCTCGGCAATCAAAAAAAGAAATGGACTTCGTAGTAGCACGATCAATCCTGGCCAGCGTCTAAAAATCTATTGATAAAAGACGATTATGGGAGACATTTCGACATTTACACAAGCTGAAAAAGACCAGATCAACGAGAAGTTTCAGGAACTGCTTCAGGAATATCTCAAATCCAACCACCGTAAGAAGGTCGAACTCATCACAACGGCCTTCAACTTCGCGAACCATGCCCACGGCGGTATCCGCAGGCGTTCGGGCGAACCCTACATTCTGCACCCGCTTGCGGTAGCAAAAATCTGCTGTTCGGAAATCGGGTTGGGTTCCACCTCCATTTGTTCAGCCCTGTTGCACGATGTAGTGGAAGACACCGAATACACGGTGGAAGACATCGAAAAGAGCTTTGGATCGAAGATTTCGGTCATCGTGGACGGTCTGACCAAGATTTCAGGTGGTATTTTCGGGGAACAGGCCTCGGCACAGGCGGAGAATTTCCGCAAATTGCTGTTGACCATGGCTGAAGACATCCGGGTGGTGCTCATCAAAATGGCCGACCGCCTGCACAACATGCGCACCCTGGGCGTGATGCTACCCAGCAAGCAATACAAGATTTCCGGGGAAACGATGTACCTATATGCTCCGTTGGCCAATCGATTGGGACTTAACCGCATCAAGACCGAACTCGAAAACCTGAGTTTCAAATACGAGCATCCCGACACTTACGCCGACCTTTTCCGCAAAATTGAGAGTACCGCTGTCGCCCGTAACGAACTCTACGAGAAATTTACCGCTCCTGTTCGGGAGAAGCTGGACGAAATGGGTATTGATTACCGACTGAAAGCCCGTACGAAATCCATTTATTCCATTTGGAACAAAATGCAGACCAAAGGCGTTACTTTTGAGGAAATCTACGATATTCTGGCTGTCCGTATCATTTTCAGCACCGAGGTTCCGAGAACCGACCCCACACTGTTTTCCATCGAGAAAAAGCGCTGCTTTGCCATTTATTCGGCCCTGACTGATATTTACAAGCACCACCCCGACCGAATCCGCGACTGGGTGAGCAGTCCGAAAGCCAACGGCTACCAAGCCCTACACGTCACCGTTATGGGGCCGGATGGCGAATGGATTGAAGTCCAGATCCGTAGCGATCGCATGGACGAAATCGCCGAACGCGGTTTTGCCGCTCACTGGAAATACAAATCCGGTGAAATTGAGGAAGAAAACGAACTGAACAAGTGGATTTACACCATCAAGGAAATCCTGGAGAACCCGGAACCAAATGCCATCGACTTCCTCGACACCATAAAAATGAACCTCTTTTCGTCGGAGATTTTCGTTTTCACCCCGAAAGGAGAAATCAAGACCATGCCGACCGGTTCTACAGCGTTGGACTTTGCCTTCACGCTGCACTCCCAAATCGGTTTCCACTGCATCGGGGCTAAGGTGAACCACAAACTGGTCGCGATGAGCCACGTGTTGAAAAGCGGCGACCAGGTGGAAATTCTGACTTCCAAAAGCCAGACCCCTAAATTCGAATGGCTGGACTGGGTGACTACAGGCAGTGCCAAAACCCGCATCAAAGCGAAGTTCCGCAAGGACAACAAAAATCTGATCAAAAAGGGAGACGACTTGTTGACCGCGTTTTTCGCCCGAATCCGCTTTGGGTATGACCAGAGTTCAACGGACATGCTGATGCATCATTTCGACGTTGAAAACAGGGACGAACTGCTCATGAAACTTGGTTCTGGCAAGATTGAACTGACAGACGACCTCAAAATGCTGTTCAAAAAGAGCAAAGACAACAACAAGCTCTTAAAATACTGGAAACTGACACTGGGCATCAGCAACAAGCCGAAGCCCGAAATGCTGGGTGAAACCACCGAGAAAATTGACTACAAGGCAACCCATAAGTTGACCGAGGAGTCCTTCAATCAACAATACAAACTTGCCGATTGCTGCCATCCAATCCCGGGAGACGATGTGCTTGGTTTCGTGGAAGACAATGGGAGTGTTTCCGTGCACAAGCGGCAATGCCCTGTAGCCATGAAGATTAAGTCGAGTTATGGCACCCGTATTCTTTCGGCAGAATGGGCCACTCAAAAAGCCCTCTCCTTCCCCATCGAACTCGAATTGCGGGGTATTGACGGTGTGGGCATCGTCAGCCAAATCACCAAGATCGTTTCCGATGAACTGGCCGTAAACATGACCAAACTGTTGTTCGAAACCAAAGACGGCATTTTCAAGGGCCTAATCGAACTGTATGTTCACGACGTTGAAGATGTCAACAACCTCTGTGCCAAGATTTCACACATCACCAATGTCCAGTTGGTTCGACGCAAAGAGGAAATGAACGGCTAACTTTCCGCTTTTAAAAACACGCTCATTAGAAAACGGTGCTCTAAAAAAGTGAGCCCGACCAACCATCCTTGGACGGTTCGGGTTCGGTAGGTTCAATAGGTTCTGGCTGTTCGTAAAAGAGGTTCTGTTCGGGGGTGGGTTCGGACTCCGGTTCTGGTTTCGGCTGGTAAATCAATTCGGGTTCCAGTTCTTCGTAAAGTGCTCTTGCTGCGGCATCGTCCGATTGCTCTTCTACAGGTTCTTCGATCGGTTCGGAGGGATCGTCGACTTCTGGTTCTTCCATTGGTTCGGAGGGCTGTTCGACTTCTGGTTCTTCCATCGGTTCGGAGGGTTGTTCAGCTTCCGTTTTATCCTTCGGTTCTGAGAGCTGTTCGACTCCACCATTATCGACTACTGTTTCCGCTGGCTTGGCCGTAAACTTTTCAGCATCAAATTCGGTCGATTCTTCAGTCGGTTCTGCTTCCATGTGTGGTTCGGGATCTTCGAGCTCATACGTGAATTCGGCTCCTTCAACTTCGACCGAAACGGTTTCTTCCTCTGAAAAATCGAATGGTGAGTCTTCCAAAATCGGTTCTGGCGCTGGTAAATGCTCTTCGTCGGGAACAGGTATTTCCTCCATCACAAATTCTGTGGGCGGGTTTTCCTCCCTAAGGGATTCGACATAAATCATTTCCGAACCGGGTTCAGCAAAGACCATCCGTTTGGAAATGGTCGCCTCTTCCGCAAATTCGGGTGCTTCCTGAGCAGGCTGCCCCAGTTCTGTCTGGAGTTTCAGCAACTCGGATTTAATTTTTTTGAGTCGGTCGGTCAGTTCGTGCTGTGCTGACATACCCTTCTTTTCTTCTAGAAGCTTTTTGCGAGCACCGGCCAGCGTCATTCCCTTTTCCTTGAGCAGGAAATAAATGAGCCTTATGCTCTCGATGTCTTCCTTGGTGTAGTTGCGCGTCCCCTTGGCATTCTTTTTGGTTTTGATTACCGTGGGAAATTCTTTTTCCCAGAAACGGAGTGTGGACTCGTTGACATGAAAGACAGCAGCCACTTCGCCAATGGAATAGAACAGTTTTCTCGAATCGTCAGCCATAGTTTTCTGGTATTAAAAATTAGTCCATCGTTTGTCCGTAGTTGGACGATATTTGAACCATTTGGTCGTATTGAGCGGGAGAAAGATCCATAAAATAATAGTGTGCAGGGTTCTGCGGAGCGCCTTTGAAATGGACTTCGTAATGCAAGTGCGGGCCAGTGGATTTCCCTGTGTTACCTACCGCACCAATGACTTCGCCGCGTTTCACTTTCGAACCGACGTGCACAGCCATAGCGCTCAAATGTCCGTACAACGTCTGGAAATTGAACCCGTGGTTGATGATGATGCAGTTCCCGTAGCCCTGTTTCCAGGAAGCGTACACGACATTGCCTTCGCCGGTGGCATAGATATCTGTTCCAATGCGGGCTGAAAAGTCCATCCCTGCGTGGAAGGTAGCTACGTGGTAAATCGGATCGATTCGCCTTCCATAGCCTGAAGCCACCGTCTTCATATCGCGGTTGAGTACAGGCATGATGGCCGGAATGCAAAGCAACCGTAGTTCTTGCTTTTTCACCAAATCCAACAGCACATCGTACGATTTGGATTGTGTATAGGCCATTTTGGAAAGACGGTCGATTTCCTGACTGGTCTGCGTAACCAATTCCTTATTATCCAAATCGTTGAATTCCTGATAACGGTTGGTGTTGCCAAAAGAGCCTTCACGCAGTTCGGGAGGGATCGGGTCGGCTTGCAGGATGGCCCGGTAGAGGTTGTCGTCGCGCTGCTGAAGGTCGGTCATGACGGACTGCACATGCTTTGCTTGCAATTGAAGCACTTTATACTGAGACTGTAAGCGTTCGTTTTCCACTCTGTACTTTTTAGCATCGGGCGTTTCGAAGATGTTCATGTAAATGAAAAAGAAAAGCACCCCCATGGAGATCCCGCTAAACGCGTGAAGCAGCAATTGCTTCATCCAATCGATCGCCGTTTTCTGGATGCGTTCGAAACTTAAGGACTCTGGATTGAAGTGGTATTTGACTCTTTTGCCCACGCGCGTGTATCTTTTTCAGTGCTGATGCATGCAAAAGTAACAAATTAGCCGTATTTTTGCGCCCGAATTAATTAATTATAACGCATGACTGCCAAAGAAATCCGCGAATCCTTCAAAGACTTTTTCGCTTCCAAGAATCATAAGATTGTTCCTTCCGCCCCGATGGTGGTCAAGGACGACCCCACGCTGATGTTCACCAACGCCGGAATGAACCAGTTCAAGGACATCATTCTTGGGAATGTGGCACCAAAATACCCGCGGGTGGCCAACTCGCAGAAATGCTTGCGCGTGAGCGGTAAACACAATGATCTGGAGGAAGTTGGACACGATACCTACCACCATACCATGTTCGAAATGCTGGGCAACTGGTCCTTTGGCGACTATTTCAAGAAGGACGCCATCCAGTGGGCTTGGGAATATTTGGTGGACGTGGTAAAACTGGATCCGAACCGTTTGTACGCCACTATTTTCGAAGGTTACGCTCCCGAAGGTCTGGAACGCGACAATGAAGCCGCCACCATCTGGGCACAGTTCCTGCCGGCTGAACGCATCATCAACGGCAACAAAAAAGATAATTTCTGGGAAATGGGCGATCAGGGGCCTTGTGGACCTTGTTCCGAAATCCATATTGACCTGCGTTCGGACGAAGAACGTTCGCTGGTGGACGGACTCACGTTGGTGAATGAAAGCCACCCGCAAGTGGTCGAAATCTGGAACAACGTGTTCATGCAGTTCAACAGAAAAGCGGACGGCTCACTTGAACCCCTGCCAGCCAAACATGTGGACACCGGCATGGGCTTCGAACGCCTTTGCATGGCCATACAGGGCAAACGCTCCAACTACGACACCGACGTGTTCCAACCCATATTGAAGGAAATCGGCAACCTCTGCGGCGTCACCTACGGCGCCGATGAAAAGACCGACATCGCCATGCGCGTCATTGCCGACCACATCCGCACCATCGCCTTTTCCATCACCGACGGCCAGTTGCCCTCCAATGCCAAAGCCGGCTACGTGATCCGCCGCATATTGCGTCGTGCGGTGCGTTACGGATACACCTTCCTGAATCGCCGCCACGCCTTTATGTACAAACTCATTCCCGCGCTCATCGATTCGATGGGTTCAGCCTACCCTGAATTACAGGCTCAACAGTCGCTGGTGGAAAAAGTCATCAAGGAAGAAGAAGAATCCTTCCTCCGCACACTCGAAACCGGTATTCGCTTGTTGGACAAATTAATGGCTGAAACCAAGGCTGCCGGTTCTACCGTTCTTGATGGCAAAAGCGTTTTCACCATTTATGATACGTTTGGTTTTCCGGTAGATTTGACCGAACTGATTTTGCGCGAAAACGGCTTGACTGCCGACATTGACGGTTTCACAGCTGCCATGAAAGAACAGAAAGACCGTGCACGCAACGCCGCCGCGATGGAAACAGGCGACTGGGTGGTTCTGAAAGATCAGGAATCTGAATTCGTCGGATACGACTTCACGTCTTGTGATGCTGAAATTTTGAAATACAGACAGGTTTCCCAAAAGGGCAAATCCTACTTCCAACTGGTGCTGGACCGCACACCGTTTTATGCCGAAATGGGCGGACAAGTGGGCGACTGCGGTTACCTGGAATTGGATGGTGTGCGCTTGGTGATTGAAACTGTCAAAAAAGAAAACAACCTGGGCGTTCACATCACCTCGAAGATGCCTGCTGACCCGACTGCTGTCTTCAAAGCCGTCGTGGATGTGGAAAAACGCAATGCGACTTCTGCCAACCACACCGCCACGCACTTGTTGCACGAAGCACTGCGCGACGTGCTTGGCACGCATGTTGAACAGAAAGGATCGCTCGTGAACCCCGACAACTTCCGTTTCGACTTCGCCCATTTTCAAAAAATGACTTCCGAAGAAATCCGTGACGTGGAAAACCGGGTGAATGCTGCGATTCGTCGCAATATTGCGTTGGATGAACACCGGAATACGCCGATTGCCGAAGCCCGCGCCATGGGTGCGATGGCCTTGTTCGGTGAAAAATATGGCGAGGAAGTGCGCGTTATTCGCTTCGGCACTTCGGCTGAACTCTGTGGTGGAACGCATGTGGATGCGACTGGCCGCATCGGTAGCTTCCGCATAGTAACGGAAAGCTCCATTGCCGCTGGAATTCGCCGCATCGAGGGTATTACTGGAGCTGGTGCTGATGCCGCATACTACCAGATGCAGGATGAGCTGCGAATGGTGAAGGGGTATTTCAATAATACACCCAATTTGACGGCAGCAATAGAGAAACTGGTTTTGGAGAATCAAGAGAACTTGAAAAAATTGGAAGCATTCGCCGCCGAACAAGCCAAAGCGCTTAAAAACGAACTGCTTCAGAAAGCTACTACTATTAATGGTGTTCGTTTGGTTGTTTTTGAAGGCTCCGAAACAGCCGATACCATCAAGAACATTGCGTTCCAACTTCGTGGAGAAATCTCGACGGGCTTGGCCTTCATCGCCGGCAGCGTAGACGGCGACAAGCCGCTGCTCACCGTCACCTTCAGCGATGACCTCGTAGCCAAAGGCCTCAACGCAGGCAATCTGGTCCGTGAAGCTGCCAAAGCCATTCAAGGCGGCGGTGGTGGACAACCGCATTTCGCAACGGCTGGTGGCAAAAACGCGAAAGGATTGGCAGGTGCGGTTCAGGAACTGCGTTCGAAGGTGGAAACGGCGCTGTAGCCTATTCGTAAATTACTTTTAATGCCCGGAAATGCAAATCATTTCCGGGCATTCTCGGAAAAGGTTTAATAATTTATTATTAATTTTAATTTATTTATTTATCTTTACGCCATTATTGATTTAATGCGAAGATAAATGAATATACCTCAGCTAGATCCGGATTATTGCATTGAAAAACAAATCTTCCGGCACAGTCGAAAAAGCAGCGCACTCTACCTGACTGCGGCATTGGCCGTCTTTGTAGCCCTGCTTTCCCTGCCTTTCCTTTACGTGGACATCGTGGTACACGGCGTCGGTGTGGTGCGACCCATCACCGAGAAAGTGGAGCTGAAGGCGCCAGTGGCTGAAATCATCGTTCGAGTATTTGCGCAGGAAGGCAGCCGTCTTCAAAAAGGAGATACCATTCTCCTGCTGAATTCCACTTCTGTGGACGCCAGCTTATTCAATCAGCGAAGCTTGCTTACTAATCTGGAAAACCAACTCGCCGATTTGCAGGCGATTTGCGCACAAAAAACAACCACTTTCCGCAGCGATAAGCGGCAACAGGAGCATCTTCTTTTTCAACGGCAAAAAGAGGAACTCGCACTTTCCCTCGATGCTGCCGACCGCAAACTGAAACGCAACGAACCCCTCTTCCGCACCGGTGTAATCCCTCAGGATGAATTCGAAAACTACCAACACGAAAAGCAACGTTTTGAACGGGAACTTAAAACATTGCAGGAGAACCGCTTGTCGTTGTGGAAAGCGGACTTGAATGACCTATTGCGCCAACAGGTAGAAACGCTTGCCAATCTGCGCAGATTGGAGCAAGAACACTCGCAGTTTGCCCTGACAGCTCCGGTTCAAGGGACGCTGGAGCAATGTTCTGGCTTGTATCCCGGCGGTCGCGTGTATAGCGGTCAATCGCTCGGCGTCATCAGCCCCGATTCCACCCTTGTCGTGGAATGCTACCTTCAGCCCAAAGACATTGGCTTTTTGCATCTCGAGATGAAAGTCAATGTGTTGGTCGAAGCCTTTGACTACAATCAATGGGGCAAACTGAGCGGCTGGGTTTCAGACATTTCCTCCGATTTTGTATTGTTGAATGAAACGCCCTTCTACAAGGTGAAATGTCGCATTGAAAAGCCGTTTCTGACCCTGCGGAATGGCAAGAACGGTTTCCTCAAAAAAGGGATGACCGTGCAGACCCGCTTCCTGGTGAACCGCCGGTCGCTGTTCCAATTAATTTATGAGAAAATGGATGACTGGGCGAATCCAATGAATAAGTAAACGAATACCATGAAAAAGAAGTTTTGTATCAAACAACACGACATCACCGATTGCGGTGCGGCTTGCTTGGCCTCGGTTTCAGCCAGTTACGGATTAAAAATGCCAATCGCTAGAATCCGTCAATACGCTTCCACCGATAAACGGGGGACCAATGCACTGGGCATGGTAGAAGCGGCCACGAAACTGGGCTTCACCTGCAAAGCGGTACGTGGTGCGCCGGAAAGCCTCGGCAAAATACCGCTGCCAGGCATCGCCCACGTTATTCGCGAGCAACTTCAGCATTTTGTAGTCATTTATAAGGTAAAACCAAAGATCCTCACTTTTATGGATCCCGAAGACGGTCGATTTCACACGATGCCCACGGAGGCGTTTTTAAAAATCTGGTCGGGCGTGCTCATCCTTTTGGTACCGGACGAATCCTTTAGGCGGGAGAACCTGAAGGAATCGAGTCTCCGACAATTCATCCAATTGCTGAAACCCCACCGCACGGTGATGAATCAGGCTTTGTTCGGTGCCATGATCTATAGCATACTTGGTTTGGCCATGTCGATTTATGTGGAGAAAATCGTAGACAATGTGCTGGGGGACGGCAATGTGAACCTGCTGCACTTGCTCAGCATCATCATGATCCTGATCTTAATATTGCGCACGTTCATCGGTGGTATGAAAAGCATTCTGGCTCTGAAAACCGGTCAGAAACTGGACGCGACCTTGATTCTCGGTTATTATAAACACTTATTGACGCTGCCCCAGCCCTTCTTCGATACGATGCGCACGGGGGAAATCATTTCCAGAATTAACGATGCGGTCAAAATCCGTTATTTCATCAACAACGTTTCACTGGAACTGGCTGTGAATGTGATGATTTTGGTGTTCACTACGTTACTCATGTTTGTTTACTCCTGGAAACTGACGGTAATAACATTGCTTTGCATTCCGTTTTTTGTACTCCTTTATGTGGTGGCCAACCGGCTTAACCGAAAATTCTCGCGCAACATTATGGAGCGTTCAGCCGACCTGGAAGCGCAGTTGGTGGAATCGGTCAACGCCATCGGCACCATCAAACGGTTCGGGATGGAACGGTTCGTCCACCTCAAAACTGAAACGCGGTTTGTCCGATTGCTGCAGGGCACCTATTCCAGCGGACAGGCAGGCATTCGAATCAACGCCTTTTCCCAACTGGTTTCTGGCGGCATCACCATCGCCGTGCTTTGGGCGGGCAGCAACTTCGTCATGGCCCAGGAATTGACTGCCGGAACACTGATGTCCTTTTACGCCCTGACTGGTTATATTCTGGGGCCGATCTTATCGTTGATCGGGGCCAACCAAACCATTCAGGATGCCCTCATCGCTGCTGAACGACTGTTTCAAATCATGGATCTGGAGCAGGAAGAAGATGCATCTGGGAAACTCCAACTCACTGCTGCCCTCATCGGAGACATTCACTTTCGGCAAGTTTCCTTCCGATACGGTACCCGTCAGCAGGTTTTCGACGATTTCAGCCTAACGATTTCGAAAGGCAAGACCACGGCCATCATCGGGGAAAGCGGTTCCGGAAAGACAACGCTTATTTCCTTGCTGCAAAACATTTATCCTATTCAGCACGGGCAGATTAGCATCGGCGATTGTGAGCTCCGCTTCATCCGAAATGAGAGCCTGCGTCGGTTGGTAGCCACTGTTCCACAGGAAGTTCAGCTTTTTGCGGGCAGCATTCTGGAAAACATCGCCTTGGGGGAATACGAGCCGGATATGGAGCGGGTGCTTTCCATTTGCGGTTCACTGGGTATTCGTGCTTTTATAGAAAAAATGCCACAAGCCTACCAAACGACAGTGGGTGAACACGGGCTTTCCCTTTCCGGGGGTGAACGCCAGCGAATTGCCATTGCACGGGCTCTCTACAAGAACCCGGAGATTATCATTTTTGACGAAGCGACTTCGTCGTTGGATTCGCACTCGGAAAAGCATGTCAAGGAAACATTACGCGCCTTTGCTTCGTTGGGTAAAACTGTCATCGTGATTGCTCACCGCCTTTCCACCATTCAGGATGCAGACCGAATCGTGGTCCTTCATCAAGGGGCAGTGGCTGAAGCAGGCAATCATCAGGAATTGTACGAACTAAAAGGCGAATACTACCGGCTTTGGCAAGCCACTTTACCCATACAGTCATGACCACACAACTCCTTAAATATACAGAGCGACTCCGTCACGCCGACCAGCTCATCCGAATGGAAGCGACTGGTGCACCGCGTTTTTTTGCCCAGAAACTGGGTATCAGTGAAAGTTATCTCTATGGGATTCTGGATGAAATGAAGGATATGGGATTGCCGTTGACGTACAATAAAAGTCGACTGACGTATTTCTACACAAGGCCCGTCAGGCTGCGCATTGAGATCGGTGTAGAAAATATTTTAAAATAATTTACATGGATGTGTTTTATATTAATTTTTTTTTAATATTTTTGCACACACTATGATAATATAAAAGTGTTGTCTTCTACATTTGCAATACAATAGTTGCAACGTTGCAGGCGGTCACTGAAAAGCCTTAAAAGAGTAAGTACAAAAAACACTTTTATAAAATCTATGAATACAATGAATTTAAACGCCGCCGGAGTGATGGAGCTGAGCGCGGTGGAAATGCGAGGAATTGATGGCGGTTGGATCAAGGAAGTTTTGGCAGCTGCAGCAGATCTCATCGAAAACTGGGATCTTTATGTTGCAGCCTTCAAAAAGGGATTGCAAGATGGTAATAACTACATTCCAAGATAATTAGCCATGAAACAGATTGAAAACAGTGGTCTTTTCGTGGACCTGAACAGCGAAGAAATGGTTGACCTAAATGGTGGCGGTGTCATAGTGGAAAAAATCCTTTATTATGCCGGAGTTATGTTCGGAGCTCTTGCAAGAGCACAAGAACTTCATGGCGACAGCGGCCAATGGATGCAATAAAATAAGATCATTCACTCAGTGGTGCATTAGCACTGCTGAGTGAATCTAATTATCAACAAAAAATACACATGGAAATCTTAAACTCAATGAACTGGAAGCGGATTAAGACACTGGCTGAGACAATGCCATTTTACTTTTATGTTCCAATTGCATACCTGTTTATCGTAATTGTGGGCATACCACTTGAGTATTTCTCCAGTTTGCTAAATATTCCCGATAAAGAAATTTCATCGCAATTGATACCGGATAATTTTTTATTAAAAATGTTTTTGGTTGTAATCTTTGCCCCGGTTTTAGAAACATTCCTAACACAGGCACTGCCCTTCCATTTTCTAAGCCTGTTTAAATTCATGAATCGAAATAAATGGTTGATGATACTGATATCGGGTGCCATTTTCGGATCTGTACATGTTTTTAGCCTTCAACATATAATTTATGCGACAACAATAGGGTTTTTTCTAATGGCAACCTACATTCTGCGATCCAAGAAGGGTGATTCTTTTCTTTGTACCTTTTCCTTACATGCCTTTTTCAACTTAGTTGCCATATTGCTTTCGCAATTCTCTTGAACCACACCTCATTCCTACTGTTAAATATCTCAAAAATTCCACCATTCACCGATAATTTCACCCAAAACCGCACCATCAATCAAACTTCTTTGTACTTTTGCGAACATTGTTAGATTTTTTACCAACCGTATAAAATGGGACATCAGGAACGCAAAATTCGTGACAAAGAAAATCTCCGCAACGCCATGCTGGCAGCAGCACTCAGCATTGCGGAAAAAGAAGGCTGGCATGCCCTGACTATCCGCAAGATAGCCGACGCCATTGAATACACGGCCCCCATCGTGTATGAACATTTCGAGAACAAGGAAGAATTGATTGCTGAAATCATTCACAACGGTTACAACACCTTGTTCAAACAATATCAATCTGTATTTGAGCTCAATCTAGAGCCTAAAGAAACCCTGTTGGAAATTTCTCTACGCCATTGGGACTTCGCTTTCAACAATAAAGTATTGTATCAACTGATGTTCAGCCTTGAGCGCCGCAAGCCCGGGGATGAAGTCATTAAAGGTATGACTGCCATCAAGGATATCTTCGTCAAAATCACCAAGAAGGAAGGCTGCGATCTCATCCCATTAATTTTCAACTGGGTTTGCCTGATGAGCGGAACCATAAGCGCCATCATGATGTTTGAAGGTCATCCGAACCCACATTCCAAAGACATGCCCTTTTCTCCAAGAGAAATGTACAAATCGTTTATTGAACGGTTCCTTAACAGTATTACTCTTTAATTGCATTTTTACCCTTATCAGAAATATGAAGAAAAAAAGTTTTGTATTAATCGCCTTGTGTACACTTCCTCTACTGGCATTCGGTGAAGGATTCTCACTCAAACAGTGCATTGACTACGCCAATAAAGCAAACGCGAACATTGTAAACGCTAATTATGATGTGGAGATTGCAGGACGCAAAGTCAAGGAACAAATTGGAACCATCCTTCCGCAAATTGACGGATCGGCTTCTTACACGGACAACTTACTGCTAACCACTACGTTGTTGCCAGGAGAAATCATTAACAAACCTGGTACCATGGTTGCTGTTCAGTTCGGAACGAAACACAGCATGAATGGAGTAGTTCAACTCACACAAAAGTTGTTCGATCCTACCTTTTCATTGGTACTAAAAGCAACGAAAATAAGTGAGGATCAGGCGCAACAGTCCTTAAAGATGACGAAAGAGCAATCAGCATACAGTATCAGTGTCACTTATTTTCAAACCTTGGTGATCGCAAAACAATTAAGCACCCTGCGTTCCACACTGAACACTTCAGGCAAGCAACTGGAATCAACTGAGTTGAAATATAAAGCGGGCATGGCTAAACAAATCGATGTTGATAAAATACGAGTAAGTTACAACAACCTGAAATCACAGGTTCAGCAAAGTGAATTGAACTATGCTCAGTCTTTTAATAATCTGAGATTTTATATGGGAATGCCTGTTGAAAGCGGAATTGTTCTGACAGATACGGTCATGAATGTTGACAACCAAACATTGGAGGCATTGATCAGTGATTTCAACATTGAAAACAGGTCCGACTTTCAATTGCAAAAAATTGCCCTTAAAGCCATTGAAGCAGATAAAGATCGCAACAAGGCAGGATATCTGCCAACTTTCAATTTGTCAGCCAATCTAGGAGCGAATGCAATGAGACAGCAATTCAATTTTTTGGATACAAGTGAAAAATGGTATCCGAATTCACAATTGATATTCAGTCTCCGCGTTCCGATTTTTGACGGCTTACAGCGTCTACAGCGTATAGCTCAGGCAAATCTGAATATTGAAAAAAGCAAAGTAAAAATGGAGCAAAGTAAACAATCCATCCAGGTGGACTTGTCCAACTACGAAAACCAGTACCGCACTGCAGTCAACAACATACGAAACGAAAAAGAAAACCTCGCACTGTCCGAAAGTGTTTACAAGAACACCCAACTCCAATATCAACAAGGCGTTGCCACATCGTTGGATCTCGTTCAAGCAGAAAGCTCTTATAACGAAAGCACCAACAACTATTTCGCCAAACTTCTGAATCTCTACATCGCCCGCATCAATCTGGAACAGGGCAAAGGCAATCTACTGAATTATACAAACAACAAATAGCACAAAGCAATGAAAAATCGCATCATCAGTATCATAATCATCGTTTTAGTGGTTGTCGGAGCAGGTGCACTGCTCATGAGAAGCCACAACAAGATCAACGCCAAAAAGGTCGGAGCAGGTCTTTCGTCTGAAATCGTAGTTTCCATTGCTGAAGTCGGAACGACTTCTACCGGAAGCACCTTAAACCTGACCGGAACACTAACACCATTTACGGAAGTGGTTGTAGCAGCACAAGCAATGGGGCAAATCACCGACCTCAACGTGGAATTGGGCCAGCACAAATCAAAAGGCAACGTACTGGCACACATCGACAACCAGCTTAAATCGCTGGCGATGGAGACAGCTCTGCTGAATTATGAAAAACAGAAAAGAGATTTGGCCCGCTATGAAAGCCTATATCAGGGTGGTACCATAACCGCACAACAGTTGGACGATGCCAGGATGGGGTTAACCAACGCACAGATTCAGATGAAACAAGCCCGAAAACAATTTGAAGATGCTACCGTATTGGCGCCCATCAGTGGAGTCATCACAGAAAAGACCGCAGAAGTGGGTTCATACGTCAACATCGGCAGCCCGATTGCAAAGATTGTGGACATTTCCCGTCTGAAGATTCGCATGAATGTTTCTGAATCGAACGTTTATAAGCTTCAGGTCGGCGATGCAGCCACTGTTACTTCGGATGTGGCACCCGACAAGACCTTTAAAGGAAAAATCACCTTCATCTCTTCCAAAGGAGATGACTCCCACAACTATGCAGTGGAAGTGGTTATCACGAACAATGGTAAACTGAAAGCCGGTTCTTTTGCCGAAGTGCTTATTAACATCCCCAGCAAAGCCAGTGCACTGAGCATTCCGCGCGAGTCACTGCTCGGTAGCTCACAGGATGCCAAAGTATATGTAGTTGAAAACGGAAAAGCTACTACACGTAAAATCACCGTAGGCGGTGGCAACGAAAAAATGTTGTTTATACTGGAAGGCCTAACCAAAGGTGAACAAGTTGTCACAGCCGGACAAATCAACCTGATTGACGGTCAATCCGTTAAAATTGATACCACCAAGTAAGCCAAAAGCCATGTCAATAACTGAAATAGCCATCAAGCGACCAACCCTGGTCGTTGTCATTTTTGCGGTGCTCGCCATCTTCGGGGTTGTATCCTACAGCTTGCTGAAGTACGACCTGCTCCCTAAAATGGACATACCCATCGTGAGTGTGGTCACCGTTTATCCCGGTGCTTCTGCAGTCGATGTGGAGAGTTCTGTCACCAAGAAACTCGAAGACGCGCTTTCCTCGCTTGAAAACGTGGACAATATGACATCCACTTCACAGGAAAACCTGTCCATGATTGTGGTCACCCTCAAAGCAGGAACCAATGTGGATAAATCCATTCAGGATGCCCAACGCAAGGTGAATACGGTACTTTCACAGTTGCCGACCAACGCCCTGACTCCAAGTTTGAACCGATTCTCGAGTGAGGACATACCCGTCATGCAAATTGGAGTAACCAGCAACAAGATGTCCGATACCCAATTGTATCAACTCACCAAAGACCAGATCAAATCTCAGTTGGCAAAAGTCAACGGAGTAGGTCAAATCACCTTGGTGGGCGGTACTGAACGGGAAATTAAGATCAACATCAACAAGCAGAAACTGGATGGATATAAGATTTCCATTGCCAGCATTTATGCAGCGATGAGTTCAGCCAACCTGGAACTGCCTACCGGCAAGATCGAAAGCGACCGCAGCCAGTATACCGTCAGATTATCAGGTAAACTGCAAACGGTCAACGATTTGAGAAATGTAACCATTGGTCGTACCTTGACCGGTTCCATCATTCATTTGGGTGATGTGGCCGATGTATTCGACGGTTCGGCTGAAACGACAACCATCAACCGAATCAACAATGAGAATTCCATCGGTATCGTCATTCAAAAGCAATCGGATGCCAATACGGTCGATGTTTGTCAAAAAGTAAACAAGGAGCTCAAATCGCTGGAATCGGTTTATGCCAGCAACAACATCAAATTCAACATTTCATCGGACACTTCCGTCAACACGTTGGATTCAGCCCATGCGGTGGTGAGAGACCTTTTGTTGGCCATCCTGTTAGTGGCCTTCGTGATGTTCTTCTTCCTGCACAGCGTCCGTGACTCCCTCATCGTGATGATTTCCATCCCGACCTCCATTATTTCGGTGTTTGCAGCGATGTACCTCTTCGATTTCTCGCTCAACTTAATGACCTTGCTCGCTCTATCCTTGGTTATCGGGATTCTGGTCGATGACTCCATTGTGGTACTCGAAAACATACACCGGCATCTGGAAATGGGCAAGAAGAGCAAACAGGCTGCCATTGACGGCCGTGCCGAAATCAGTTTCACCGCGATTGCCATCACCTTGGTGGACGTTGTGGTGTTTGTTCCTATTGCATTGGTAACCGGCATGATCGGTAATATGTTACGTGAATTCTCACTCGTAATCGTGTTCTCCACGTTAATGAGCCTGTTCGTTTCGTTCACCATCACACCGTTGTTGGCTTCCAGGTTCAGCAAGATTGAGAAGAGAAGCAATAAAACAATTATGGGGCGTTTGGCCATCGGGTTCGAAAGCATATTCAAAAAAGTCACCCTCCAATATGTAAAAATACTGAAATGGAGTCTGAGACATAAAAGAGTGGTCGGAATCTCTGTTATCGTCTTGCTTTTCGGTTCTATCGCACTGGTTCCGCTTGGTTTCATCGGTATGGAATTCATGCCCAACAGTGATAAGGGTGAGGTAACGGTCAAAATGGAAACGGACCAGCAAAACAACCTGTATCAGACCAATCTGAAAACGCAGCAGGTGGAGAAACTCCTGTTCAGCAAACCGGAAGTTTTGAAAGTTGCCACCCGCGTCGGATATTCCAGCTCCAGCAGCATGTCCGGTAGCAACGAAGCCAACAAGAGTGAAATCACGGTCAAACTGGTACCTAAGGAAAATCGTACCATGGATGCCGAACAGTATTCAGCCATGTTGCAGAATGAAATCATGCAGATACCGGGGATAAAGGCTACTGTTTCACAGGCCAGCGGCATGGGGATGTCTACCGACGCTCCCATTCAGGTCCTACTACGTGGCATGAACATGAACACGCTGTATATTGAGGCGGACAGCGTCATGCGTCTCATCAAGGCGGTTCCGGGTACGGTAAACGTTCGACTTTCTGTGGATCAGAGTAAACCTGAAATGCGCATCTCGCTGGATCGCGAGAAAATGGCTCAAATTGGCCTTTCAGTTTTTGATGTCGCCAACACGCTTCGGCTGGCTTTTGCCGGAAATTCCGACCTTCAATTTTCTGAAAAAGCGGAGGAATACGACATCAACCTACGTTTTGATAAATTGAACAGGAAGAGCCCGGAAGACATTAAAGTGCTGACATTCATGAACAACCAAGGTAAATCCATTGAGTTGCAGAATTTCGCCACCGTATCCCAGCAATTGGGTCCGAACAAGTTGGAACGGTACGACCGTATTTCCAGCCTGACGGTGAAAGCCGGTGTTGTCGGACGTCCAACAGGAACTGTCGGTAGTGAAATCAAGAAAGCCATCGTTCAAAATATTCATAATCCGGAAGTTGAATTCAAATACTTGGGTCAAATGCAACAGCAATCTGATGCATTTGGAAGCTTAGGAATAGCCATTTTGGTAGCCCTAATCTTCGTGTACTTAGTCATGGTGGCCCTTTACAATTCGTATTTGTATCCTTTTGTGGTGCTTTTCTCCATTCCGATGGCCGTCATCGGTGCTTTCCTGGCGCTAGGGCTCACCGGTAACTTCGTGAACATATTTGCCATGATCGGTATGATCATGCTGATTGGGCTTGTGGCCAAAAACGCCATTTTGTTGGTTGACTTCACCAATCAGCTTCGCGAACAAGGCAGAACCATGATTGATGCGCTAATCGAAGCAGGTAAGGAACGTCTCCGTCCGATTCTGATGACCACCTTATCCATGATTTTCGGCATGATGCCCATCGCATTGGCGACCGGTGCTTCCTCTGAAAGCAAGCACGGCCTAGCCTGGGTCATCATCGGTGGTCTGACAAGCTCCCTGTTGTTGACATTGGTTGTCGTACCAATTGTTTACTTTATCATGGACCGCATCAAGACCAAGTTCAACAAAAAGTTCAGGAAAAACAAAATTCAACCTGTTGAAAAAGACGAATAAGTTTTTTGGCGACGAGGTAAGAGATGTTTCAATAGGGCACCAAGGTCAAGGCACTGATTGCGAGACACACCGGAGCGTACTTTAAGTACGTGAGGATTGGTGAGCAATCAGGCAACGTTTTCGATAAGTGAGTGCAGAGGCAAACTTGTTTGACTATGCCGAGCGGAGAAAACGACTGCGCCAAAGGCGCGAACGCAGAGATTGATGGTCTATTGAGACATCTCATTTTATGAACTCGTCTTTGAAATTCACCAAAAAAATCCGCTCCGTGGCGCGGGTCATGGCCGTGTACAGCCAGCGGTAATAATCCAGCCCCATGCGTTCTTCCGTGACATAACCCTGGTCGAGGAACACATCTTTCCATTGGCCGCCCTGCGCCTTGTGGCAGGTGAAGGCGTAACCGTATTTCACTTGCAAAGCGTTCAGCCATGGATCAGCTTTAAGTGCCAAATAAAGTTCGCGTTTCGTTTTGCAATGTGGTGCATAGTCCTGAACCACATCCTGATACAGTCGTTCCTGCGAAGGCCGGTCCAAGGCAGGAGACTCGGCTGAAAGCGAATCCAGCAGCACCCTGACTTCCAGTTCCCAGTCGTATTCCGGAAAGCGCACCTCCATATCGGCAAAACGGAAGCCGTACATCTCATAGTTTTTGCGTACCCGGACCACTTCCACCAGGTCGCCGTTGGCAATGAAGGGAATTTCCTTGTAGGGTTCCGACCAGAGATAATTGTTCTTGGCCACCAGCAGGTAGTCGCCGCTGGTGATTTCATCCTCCTTGTAGAGCACCGAATTGCGGATACCTTTGTTGAAAAGCACCGCCCGCTTGTTGGAGGGACAGACGATTTTGCTTTCTTCAATGCCGACTTTGGCGTAGGAAGCGGTGAGTGCATCCATCAGCTCGTCGCCGCCCAGGCGGATGACGTCCACCTTATTGATTTGAATCTGAGGGAGTTCCTTCACTTTATCATTTCGTATGTGCTCCCTCAAGGCTGTGGCGTTCTGCAAGATACCGCTGTCACCTGCCTGACGCAACACCTGTGTCAACTCGATACCGATGGCTTCCATACCCAAGGCTCGAAGCTGAACCGGATCCAAAGCCGGGCTAAGTACTTGGCCTACCGGTGGTAACTGGGCAGTATCTCCCATTAAAATCAACCGGCAGTTTTCACCCGAATAAACGTATTCCAGCAAATCTTCCAGAAGTCGGCCACTGCCAAAAATTGAATTTTCACCCCCACCGTTCGCAATCATCGACGCTTCATCGACTATAAAAAAAGTATCCTTATGTTTGTTGAAGTTCAGGGAGAATCCGCCCTCATCGCCCGAAACGACGGCTTTCCGATAGATTTTCTTATGGATGGTCAAGGCCGGATGGCCGCTGTAGGAAGCCAGCACTTTGGCAGCCCTCCCGGTCGGAGCCAGCAGCTCGCAACCAACTTCCCTAGCATCCAGGTAACGGATCAAGGCGCTGATCAGACTCGTCTTCCCCGTACCGGCATACCCTTTGAGTAGAAACACTTGCTGATCCGTTCCTGTCAGCATGAATACAGACAGGCGTTGAAGCGCCTCGTGCTGTTCAGTAGTGGGCTCGAACGGAAAAAAATGGGCAATCTGTTCAGCTAATTGGGGGGCTATCATCGGGGGAAATAATAAACCTTAAAAGTAGCGCGTTTCCGTTTCATTTACTAATTTTGTGAACGCTTTCGGGAAAACATAGGCCGGAGGCACCTTAAACACCCCATGCAGGATTCCGGCAAACCCGTTTTATTGAAGCAATTGATTATCCGAACAGTACCGGATGGTTTCCAGTTCGGTAAAGTTTCAACCCGAGGAACCGGCCAATCGAAGCTACGGCTTTTTGCCGCCATCGATTTCCCCGACAAGTTTGTGTCCTTCTTAAAGGAAAACCACTGGTCAGGCCGCCCCGAGCTGAAAGTTTCCATCATCGATTTTACGAACCGCTTCATGCTGGTTCCTTCCAAGATTTCGGACGACCGTTCTTTGGAGGAATACTTTCGTTTTCAGAATGGTGACGAAGGGGAGCAACAAATCTACACGGCACCCTTTGACGACGGCAAACAACTGTTTTGTTGGGAAGTTCCGGCAGAGAGAGATCGGAATTTCGAAAAGCACTTGCCAAACATGACCTTGTGGTCAAGCAGTTACCTCGTAGCGAATTGGACATACCATCAAGCTGTTAAATCGGATATTTCCGCCCTGACCGTTCATTTATTCGGCCACAGCATGCAACTGTTCATGGCCGACACCCATCGCTTGATTTTTGCCAATTCATTTACGGTACGGAACGCTGAGGAAATCGCCTATTTCATACTTCGTTGCCTGGAGCAGGTGGGTTTGGACCCTACCACCGTCAATACCTTTCTATGCAATGAGAACAACATGACTTTCGCTGAAATGCAAACCCTTCTGTCTCCGTATCTTGCCAATCTGTTCGAAGCAGAATTTTCTTTGAATCCTGACCAGCTATTCCGAATTGCCAAAAAGGAAAAGGATGACGAGGATGAACTAAACGAGGATGAAGCATGAGAATAGTCAGCGGTAACTTTCGCGGCCGTCGTTTTCAGCTACCCAAAAGCTTGAAAGCCAGACCTACGACCGATTTCGCCAAAGAAAATCTGTTCAACATTCTTGCCAACCGCCTTGATTTCGAGGAATTTCGGGTTTTGGACTTGTTTGCAGGTACCGGTAGCATCGGTTTCGAATTTCTGTCGCGGGATGCCAAATCGGTCACTTTTGTGGAACAATATGGGCCGCATGTTCGCTTCATTCAAGAAGTTGCGCTGAAACTGAAGGTAACGAATTACTCGGTCGTGAACGGCGATGCATACCGCTTCATTGGCTCGTCCAAAGCCAGTTTCGACCTAATTTTTGCGGATGCCCCGTACGCGGATGAAAAAATGGCTCAACTACCTGACCTGATTTTAGCCACCGGACTTTTGGCAGAAGACGGCCTGCTCCTAGTCGAACACGGCAAAGCCACCGACTTCAGCCAACATCCGTCCTTTAAAGAAATGCGGGAATACGGCAGCGTCCATTTCTCTTTCTTTGAAAAAAGATTATAACTGCGGACCAAAGACACGGCATATAGACTCAATCCACTTTTTGATTTTTGGTCTGTCCGACCATTCCTCCAGAATGATCTGCCTGCTATCTTCCAGATCTTTCAGAAAAACCGACTTCATTTCTTGAGCGAATGCTTGATCGTAAATGAAAGCATTCACTTCGAAATCCAGTTCAAAGCTCCTATAATCCATGTTGGTGGAACCCACCGTCGAAACGATGTCGTCTGAAACCACGGTTTTGGCATGCATGAATCCTTTCTGATAGACATAAATCTTGACACCGGCTTCCATGATTTCGGTAAAGTAGGAATGCATCCCCTTCAAAGCCACTTTGGTGTCAGAATCTTCGGGCACCATCATACGGACGTCCACACCGCTAAGGGCGGCGGTTTGCATGGCGGTCAGCAGGCTTTCGCTGGGCAAGAAATAGGGCGTTTGCAGATAGACATAGCTTTTGGCCGTAGTCAATATTTTGAAGATGCCCTGCATGATGTTTTCCCAGTCTGTATCGATGCTGCTCGTAGCAATTTGAACCATACAATTACCTTTGATCGGGATATCAGGGAAATAAAACTTAGAGGTGATCAGGTTGCGGCTGATGAAATACCAATCGATCAGAAAAGCCGTTTGCAATCCATAAACACCTTTGCCCTCAATGCGCACTTGGCTGTCACGCCAATAATCGAAGTTGCCGCCATCCAGATAACGGTCCGCAAAATTGAACCCGCCGGTATAACCAATTTCACCGTCGATGACGACGATTTTGCGGTGATTGCGATAGTTCGCTTTTGGGGAAAGCCAAGGAATGAGTACTTTCAAAAAGGGAAATACTTGCACACCAGCATCGCGCATTTCACGAAAGAACACGTTCTTGGTATGCCAGGAACCCAAATCATCGTAAATCACCCTCACTTCAATGCCTTCCTGGGCTTTTTGAATGAGTAGGGTTTGCAACTCATATCCAATTTTGCAACTGTCTATGATGTAGTATTCCAGATGGATATGCTTTTTGGCGTTACGAATATCTTCAAAAAGCACATCGAATTTTTCACGACCCTCGGTGAGTAGACGAACCGAATTTCCTGAGAACACCGGATGGGAATTGTTTTGGCGCAGCATCCGGATCAAACCGGTGCATTCGGGCGGGTAGCTGGACGGATCCAGATCCTCGTACAGATAAGCCGGATTGTTTTCGATGCTTCGGATGCTTTTCCTGGAAATGATCTTGACCTTTCGATAACGCTGACCAAAAAAGATGTAGAGAAACAGCCCCACGTAGGGCAATAAAATAAGCAACAGCACCCAGGAAATGGTTTTAAGTGGGTTCCTGTTATCAAGTATCACCACCATCACGACGCCCACCAACGTAATCCAATAAAAAGATTTTATCAGAAAAAGGAAAATATCGGGCCAGGCTACAGAATGTAAAAACATACGGATTTAAGGTTAGTAATCAACAGGATATGCAAATATCCAAAAAAACCTTGGAATTGCTATCTTTGTAACATAAAAAACCATTCCGATATGTCTGCCAGCCACCTTATTTTCTCCGAAAACCTCCAAAACGACCTTAACAACCTGCTTTCGAACTATGCAGCCGATCAGATATTCGTTCTGACAGACACGAATTCGGAAAAACACTGCCTTTCGCAATTGAAAGATGCAGAGGGTCTCAAAGCAGCCCGTTTTCTGACTATTCCAGCAGGTGACGACCACAAAAACGTGGAAAGCCTTTCGACGGTTTGGCAGTTTCTGAGTAGTCAGGGTGCCACGCGCAAATCGGTGCTAGTGAATTTGGGCGGTGGCATGGTAACCGACCTAGGTGGTTTTGCAGCCGCGTCCTTCAAGCGGGGCATCGATTGCATCCACCTACCCACGACCGTGCTTTCAGCTGTAGATGCTGCAGTTGGAGGCAAGACTGGTATCAATTTCAACGGACTGAAAAACGAAATCGGAGCCTTTCATCTGCCGGTAGCCGTTGTTTTTTATACACCGTTTTTCGGTAGCTTGGACCACGCCAACATCCTTTCCGGTTATGCAGAAATGCTGAAACATGGCCTGCTCTCTGACGTTAACTATTGGAACGAATTGCTGGCCCTGGATCTCGAACATCCGGAAAGTCCAGCTTTTTTGAAAGCGGTAAAGCGTTCCGTCGAAATCAAGAACGACATCACCACCAAAGATCCCAAAGAGCTGGGTTTGCGCAAGGCGCTGAACCTGGGGCACACGGCAGGGCATGCCTTCGAAAGCCTTTCCCACCAGGAAGGCAAGCCAGTATTGCATGGATATGCCGTCGCCTGGGGGCTTTTATGCGAACTGTACCTGAGCATGCGTCAACTGGACTTCCCGGCCAGCCTGCTGCAATCCTACATCCGCTTCGTTCGCGAAGAATACGGCGTCTATCCGATTTCCTGCAAGGATTATCCCGCTTTGTACGAAGCCATGACGCACGATAAAAAGAACGAAGGATCCACCATCAATTTCACGCTGCTTTCCGGTATCGGCGAATGGAGACTTGATCAGACCGCCAATCGCCAGCAAATTGAAGAAATGCTGGACTTTTATTGCGACGCACTGGGCCTCTAACCCCTGCTCCATGAAAACACATGCCCTAATCGTTTTATTATTGCTGACCTGCACGCTTTCCGCTCAGGAATTCCTGCCCATTGTCACGCAGTACTCCAAAAACGATTATTTCGCCTCCAACCAGAACTGGTCGGTGGGGCAGGCCAAGGATGGCATACTGTATTTCGGGAACAACCAGGGCTTGCTGCAGTTTGACGGTTCGATGTGGGAAGTTCATAAGATGCCCGCCAACAAGCGGGTCCGGTCCATCCTGGTAGCACCCGATCAGCGCATTTATGTCGGATCCTTCGAAGAGTTCGGGTATTTTGAACGAAATGAAACCAATCAGCTCAAATACACCTCCCTTTCTGCCCTGCTGAAAAAATACCAGATGCTGAACGATGAAATCTGGACCATCCTACAGTGGAACAACCAAATCGTTTTTCAATCGTTCACCTCGTATTTCGTCTATGAAAACGGTCAGGTCAAAGGCTACCGATGTCCGTTCACCTTTTTGTTTTTCAATAAGGCAGGAAATACGATTCTGACCCACACCGATCAGTACGGACTCAGTCGGGTGGATCCAGTCGTAAACAAAATCGTGCCAGCAATGTTGGAACGTATGAAAAATCCAGTCATTGCCGTTTTACCCTGGGATCGAAACAACCTGCTGCTGGCCACCAGCTCCGACGGGCTTTATTTGTTTGACGGAAAAACCTGTAACCGCTTTAAAACAGAGGTGGATGATGAACTGTTTAAAGCGCAGATAAACCGAGCTATTTGTAGCCCGGACGGAACCATTCTGATCGGAACCATCCTGAACGGTGTCACCGCTCTCGACCGAAACGGACGCAGACTCTGGACCTTAAACACGGGTAATATCCTGCAAAACAATACGGTGCTCGGCATGTACTGTGATCAGGAAAACAACCTCTGGCTTGCCTTGGACAAAGGCATCACCATGGTCAGGCTGGCCGGCTCCATCCGCTATATCCAGGCGTTTCATCCGTCCATCGGTTCCATTTATTCGTTGCAGCAGAAAGGCTCCGATTTGTACATCGGCACCAACCAAGGACTTTATCAGGCGAAATTATCGGATGTACTCCGCAGTATCCACTCGCTTCAATTGGAATCCAACGTCAAGGGGCAAGTCTGGAACCTGAGTGAATTTGACGGGCAACTTTTCTGCGGAAACAACGAGCAAACCTTTCAGGTCGGTTCTGGAAAGCCAATCCTCATTGGCCCCGTGAAAGGGGGCATGTGCATCCGAAAAGGTAGCATTTATGGCAAAGAAGTGCTGGTTCAGGGCACTTACACCTCACTGTGCATTTACACCAAATCCAAAGGAAACTGGCAATTCAGCCATACACTTGAGAACTTCCTGAACCCTGTTCGCTCGTTGGAAATCGATTATACGGGGACTATCTGGGCCAGCCATTTGTACGAAGGCATGTACGCCATCCGCCTTTCTTCAGACCTTAAAAAGGTGGATAAAATGCAGGTTTATCGCAGTTTGGACGGAAAGCACCTATACCCCATCCATGTACTCATGCTGAACAGCAGAGTCGTATTTGCCGACAAAACAGGTCTGTACACCTTCGATGACATCCGCAAGGAAATCATCCCCTATAAAGAGATGAACGACCAGTTGGGGTATTTCTCCCATGCCTATCGCATCTGCCCGTTCCGAAACAACCTGTATTGGTTTATCCGCGACGAAGAAGCCGCCCTTTTTCGCGTGGACGGTAACCGCGCCAGCCTGGTTGATGTAGTGCCGTACAGCCTGTTCAGAAACCAGTCTGTGGACGATTATCAGAATATTCTGCCCTTGTCTGAAAAAAGCTGCCTCTTTTTGCTGGAAAATGGATTGGCCCTGTACAGCCTGCCAGCTGACATGTCTAAAAGCAATGCGGTGAAATTGTTGTTCCGTTCCATCCTGACTTCCGATGCCGAATCCAGAGATAATGTATTTCTCCCCATCAACAATCTGCTGAAAGCGACGACACCCTACAGGCGGAACAACCTGACTTTCTCGGTGTTTTATCCCAGATACGGTCAATTGAGTGACGTTCGATTCCGATACAAACTGGAAGGTTTGGATATTGTCTGGTCGGAGCCCAATAGCTCTTCTCAAAAAACATACAGTTATTTACACTGGGGGAACTATACCTTCAAGGCCGAAGCGCGTACCAAAAGCGGCATGTTGCTTTCAGCCGCTTCCTACGATTTCACCATCGAACCGCCCTTCTATTGGAGCATCACCGCACGCATCCTGTATCTGATACTGATCGGCTGCCTACTCTATGGTTTATACCGCTATATTCTTTATCTGTTTCATGTAAAAAAAGAAAAGATAGAACGAGCCGAAGAAGCGAGGCGTTTGCATGAAATTGAACAACGGGAGCAGAAGATCATTGCCCTTCAAAACGAAAAGCTGGAAAGCGAACTGACCATTAAAGGCAAAGAGTTGGCGGCATCGACCATTTCCCTCATCAAGAAAAACGAGTTGCTGGCAAACATTAAGGAAGAGCTGACGGCTCAGAAAAAAATTCTAGGCACGGTCTATCCCAACAAATACTACGAAAAACTCATCCGTATTTTGAACGAAAACCTGAGTTCAGAAGATGACTGGGCCATTTTTCAGACCAATTTCGACATGATTCATGAGAACTTTTTCAGAAACCTGCATACACAATATCCTGAATTGACTTCCAACGATTTACGTTTTTGTGCGTACTTGCGGCTGAACTTGTCAAGTAAAGACATCGCGCACCTGATGAACATCTCTCTGAAAGGGGTTGAATTGGCTCGCTACCGCATCCGAAAGAAGATCGGACTACCTTCTTCCAAGAGTCTGACCGAGTTCATGATTGAATTCAAGTAGAAGATTTCTTATAAATCATTAACGTCTATACTTCTGTTTCACTTTTAGTTAACACTATAGTATTCGTGCATGTAGGGTTAAAATGGGGTACCCTAAAAACGGCGTTTTTGGCTGTAGTGTTCTTAATGGGTAGGTTAAAGTAACCAATTCGGAATTGTGACCGTACGTTTGCATGGTTAATTAACACGAAACCTATACCCATGAAACGTTTTACCGGACTTGCACTTTGCCTGTTGTTGTTTGCCGCTTGTTCTAAAAACCCGGCCGGTGACAGAGAAGCTGTCCTAAATCATAAAGCGGACTCTGTATTGAAATTGATGACCCTTCAGGAAAAGATCGGTCAAATGGTTTTGTATACCAGCGATTGGGATATAACTGGTCCAACGATACGGAGTTCTTATTTGGATGATATTAAAAAAGGCAATTGCGGCAACATTTTCAATGCCCACACCGTTGCTTATGTACGCACCCTCCAAAAAGCTGCCGTCGAAGAATCCAGACTGGGCATCCCCTTATTATTTGGATACGATGTCATTCACGGTTACAAAACCATCTTTCCCATTTCCTTGGGCGAAGCCTGCTCTTGGGATTTGGCCGCCATCGAGAAATCTGCTCGTGTTTCGGCCATCGAAGCAGCCGCCTCTGGCCTGAACTGGACCTTCGCGCCCATGGTGGATATTTCGGTGGACCCCCGTTGGGGCAGGGTTTCGGAAGGAGCCGGCGAAGATCCGTATCTGGGTTCCTGCATTGCAACAGCCCGCGTAGAAGGTTTTCAAGGCACGGATTTGGCTGACACGTCGACCATTCTGGCTTGCGTCAAACATTTTGCAGCCTACGGTGCACCACTGGCAGGGCGTGACTACAACACAGTAGATATGTCCAGACGCGTTTTTCTGGACACGTATCTCCCACCCTACAAAGCCGCTATTGAGGCAGGTGCCGGTAGCGTCATGACTTCCTTCAACGAGCTGGATGGCGTTCCTGCAACAGGTAGCAAATACCTGCTCACCGAGCTGCTGAGAAAAGAGTTGGGCTTCAAAGGTATTGTAGTGACGGATTACACAGCTATAAATGAAATGGTGAATCACGGCATCGTCACCAACGAGGAAGAAGCCGGAGCACTGGCCTTGAATGCAGGCGTGGATATGGATATGCAGGGTGAAATTTATTTCAAATATCTGGAGAAACAGGTTAAATCGGGTATTGTTAAGGTAAAACAAATCGATGACGCTGTAAGACGCATTTTGAGGGTGAAATTTGAATTGGGTTTGTTTGACGACCCCTATAAATATTGCAGTGAAGCACGTGAAAAAGCCAATATCTACTCCAAAGAAAATCTGGAAGCGGCGCTGGATGTAGCCAAACGCAGCTTGGTACTACTCAAGAATGACAACCAGGCATTACCCTTGCACAAAGGTGAAAAAATTGCCGTCATCGGTGAACTGGCGGCTTCCAAGCGGGATTTGCTCGGTTCCTGGATTGCTGCCGGTCAATGGGAAAATATTCCTTCCCTGTTGGATGCGTTGAAAGCCTACCAAGGTGACATACTCTATGCGGAGGGTTGTAAGAAAATGGGGGACGACAGAACCGGTTTTGCAGAAGCATTGAGAACAGCTGCAAAAGCGGACAAAATAGTATTGGTCATCGGTGAAAGTTGTGATTGGTGTGGAGAAGCTTCCAGCCGTTCCGATATCCATGTGCCTGGTGTTCAGACCGAATTATTGGCTGAATTGAATAAACTGGGCAAACCCGTCGTCGTGGTCCTGATGAATGGCCGCCCGCTCGATCTGAGCCGCGAAGAATCCCTGGCTGATGCCCTGCTCGAAACCTGGTTTGCTGGTTCCATGGGTGGTGAAGCCATCACGCAAGTCCTTTATGGAGACTACAATCCTTCGGGAAAACTAACCATGTCCTTCCCTCGCAACATGGGGCAAGTTCCCATTTATTATTACGAAAAGAACACCGGCAGACCTATTTACTTGCCCAACGACAAATACAAGTCCAAATACATAGACGTGCCCAACGACCCGTTATTCCCATTCGGTTTTGGGCTGAGCTACACCACTTTTGAATACTCTAATTTACAGCTTTCAGACACCCTTTTGAGTAATGACGGCAGCCTTAAAGCCACTGTTCAGGTGAAAAATACCGGCAAGGTTAAAGGGGAAGAAGTGATACAATGGTACATCCGCGACTTGGTAGGAAGTGTGACTAGACCGGTCAAGCAGCTTAAAGGTTTTCAAAAAATGGAGTTGAATCCGGGAGAAACAAGGACATTGGAATTCACCCTGACCCCAGAAAAGCTGGCTTTCCATCGGCTCGACATGAGCTTCGGAACGGAACCAGGCGAATTTCTCGTGTTCGTGGGCGGTAATTCCATGGATGTGTTGCAAAAAGGCTTTCTACTGAAATGAAAACAACCACCACCATCATACTAGTACTGATCCTCACGGCTTCTGCAACAGCAAAGCCGCTGCCGATCGTTTTCCAGAATTGCACAGCCTGGCCTGCCCATGTAGAGCTGGTCTGGCAAAATTCGGAAATAGGCATGGTGGAAGTGTCACGTTCCATCGATGGGAAACATTTTGTAAAAATCGCTGAAACACAGGATAATACGTTGATGGATTTTCCAGGTGTAAAACCCGGAAGTGAGGTATTTTATAGAATTAAAAACAAAGGAAGCGTCAGCAACCTCCGTGTGACACTGCCAGCAGACAACACGGAAAACCTGCTGGATATGGTTCAGCGCTACACGACTCGCTATTTCAGCGATTTCGGAGAACCGCGCACCGGCATGGCCAGAGAACGTAGCAACGACAGCAATGGCGACATTGTCACAACCGGTGGAACGGGATTTGGTGTGATGACACTGATTGCAGCAGCGAACAGGGGTTACGTAACCCGTCAGGCTGCTTCTTCGCAGATCAACAAAATCGTAACCTTTTTGGAAACGACTGAACGCTTTCATGGTGCTTGGGCACATTGGTACAACGCCGAAACAGGCAAACCGTTCAGTTTCAGCAAATACGACGACGGTGGCGACTTGGTTGAAACCGCTTTCCTGACACAGGGACTTCTCACGGCCAGAGCGTTCTACAAAAACGGTGACGAACAGGAAAAAGCGCTTTCCTTGCGCATCACCAATCTCTGGGAAACCATCGAATGGAATTGGTACACGCAAGGCAAGGATTCCCTGTTTTGGCATTGGTCCAAAAACTACGATTGGAAGATGAACCATCCCATCCGCGGGTACGATGAAACCCTGATAACGTACATTTTAGCGGCTTCTTCCCCCACTTTTGCCATTACAGATTCCGTGTATCAGAAGTGCTATAAGCATTCACCGTATTATTACAACGGGAAAAGTTATTACGGCATACCGCTCAGTTTGGGCATGGAATTCGGTGGGCCTTTGTTTTTCACCCATTATTCCTTTCTGGGACTGGACCCACGTGGATTAAAGGATTCCTACACCAATTATTTCGAACGGAACAAAGCGCATGCAATGATTCATCTGGCGTATGCTATCGACAATCCCAAAAAACATACTGGACTTGGTGCCGACTGCTGGGGCTTCACTTCTTCGGACGATGCATTGCTGGGCTATACCTCCCATCATCCGGGCACCAACGATGAAAATGGCACCGTCTCTCCTACTGCCGCCTTGTCTTCCATCGTTTACACACCAGAAGCTTCTTTAAAAGCCTTGCGCCATTTTTATTTTGACGAAGGAAAGCAACTTTTTGGCAAATACGGTTTCTACGATGCCTTCAACCCGGGTCTGGATTCTACCAAACGGGTTGTGAAGAGCTACTTGGCCATCGATCAAGGTCCCATCACCAATATGATTGAAAATTACCGGAGCGGTTTGCTTTGGAAACTGTTCATGAGCAATCCGGAAATACCGAAAGGACTTCAGAAACTTGGATTTACATACGTCAACAACTAACCTGCCATGCAACAAAAATTCATTCTGTTCTTTTGGTTTAGCCTTCTGGCAACTGGCATCGCTCAGGCTCAAAACCTGAAAGTGTCCGGAAGCATACTCGATAGTGACTCTAAAGAGCCTCTACCGGGCGCCTCTGTCATGCAGAAAGGCACGACCAACGCCAACATCGCCGACGGAAACGGGTTCTTCAGCCTGACTCTTCCAGTGGGGTCCACCCTAGTTGTTTCCTATCTTGGTTATTTGGGAGTGGAAATTCCGGTCGTCAATGAAAATGTCCTCAGAATCCTGTTGAAGCCGAACACCAAAATGCTTGACAACGTGGTGGTGATCGGTTATGGTACGCAACGCGTGAAAGATATGACTGCACCTGTTTCTTCCGTAAAAGGCAGCGACCTTGCCCGACAGATTTCAGCCAACCCGATGTCGGCACTTCAGGGTAAGATGTCCGGAGTACAGATCATCAACAGTGGCGCGCCGGGCGCAGGTCCCACGGTCAAAATCCGCGGCGTCGGTTCCATAGGTGATTATGCAAGTCCGTTGTATGTGGTGGACGGTGTATTTGTGAACAACATCGATTTTTTGAGCAGCAGCGACATTGAAGACCTGACGGTTTTAAAAGATGCTTCGGCAGCAGCCATCTACGGGGTTCGAGCCGCCAACGGGGTCATATTGGTCACCACTAAAAAAGGAAAAACCAATTCGCATTCGGTCAGTTACGACGGATATGCAGGTTTGCAGGTTCCCACCAATGTCATGAAACTGGCCAATACCAGCCAATATGTGGAACTGATGAATCTTGCTAATGCAGATATCCCTGGTTATGTGACCAAATCGGTTTCCGACTACCCGGCCAGCACCGACTGGTATAACGAACTGCTACGGACAGCACCCATGCACAGCCATGGACTGGACATTTCAGGCGGTACGGACAACACCAATTATTCCGTGGGCATGAATTACTTCTACCAAGAAGGCATTATGAATGCTGAAAACGATTATCAACGACTGAACTTCAGGGCTAGACTGGACCAGAAAGTGAACGACCGAATCAACGTTGGGTTCAACACCATTCTGACCAATTCCAACAAACACAATTCCAACAACAATGCTTTCTTCCAAGCCTTTGTAAATCCGCCCATCTACGGCGTTCACGACGCTGCGAATACCGCCGCCTATCCGGTGAATTTCGGTTCTGGCCAACTCTATGGTCTTGGCAACCAATACGGAAACCCGGTAGCCTCAGCCTATTACAACCACAACAAGGAAGACGGCATCAAACTCGTTTTTTCAACCTTTGCGGAATACAGCATCATACCCGATAAATTGAAATTCAAGACTTCTTACAACTTGGATTTCGCGTTCTGGAACCAACAGAATTACCAACCTGAATACAATGTCGGCGGTTCACAAGGCTTGCTGAAATCTACCCTGAGCAAGACATTCGGTACCAGCAGCAGGCACATCCTAGACAACTTGCTGACGTACTCAGACAATAAGGACGATCTCAGCTATAACTTGATGCTGGGTCAATCCACCCGCATCGAAACGCAATCTTGGCTGAACGGTTCAGCTATGAGCGTTCCTGATTTTGATGCTCAATCCATTTACCTGACCACCGGTTCTTCCCAAAACAGGAATTCCAACGATGGAGCCTATACGTATCACGGTTTATCCTTCTTTACCAGAGGAACGTTTAATTTACTCGATAAATACCTCGCATCGGTCACTTTACGTGCAGATGGCAGCTCCAAGTTTCAGGACAAATGGGGCATTTTTCCTTCCATCGGACTGGGTTGGAACATGTCCTCCGAAGATTTCATGAGCGGAAGCAAATTTGAATACCTCAAACTACGTGCAAGCTGGGGTATGCTTGGAAACGACGGAGTACCGGCTAACTCTTCCATCACATTGGGTCAGACAGGTGCAGGCAGTTCAGGCATCTTCGGAGGCCGTTTGGTAGACGGTGTCGGATCACAGACGGTTTTCCAGAACTACCTGAAATGGGAGATCGTCAACGAAATAAACATAGGAGCCGATTTTGAAATGCTGGATCATAAACTGAAAGGTGAAATGGACCTATACGACCGGGTAACCAGCAATGTGGTGTTTTACGCACCCATCGCAACTGGTGGTGGTGCTGCCGAACTCTTGGGCAACAATGGCACGGTTCAGAACATGGGTATTGAATTGGGCCTCACCTGGACCGACAAAATCACGGAGGATCTTAGCTATAATATCGGCATGAACGCCACCACCATTCACAATACGGTTCTAAAGCTGCAAGGCAGGAACAACATACCCGGAGCGGCCGTTCGTGGGGGTTATACGACCAAAACCCAAGTGGGTTATCCCATCGGCACGTTTTGGGGTTATCAAGTCGACGGCGTCTATGCCAGTGAGGCTGAAGCCCTGCTTGACCCGGTGAGTGGAGGTATTAGGAATGCCGGTTATTTCAAGTACAAAGATCAGAACGGTGACAATAAACTTGATGACAATGATAAAGTCAGCTTGGGCAGTGCCATTCCCTGGCTATCACTGGGAATCGATGCAGGCCTCAATTACGGCAAATGGGATGTCAGTGCAACCATTCAGGGACAATTCGGAAATAAAGTACTGAATGCCAAACGCATGAACCGAGATGTCTTCACCGATGGAAACTACGACCTTGATTTCTACAAAAAGGCTTGGCGGAATTCAGCAAAAAGCACCAAGTACCCTTCACCAAGGGCATATAACAGCTCCTACACGCAGCAAGCCAACGATTTCTTCGTGGAAGACGCCTCCTACATTCGGATTCAGAACCTTCAGGTCGGCTACACCTTTGACAACCTGAAATTTGTCAAAAGCATGCGGGTGTATGTGGCTGCTCAACGTCCGTTGACCCTATTTTCCTACAACGGCTTCACCCCTGAAGTAGGTGGAAGCCCCATCGAAAACGGGATTGATTATTCGACCTATCCGATGCAAGCCATCTATACCGTAGGACTAAAACTGACACTTTAAAATCAAACGCACTATGAAAACTTCCATATCTTCCCTCCTCATAGGTTTGCTGCTCTTCACAAGCTGTCAGGATTTCCTCGACATCCGCCCCGAAGGAACCATCCCTTCCACCGGAATGGATCACACCAAATCGGAAAACATCTTCCTGCCCGTCAGTGCAGCCTACGCGTCCCTGAGGGATGGCAATGTACATGCTTTTGCCTATATCGGCGCTTTTGAAATCACCTCGGACAATGCAGACAAGGGCAGTTCCCCGGGCGACAATCCGGAAATGCAACAAATCAACGATTTCACCTATACCCCAACCAATAGCCTGATCAGTGGCCTATGGTCCGGTTACTACAATGTAGTCAGCGCTGCCAACAATGCCATTCAGGAAATGCCGCTGTTTGAGGCTGCCATGCTGAACGAAGACAGCAAAACCTATGCCCGCCAATGTGCCGGCGAAGCCAAAACCATCCGTGCGTATGCCTATTTCAACCTGACACGCTTGTTTGGCAAGGTGCCCATCATTGATTCCACCATGACAGCTGAACAATTGGCCGCCCAACCACAGGCTTCAACCAGTGCGTTGTACGATTTCATCGAAAAGGATTTGCTGGAAGCCATCGAAGTTTTACCCGCATCCTACTCCAAAGATTGGGCAGGCCGCATCACCAAATACACGGCCATGGCGCTGAAAGCCAAAGTGCATATGTATCAGAACGAATGGGATTCAGTAGCCGTACTGACCGACCGCATCATGGCTTCAGGCCGTTTCGGCTTGTTGGAGAACTATCGGGAAGTCTTCTCGGTAGACGGTGAAAATACCAAAGAATCACTGTTCGAAATTCAAAGCTCCACCCTGGGGAGATCCTCTGGTGACATAACGTACCTGGAATATGCTTTCGTTCAGGGTCCACGCTCCAACACGCCTTCCAATATGCAAGGTTGGGGCTTCTGCACACCGAGCAACGACCTGATCCAATTCTTTACCGGCCGAAATGATTCCATCCGGGCAGCCACCACGCTTTTGTACCGTGGCACCAAGACGCCAGAAGGAGACAGCATCAAGAATTCCTGTTCCAATCCAGTTTACAACGGCAAAGTGTATACGCCTTCCGCCCTCAATCTCTGGAACTACAACGGCTACGGTTTTGAACACAATGTCCGGATACTGCGATACGCCGATGTCTTGCTGATGTATGCTGAAGCCTGGCAACAGGGAGCAACCAGCTACAACACCAGTGGTTTCACAGGATTATCCGCCATTAATGCCGTACGCAAAAGGGCTGGTCTGGTTTCCCTCGGAAGCCTCAGCCTGCAGGAAATTTGGGACGAACGTAGGGCTGAACTGGCCATGGAAGAAGACCGATTTTTCGATCTGATCCGTACCGGACAGGCAGCAACTGTACTTTCAGGTCTGGGTTTCTCCAGTACCAAAAACAACGTGTTCCCGATTCCGGCCACCCAAATGCAACTGAATTCGAATCTGGTGCAGAATCCCAACTATAATTAATTTTTCCAACCCTTATAATTTTCTTAATGTCCAACTTTTAAAACACAACAAAATGAAAAAGAAAAATTTCTTTCAAGTCCTGTTTCTGGGAACAGCCCTGATGACTGGTTTCTACCTTTCATCCTGCAACAAAGATGACAACAATGGAACCACCAAGGTTGATCCTTCCACCATCGCCAGCACCAATCTAGTTGCTTATTTCCCATTTAACGACAATGCAACGGAATCGATTGCCAACCTCACTCCGACTGCCCAACCCAATGTGACCTATGTTACCGGTCGCCGTGGTAAAGCCTATCAAGGCACTAACGAAGCACGCCTATTGTACACACTGCCTACGAACAGCAAACTTAAAACGCTGACTTCCTTCTCCGTCGCCATGTGGTTCAAATCACCGCTGGTAACAGGCGATCCTGAAGCCATTATCTTCCAAATTGGCAAGTCTACTGACTTAACCTGGGGCAACATGTCGCTGGCTCTTAATCGTTTGAGCAGTACATCCGACTCCCTCCAACTGAAAGCGTTCTTCTTTAAAAGCGGTGTAGAATGGTCAGGTCAAAACGTGGGTTATTCCAATTCGATGTTCCAGGTGAACCAATGGATGCACCTCGTTATTGAATACGATGGTGCTACTTCCAAATACATGATCTATAAGGATGGTATTAAGGTCGTTACAAACACAGGTGTAGAAGATCGCAAAGCAAGTGGAGCAGGTGAAGCATTAGGAAACCTGAGCTTTGTCAATGCAGACGTGATAAACATTGGTGCATGGCGTCCGAAATCTGAAGGTGGTTTAACCGATAATTGGATGGGTTGGTTCCTTGGTAACCTGGATGAACTCCGCGTTTACGACAAAGCGTTGACCGCAACCGAAGCAAAAGCGTTGTACGATGCAGAAGTTTCACAAATGCAATAATGCTCAATAATCACTTACTTTTGGGGCTGACCTTATGGTTGGCCCCAATCGTTTAATGCAAAAAAATGAAGAAAATAGTTTGGTTGCTGCTGCCTGTTCTTGCCTTAATATCTTGCAAGGTCGAAGAACCTGTCACACCAGTAAATGCCTATATTGAATCGTTCACCCTCAACGGGAAGGCCCTTGGTTCAGGCAGTTCCACCTATGATGTAACAACCGATTCAGTGGTGATCAGCATTCGTTTTTCTTCAGTCATTAATACAAGTCAATGGGATTCCACCAAAATAAATCTCAGCAGAACTTCCAACCCGGATCTTCAGTTTTTAGAAAGCGCTGATGCACAAACGCTGACGTTCCGCATAGGCAACACCCTCTCAAAGTTCACCCCTTACATCCTAACGCTATATTCAGGCAACAACCTTGGCATCAAGCTCATCGATTCCTATTTCTGGAAATTCACGACAGAAATGGACACGGCTCCCCGATTTCCGATCATATCCGACGACAGCCTGCTCACCCTGGTTCAACACCGCACCTTCGATTACTTCTGGAAATACGGTCACCCTACCTCAGGCCTTGCCCGCGAACGACTCGGCTCTGGTGAAACCGTCACCACCGGCGGTTCAGGTTTCGGCCTCATGGCCTTGCTGACAGGCATTGAACGCGGCTTTATCACCCGTGCACAGGGCTATGCCCGATTAGACACTATCGTCAACTTCCTCAGCCTGCCATCCACCGACAAATTCCATGGCGTTTTTCCCCACTGGATGAACGGCACGACCGGCAAAACCCTAGCCTTCTCCACCAACGACAACGGAGCCGACTTGGTTGAAACCGCTTTTCTGTTTCAAGGCCTACTCACCGTTCAAGCTTATTTCAAAAATGGCAATGCCTCCGAAAAGGCACTTTATCAAAAGATTCAAACCCTTTGGGAAAACGTCGAATGGACCTGGTTCCAGCAAAACGGCCAAGAAAAACTCTACTGGCACTGGTCTCCCACCAAAGGTTGGGTCATGAACATGCCCGTGAGCGGTTGGAACGAAGGCCTCATCATCTACGTGCTCGCTGCCTCTTCACCAACACACCCGATTGCCAAATCGGTCTACACCAATGGTTGGGCAGCCAACGGAAATATCCGCAACGGCAACAACTACTACGGAATCACACTTCCTTTGGGTGAAGCCAAAGGCGGTCCGCTTTTCTTTACCCATTACAGTTTTCTGGGGTTGGATCCACGCAATCTCTCCGATACCTATGCCCATTATTTTTCTCAAAACCAGGCACATGCCCGCATCAACCATGCATACTGCGTTGCTAACCCCCAGGGCAATTACGGTTATAGTGCCCGATGCTGGGGACTCACAGCCAGTGACATACCCAACGGTTACACGGCTTCTTCACCGAATCATGATGTCGGTGTCATCGCTCCTACAGCTGCCCTTTCTTCTTTCCCATATACACCCGTTGAAAGCATGGCTGCCCTCCACTACTTTTACTACACACTGGGGGACAAAATCTGGGGAACGTATGGCTTCAAGGATGCCTTCAGCCTAAGCAAAGATTGGTATGCCGACTCCTACCTCGCCATCGATCAAGGCCCCATCGTGGTCATGATCGAAAATTACCGCTCCGGTTTACTTTGGAACCTCTTCATGAGCAACTCAGATGTCCAGGCTGGTTTGACCAAGCTCGGTTTCACCTACTGAACCTCAGTCACTTCCTTCATTTTTACAAAAAACCATCCCTCAGATTTGGCAAAACCCCAATAAATTCCTACTTTTGCACCGCATTTAGCACGGGGTGTAGCTCAGCCCGGTTTAGAGTACCCGTCTGGGGGGCGGGTGGTCGTAAGTTCGAATCTTATCACCCCGACAAATGACCCTCAAGGACTTACAGGAAACTGTAGGTCCTTTTTATTTACGTCCGTGACGCTTTCGCAACGTATTGCCAGCAATCTTTTTTTAACTAATTGTAGTACAGTAGCAAAATTATATATATTGCACCTTACATTGTTCATTATACTTCATTTTTCGAATACTTCAATCATCATTTTTAATGTATTTTGTACAACATATTGAACATTACTGTATCTTTGTATCTTAAAATGTAAATGAAGCAGTCATGGAAGAACTTTATGAGGACTTTTACCGATTATTAGAAGCTACAAAATTAGACTTCCAACGCTATCTATACCCCGAAATTGACTGGGAAGACAGACTAATAAGCATAGTCGGGCCACGAGGAACAGGTAAAACAACGTTGATCTTGCAGCATATTAAAAAACAATTCCCTCAGCGTAAAAAGGCATTGTATATTAGTTTGGACAATATCCGATTCACGAAAACCGAGCTAATACCAACAGTACATGAGTTTTACACCTTGGGAGGCACACATATCTTTATTGATGAAGTTCACCGGTATCCGAATTGGGCTATTGAGATTAAAAATCTTTACGACAGTTATCCTGATTTGCACATTGTATTTACGGGTTCTTCTATTTTAGAAATTTACAAATCGAATGCCGACTTATCGCGACGGGCTATTTCGTATCACCTTCACGGACTGTCATTTCGGGAATTTCTGAAATTAGAATATAAGTATGATGCATCCATTACTACATTGAAGGATATCATTGAAAATCATATTGAAATATCTTCGAAAATCTGTTCGGAAATTAAAATTATACCGGCATTTAGAGCGTATCTTGAATATGGCTATTATCCTTTTTTTAAAGAAGGTGTGAAAAGCTATTCCATGCGATTAAGGAATGTAGTGAATGTAATTTTAGAAAATGATTTGCCTGCTGTTGAAAAAATTGAATATGCTTCAATTTACAAACTGCGGAAAATGCTTATGATTGTATCTTCGCTTGTTCCTTACACACCGAATATGAGCACGTTGAGTGGTCAGCTCGAAATAAACAGGGCATCGGCAATGAAGTATTTTATATTCTTGCAGAAGGCTGGATTAGTTCGTATGCTAGTTGCTGACCAAAAAGGTATGAATTTAATGAATAAACCCGAAAAGCTGTATTTAGACAACTCCAATCTGATTCTTGCACTTGCGCCAGAAAACTACAATGCCGGCAATGTACGTGAAACATTTTTTGCAAATCAGCTTTCGTTAAAACACACAATCACTGGAGCAAAAATAGGCGATTTTACAATTGATGATACGTATACTTTTGAGGTTGGGGGACCGAATAAAACATTTAAACAGATCAAAGAACTGCCGGATAGTTATATAGCCAAGGATGACATTGAAACCGGTTATGGCAACACCATTCCGCTTTGGTTGTTCGGATTGCTTTATTAAGATGTTCAACGTGCCATAACCACTTGAACGCTATTTATAGCCCAGCCACCAGCTGCCTCAGTTTCGTTTCAGCCAATTTCAGGCCGAAACGGTAATTAATAAGCCTCGTGTTGGAGTTCATGAACTTTTCCTGAGCCAAGTGCACTTCGAGGGTATTGGTTTGGCCGAGACGCAGGCGCTGAATGCTGATTTCCAGGTATTCCTTAGCAAGCAGATTGTTTTCCTCCTCGATCTTCAACAAGGTTTTTTGGTTGTCAAAATCGTTGAGCGTGTTTTGAAGCGCCAGGTTCATCTGTAGACGGACGTTCTCCAAATCAGATTCTGCCGATTGAAGGTTCAATTCAGCAACTTTTTGCAGGCGCTTGCTTTCGCCAGCCTGGTAGATTGGGATCGACAAATTGCCACTAAACTCAGGCCCCAGATTCCTATTCAACCGGACTGAACTGGTGGAATTTGTGGATTGGGAAAGATAATATCCCGCATTAAAATCAAATCGCGGCAGATAATTGCTTTTCGTTTCCTTTAAAGCCAGGCGATTGATTTCCAGCTGTTTTTGAAAGGTCAGCACACTTGCATTGTTTGAATTCAGTTTGGAAAACAGAGATTCTTTATCCGGTAGAAATCCAGAAGGGATGGAATCGCGCACTTCGACCGGCGTTTCGGTGTCACGAGCCAGCAGGGCATTTAGTGCCCGTTTGCCTTCACGAATGGCAAATTCCTGACTGATAGACAATTCGAGCACTTCGTTCAGGTCAATTTTGGTTTGCAACAAATCTAGTTTTGACAGTGTGCCTGCATTGAATCCCGTTTGGGCGATGGTGACACGCTCTTGGTTGTAGCGGATGGTTTGCTCAACAGAACGCAATTGCTGCTTCAATCGGATCAAATCGTAATAGGCGGCTACCACTTCATACAGGGTTTGCTGCACCGTTTCGCGGAACTGGAATTCGCCTAATTGGGAGGCTTCGCGGAGTTTCTGTCTGGTCACGAACATTTTTCCGCCATCGTACAGCGTCCAGGAAAGTTCGACACCGGCATTGCTGGCTAACGTGGATGGAGTCGTATTGGTGACAGTACCATTGGAAAGCTCCTGATGTTCCGAATTCATTGCTGCAGCAACCGATCCGTTGAGTGAAACGGTAGGCAGCATTCCGGCATTTCCGGCAGTATTGTTTGCCTGAGCTATTCCCGAAGCGTTTCTCGATATTCTAATGTCGAAATTGTTTTTCAGTGCAGTGTCGACGGCTTCCTCCAACGTCAATGGAGATTGAGCAAACAGCATCGGCGTCAGGGCAGCAAAAAACAACAGACAGGTCATAAAAAGTTTCATATGAACATGATTTTAGTTCTACGTCCTATGGAACTCGCATGCATAATGTTCATAAACTTGGACGTTTATTGCAACATGCTCGTTTCATATCAATTCGATGGTTGATGAATTTTCTTTCCGGTCAACATGGTATACATCACCGGTATCACAAACAAGGTAAGCAACAGGGCAAACATAAGGCCGCAAACAATGACGATCCCCATGGAAATACGGCTTTCGGCACCTGCGCCCAAGGCCAGGGCTATGGGCAATGCCCCGAACATGGTGGCCAGAGAGGTCATCAGGATGGGGCGGAACCGGCCAGAGGCAGCTTCAAAAGCAGCTGTTTGCTTGTCTAGACCTTCTTTGCGCTTGCGATTGGCGAATTCAACAATCAGGATCCCGTTTTTGGTCACAATACCGATGAGCAAGATCATGCCGATTTCAGAAAATATATTTAGGGTCTGTCCGAATATTTTTAGTGAAATCAGAGCTCCCGCCAGCGCCATGGGCACCGTCAGCATAATGATGAACGGGTCGCGAAAACTTTCAAATTGTGCAGCCAGAATGAGATAAACCAGTAACAGAGCCAGCACCAGCGAGAACAAAATGTTCGAAGTGCTCTCGGCAAAGTCTCTGGAAGAGCCTGCCAACGCGGTGTTGAACGAATCGTCGGTGAGCTTTTCGGCAATGCGCTGCATTTCTTTTATGCCGTCTCCCTGCGTATAACCTTTAGAAAGGTTGGCTGAAACCGTGGCCGATTTGAAACGGTTGTAATGGTACAGCATGGGCGGGCTGCTGTTTTCTTCCATCTTGATCACGTTGTCGAGTTGCACCATGCCCCCGTTTTTGGAAGGCACATAGAGCGAAGACAAGTCTGCCGGGGCGTCACGGTCTTCCCGATCCACCTGCCCAATAATGAAATACTGCTTGTTGTTGCGCAGAAAATATCCGTAACGGCTTCCGCTGAACGCTGACGAAAGGGCATCGGAAACATCTTTTTCACTGACACCGAGGCTGTTGGCTTTCAATCGATCCACCGTGATGTTCAGTTCAGGCTTGTTGAACTTGAGGTCCACGTCCACATTACTGAAAACTGGACTGTTCTGCGCTTCATCAAGAAACTTAGGTAATACCGTTTTGATCTTCTCAAAGTCCAGGTTCTGCAGTACGAACTGCACAGGCATTCCTCGGGAATTAGAGGTGGAAATGGTCTGCTCCTGACTGGCCATGACTTTGGCATCGGGTATGCGGCCAAACATTCGGGTCATCCGGTCATAAATGGCTTGCTGAGAGGCTTTACGCTCCGAAGGGTCGGTGAGGAAAACCATGATGGAACCACTGTTCACGCCGGAATGACCGCCACCACCGAAACGCGTCATCACGAAGCGATTCTCCGGAACGGAATCCATGGTGAGCAAGGCGACCTTGTTCACCGTGTTTTGGGTGGAAGTATATTCAGTGCCTTCCGGCGTTGTGATGCTCACGCGGACGTAGCTGTGGTCTTCCAATGGGGCCAGTTCCGTTTTAAGGGTTCCGAATAGGCCAAATGCCACGATGGTACACCAAACCAATACCACGATGGATATCCATTTCTGACGAAAGAAAAAGCTTAAAATTTTCCTATACCCGGTTTCCATACCGTTAAAAAAAGGCTCTGTAGCAAGGTAAAAACGGGAATGGTGACTGACACTTCCACCCAGCATGACGTTGAGCACTGGTGTGAGTGTAAGTGAAACCAGAGCTGAAATCAATACAGCAGCAGCAACGACCACGCCGAATTCTCGGAACAGACGGCCGGTGAAACCTTCTAGAAACATGATGGGAAGGAAGACGACAGCTAGGGTCACCGAAGTGGAAATGACGGCAAAAAAGATTTCGCGGGTGCCTTCGAAAGCGGCTTTCCATTTGTCCATGCCCTGCTCTCGCTTCTTGAAAATATTCTCAGTCACCACAATACCGTCGTCCACCACCAGGCCGGTGGCAAGAACAATGCCGAGTAGCGTGAGCACATTGATGGAGAAACCCGCAAGATACATGATAAAAAACGTACCAATGAGTGAAACTGGAATGTCGATGAGCGGCCGGATGGCGATGATCCAGTTCCTGAAAAACAGGAAAATGATGAGCACCACCAGCGAAATGGCGATACCAAGGGTTTCAACGACATCCTTGACGGATTGCCGAACAAAGACGGAACGGTCGCGGCCAATTTCGAGCACCATGCCTTCGGGCATGGTTTGGCGAATCTGATCCAGACGCTTGTAGAATTCGTCCGCAATCTGGATGTCGTTGGCTCCGGGCAGCGGAATCAAGGCCAACATGGTTCCGGTTGCACCGTTAATGATGGCACCGGTTTCCTCATTTTGTGGGCCCAACACCGCTTCACCAATATCCGAGAGCCGAACCACCTGATTGTCGTTCTGCTTGACAATCATGTTGTTGAAATCTTCTTCCGTTTCCAGACGGCCACGGGTTTTGACCAACATTTCCGTTGATACGCCCCGAATTTTACCACCCGGCATTTCCACGTTTTCACGCATCAAGGCAGCCCTGACATCGGAAGCGGTGAGTTGATAGGCAGCCATCTTGGCCGGATTAAGCCAAAGGCGCATGGCCGGTTTCTGTTGCCCGAAAATCTGTACGGAGCTGATTCCTGGGATGGTTTGGAGCTTTTCCTGCAATACATTCTCCGCATAATCGCTCAGTTCGATGGTGTTCATACGGCTGCTTCGGGCAATCAGCATGATGATGGGTTCACCGTTGGCATCGGCCTTGGTGACGGTCGGTGCCGCATCCAGATCTTGAGGCAACTGACGCATGGCCTGAGAAACTTTGTCTCGGACATCGTTGGCAGCTTTTTCAAGATTGGAGCCTAAGTCAAATTCAACAGTAATGCTGCTGCTACCAACGGCTGACTGCGAGGAAACGGACTTGACACCTTCGATGCCGTTGATGGATTTTTCGAGGGGCTCGGTAATCTGGGATTCAATGATTTCCGCATTGGCGCCTGTGTAGGAAGTCTGCACCGTAATGATGGGCGGGTCGATGGCCGGATACAACCGGACACCGAGAAAATTAAAACCAACAAAGCCGAGCAAGATAATTAGGAGGCTCAGTACCGTAGCCGCCACTGGGCGTTTCAGGGCAAAATCGGATAACGTCATATGAAGTCGGTTGTCATTGGGGATCGGTTACGTTGGAATATTGAATTGGAGCGCCTTCTTTCAGGAAAAGGAGACCTGAAGTCACCAAGGTGTCACCGGCTTGTATGCCTTCCGTTATTTCAACCAGGGATTCTTTCCGAATACCGGTTTTGACAGTGACAAAATGCGCCTTGCCGTTTTGGGCTAAGATGACTTGTTTTTCGCGTTCCATTGGAATAACGGCTTCAGTCGGTATCATCAGCGCTTTTGAATTTTCACCCAAGCGGAGTTTGACGTTGGCGAATGCGCCAGGAATCAATCCTTCACCCGTCTGGCTAATGATGGCCCTTACTTTCAGGTTGCGGGTGGCATCGTCAATGCCGCGTTCGGTAGCCAGCACGGTGGCACGATAGTCGTTTTTGCCTGAATAGAGGGAGAAGTCCACATTCATGCCAGCGTGGATGGCCTCTCCGTATTTTTCAGGCACGTAAAAATCTAGTTTCAGGCGATTGCTACGTACCGTGGCCAGCGTGGTGGACGTGTTGACCACCGCTCCCATGCTGACATTGCGCAAACCGATGATGCCGTCGAATGGTGCCAGGATTTCCGTTTTGCGAATCTGAGCCTTTTGTGCCTCGATTTCAGCCAGTAAGGTATTGACTTGCAGAAGGGATTGTTCGTATTCGTTCTGACTGATGCCGTTGACCTTGATCAGTTCGGACTGACGTTTGTAAATTTGCTGCTGGAGGGCGAGCTGTGCATTGAGTTTTTTTAGTCCTGCCTGCAGGTCGTCATCAAACAGTTTGACCAGCACGGTTCCTTTTTTTACGGCCTTGCCTTCGGGAAGGTTCAACAGCACAATGCGGCCTGCCACTTCGTTTTTGAGTTCCACTTCATCAAAAGGAAGCAGGGAACCTGTCACGGAGATTTCATTCAACAGTTTGGACGGTCGAACGACGAGGGCTTCCACTTTACGTTGCCCATCGCCTTTGCCGCGACGTTTTTCTTCGGGCTTCTTATGCAACAGCAACAAGGTGATCGGAACTAAAATAAGGACCAGGACGGAAATCCTGATGATGGTTTTTTTCACTGGAGGGCAGTTTAAAATTCAACTTGAAATCTACCTGCTAAGGTAATCATACCTTTTAGACCGTAAAAGGAACCAATCGTTTATTTCAGCAGTGAAAAGAATCGCCACCTTTGCGACGGACGTCAGTTAAATTCCTGGCGTATGGAATCCGGCAACATTTTTCCATCCATTCTGAAATTCAGCACATTCCGGACCAGAAACGCTTTTCCGGTTTTAGCTTGAATCCGGACATTTTTGAATTGAACACCATTCGACTCTGAAAGTTCAACACCGAGTTTGGCCGACATATCTACATTTTCAACATGGATATTGCTGATTTTCATTTCGGGCAGGCCATTGAAGAACATGGCACGGCCGGAATTGCGGGAAACAATGTCCTGAACGTGAATGTTACGGAAAACAGGCGTCTCCTCTGTGACAGGCGCTGCAGTTGTACTGCCTGTGTTCAGGCTGCCGTCTTCCATGGCTTCGGAAACGGATTTGCCCCCATAATACAGATCGAACAAGAAAGCATCATTGACGATATCGGTCATGCTGATGTTGTGAATAAAGATGTTTTCCACGACACCTCCGCGACCACGGTTGCTCTTGAACCGCAAGCCTACATCGGTGCCGATGAACATGCAATCCGAAACGGAAATGTTACGAACACCGCCCGACATTTCACTACCCACCACAAATCCGCCATGACCCTGGAAAACCGTACAATTGTTGACTAGTACGTTTTCGGTTGGCCTGGCTCTTTTGCGGCCTTCCGCATCCTTGCCCGACTTCAGGCAGATGGCATCGTCACCCACATCGAAGGTGGAGTTGACCACCAAGGCATTTTTACAGGATTCCAAATCCAGCCCGTCTCCGTTTTGCGAATATGCCGGATTTCGGGCGAAAATGCCATCGATGATGATGTTCTCACACATGAGCGGGTGGATGTTCCAATTGGGGGAATTTTCAAACAAAACGCCTTCGAGCAATACATTCTTGCATTCAATTAGACTGATCATGACCGGGCGGAAATAATCCTTAATGGAATTCAGGTCCGCTTCCGTCGGTATGCCTTTGAAAATGCCGGGAGCGCCCGTTGCCCAGTTTTCTCCGCGCAAGGCTTTTTCACTGGGCAGCCAATAGCTTTCGTTTTTTAGCACACCACCCGAATTGACCACGCTTTTCCAATAAGCCTCGGTCACTTTTGACTTCTTGAGCGGACGCCATGCCTGACCGGAACCATTGATGGAACCTTGACCGGTAATGGCGATATTCACGAGATTGCGGGCAGAAACAGGTGACTGGCAACGATAGGCTTCGACCCCTTCATAAAAGCCTTTCACCAATGGATAGGCATCGAAATCGGGGGTAAAAAGGATCAATGCGCCCTTTTCGAGGTGCAGGTTGATGTTGGACCGAAAGACGATGGGGCCAGTGAACCAGACGCCGAAAGGCACATTCAGTGTTCCGCCGCCTTGGGTGGAAAGACGCTTCATTCCATCTTCGAACGCTTTTGTATTCAGTGTTTTACCGTCTCCGACACCGCCACATTCCAGAATGGAAAGCGTTCTGTCGGGAAAAACAGGACGTTCTAAAACAGGCATGTTGAATGGTAGGTCCTTGTACAATAAGGAATAAGGATTTGATGGGTTCGCTGAGAAAACACTGGTGGTCAGACCTGACAGTAATAGGGTGAATAAAAATATTCGTGCGTTGATCATGTTCTAAAAGATTTCCTCTGAAATGTACATTAATTCAGTGATGCAAAGTAAACCAATGAATGCGACCAACACTAGGACAAATCACTATAAAAGATGGGGGAAACAACCAATTTACAACAATGGGTACTGTAGGGAAGTGGAAAAAACTATCTTTGCAATAGATCCTTTTCTGCAACCTGACCATGAACATCAAACTGTTTTTCACCGCCTTAACGATTCTTCTGCTTACGGCATCCGTTCATCCGGCTGCAGCACAACCGGTATGTCAGTTTACACACTACTCCACGGAAGATGGGCTTCCACAGTACACCATCATGGATATGGTTCAGGACAAAAACGGTTTTATGTGGTTTGCCACCTGGGACGGCATCAGCAAATTCGACGGCTACGGTTTCCGCAATTACAAGGTTCAACCCGGCGATACCTACATCATGCGAAGCAACCGGATCGAACGGCTGTTTTTGGACCAGCGAGGGAATATCTGGTTCAGTTCGTACGATGGAGAAGCACATTGCTTCGAAACCGGGACGGAGACCTTTCATGGTATTCAGCCCATTGACGGACTCGGGGAAAGCACGTTTAAACTCCGTGATTGCAAAGTCTTGCCCTCTGGCAAGATCTGGCTGCTTTCCGATCAAAGCGGATGCGTTTGTGTGTTGGATGCAAAGTTCAATAGGCAAGCGTACAATAAGAACCTGGGCAATCTGTTCGGCAAAACGGTCTATACTGTTTTTGAGGACAAAACAGGAAACTCGTGGATACTCACCGACAACGGTTTGTGTATCGTGCCTCGCAAGGAGACTCAACCTATACCCTATTTCTTTGAAAACCGGTCCGATCGGGAAGCAGAAAAACAATCTTTTTTTGCAGCAATTGAAAAGAAAGATGAAATCTGGTTTGGCTCAGGCAAAGGCCGCATTTGGAAATACCGGAAGTCCGATGGCAAATTCACGCTTTTACAGTTGAATGTCAATTCCAACGTGATTGATTTCAAAACGCTGAAATCGGGAGACATTTTACTGACTACCTCCTTAGACGGTTTCTTTATAAATAGCCATGTTACAGGTCTCACCACGGCATTGATCCCGACCATGGGAAACATTCCGATAGCAGAGCCCATTAAAGAAACCTATCTGGACAGGTTTCAGCAGCTTTGGTTCAGCACCTCCAGACTGGGCATTTACAAATTAAACCTGCTTTCGCAGGTCATCAAGTATTATTTTGTCAGAACCGAAAACGAAAACACCATTACCTACCCGCCCAAAAGCATCCTGATCGAAGACAAAAACGGCAGGCTCTGGGTTCAACCATGGGGAGGCGGCTTTTCACTCTACAATGCTGCAACGGACGAGTTGGAGCCGTTTTACAACAATCCGGCTGCTGCAAACTGGCGATTTTCAAACCTTGCCCATTCAGCGCTCAGTGATCGTCAGGGTAATATGTGGATCAGCACCCGTTCTCATGGACTGGAGAAAGTCGTTTTCGAAAAGAATTATTTCCGCACCATGCCCGTCAATCAAATAGTCAATAATATCGAAGAAAGTGAAGTGAGGGCTATTCTGGAAGACAAGGAAGGAAATCTTTGGGTATCGACCAAGGACAAACGACTGAATGTCTACGACCGAAATCGTCGTTTACTGGGTAGATTTTCAATGACAGGCAGCCTCAGACCAGAAGCCTTGATGCCGGCACCCGTCTACTCCATGATTCAGGACAGAGAAGGCGTTATATGGATGGGCACCAAAGGGGCAGGTATCATTCGGGTACAAAAAAATGGAAATGTATGGGAAACAAAGGTTTTCCGCAGGGATCCATCCGACCTGTACAGCCTGAGTGAAGATAAAGTCTACAGTATGTTTCAGGACAAGCAAGGTCGAATTTGGGCAGGGACCTACGATGGTGGTTTGAACCTTTTACAAATGGGCAAGGATGGGAAAATCCAATTTATCAATCATCGGAACAACCTGAAAAATTATCCAAATGAAAGGGCCGGACGTATTCGTTTTATTACAGAAGATAAGCGTGGGCACCTTTGCATAGGCACCACCGGTGGTCTGGTCATGTTTTCGCTTCATTTCACAGCCCCGGAAAATATTGTTTACTACCTGAGCAACCGATTGCCTGGGATGAAGGAAAGCCTTAGTAGCAATGATGTTCACGGCATTTGCATCACAAAAAAAGGGGAAATGTACCTGGTGACCTTTGGCGGTGGCATCAACAAAGTCATTAAATACGACGGAAATGGTTTTCCGATCCGGTTTGAATCGTACACCAGCCGCAACGGGCTTCCATCCGACATCACGCTTTCCATCGTTGAAGACGGCAACGGAATGCTTTGGGTCACGACCGAAAACAACCTCACCCGAATGAATCCCCAAACAGGTGTTTTTGAAACGTTTGCTGAAATCAAACGCCTCATGGCCTCTTGCAACTTCTCTGAAGCCGCTAATTACAGACTGAAATCGGGTGAACTGGTGTTTGGTTATTCGGGTGGCATGCTCTTATTTAAACCCAATAGTATCCGAAACAATACTTTTAAGCCCTATCTGGCACTGACCAACTTCGAACTTTTCAATAAGAAGGTGGCCATTGGTGAGCATTCTCCACTTTCAGAAAACATCGACAGGATTGGAAAACTGGTCTTGAACCACAAACAGAATTATTTCTCCATCGAATATGCTGCTTTGGATTACGAAGAACCGGACAATATTGTCTATGCGTATAAACTGGAGGGCTTTGACAACGATTGGCAATTTGCGCAAAAACAACGAAGGGCCAATTACACCAATATTCCAAATGGACATTACATTTTCCGCGTCAAATCGACCAACAGTGAAGGTGTTTGGGTGGATAATGAACGCCGTTTGCCCATCAGAGTGTTGCCTTCCTTTTGGCAGACCTGGATGGCATATCTGCTCTACCTGCTTCTGTTCATAGGCCTGGCCGTGCTTTGTGGATACATTCTGCTGACCATCTACCGCTTGCGGGGTGATGTCAGACTCGAACGAAAGCTTTCGGAACTGAAACTGCGTTTTTTCACGGATATCTCCCACGAGATTCGGACACCGCTCACCATGATTTCGGCGCCGGTGGAGTACATGATGAACGATGAAAAAACACCGGAAGAAATCCGGCAGAAACTGACCCTGGTTTCCCACAACACAGCCCGAATGCAACGTCTGGTGAATCAGATTCTTGATTTCCGAAAAATGCAATCCCATCAACTGCGGGTGGAAGAAGCCGAAATTGGCACTGTTGTGGAAGAATTGTGTTCAGACTTTAGGGAACTGGCCGAAGAACAGCACATCAACTTCCAATTCATCAATCAGGCACCGGGCTCAACGCTCTGGGTGGATATCGATGCACTGGAGAAAATTCTGATGAATCTCTTGTCGAACGCTTTCAAATATACGCCTTCAGGCAAAAATGTCCGTGTGGTCCTTAAAAAGAACGACAAATACATCGACCTGCAAGTACAAGACGACGGGCCTGGCATTCAGAAGGATAAGCAAAAAAACCTATTTACACGCTTTGTCTCTTTCAATGAAGACAAAAGCAAACCAAGCACCGGCATCGGTCTTTCCATGGTGAAAGAACTGGCCGAACGGCATGGGGCAAAGGTTTCTGTGGAGAGTGAAGCCGGAAAAGGCAGTTGTTTCACGGTGAGCTTCCAGGTGGGGTTCAGCCATTTCGGAAAAGAAGTGGAAATCGTTTATATGCCCTCCAAACAAAAAGAGACAACGCTGGTCCCTACCGAACGTAGTCCAGTCACCAAAAAATCCGCCAAGTCTGTAAAAGGCGGCAAGCAGACGGTCTTGATTGTGGAAGATGATGACGAACTCCGGAACTTTCTGAAAGTCATTTTGATGAAAAATTACCTGACACTGGAAGCCACCGATGGTCTGATTGGTTTTGAAATGGCTGAACGGGAACATCCGGATTTCATCGTCAGTGACATCATGATGCCAGGCATGGACGGCATCGAATTGCTAAAGAAGCTCAAAGAAAATCTGGGAACCAGCCATATACCCATGGTGTTGCTTTCGGCCAAAACAACGCTGGAAAGCAGGCTGGAAGGCATGTCTTATGGTGCAGACGACTACATCACCAAACCTTTTAGTGTGCCCTATTTTGAGGCCAGGATAGCCAATCTGCTCAAACAGCGCAAACGCCTGCAGGATATTTACAGTTCAGGCTTGACCTCCGGCATGCAGGAATTTGACCCGAAACCCTTCCTGATCACCTCACAGGATGAAAAACTGATGAGAAGTGTGGTGGAAGCCATCGAAAACAACATGGACAACAGCGATTTCACCGTCGAAGACCTTGGTCAGGCTGTCGGCATGAGTCGTTCTTCCTTTTTCAACAAAGTCAAAGGACTAACCGGACTATCTCCTGTTGAATTCATCCGCTATATCCGCTTGAAACGGGCTGCTCAACTGCTGACCACCGGAGAACTGCTCATCAAGGAAGTGGCTTATATGACAGGTTTCACCGACTCCAGATATTTCGGGGAATGCTTTAAGAACAAATACGGCATGACACCTGCTGAATTCAAGAAACGGCAATAATTTTGTACCTTTGCAGGGTACCAATCGCACCCATTCATGACCTATACAGTCCAGGCCGGCCGCTCCTTGAACGGCAACATTCAACTGCCGGCATCCAAAAGCATCAGTAACAGGGCGTTGATTCTCAATGCAATGGCGGGTTCCGCCCATGCGGATTCCCTGCAAAACCTAGCCGATTGCGACGATACGATGGTCATGACCAAGGCGCTGTCATTTGGCTCCAATAAAATCGACATCGGTGCAGCTGGTACCTCCATGCGCTTCCTGACGGCTTTCCTAGCCGGGCGCGAAGGCGAATGGGAAATCACCGGCAGCCAGCGAATGCAAAACCGCCCCATCCGACTGTTGGTGGACGCGTTGAACCAGCTGGGCGCCGATATTTCCTACCTGGAAAAAGACGGTTTTCCGCCGTTGAAAATTCATGGTCGGAAGCTGAAAGGCGGTTCGATCGGTATCGACGGCAGCATCAGCAGCCAATACCTTTCAGCCCTGATGATGGCTGCTCCGGCCATGGAGCAAGGCTTGACCCTGATCCTTGAGGGTGAACTGATTTCCAAACCCTATTTCAACATGACGCTCGAAATGATGCGTCTTTGGGGTGTGGAATCTTCCTGGGATGGAACGACGGCCGTCATTGAACCGCAAACGTACAAACAACGATCCTTCACGGTTGAATCCGACTGGTCAGGCGCATCGTACTGGTACGAAATGCTGAGTCTGGCCGAAGAAGGCGAAGTTTTTCTGAAAGGACTTTTCCACGACAGTTTACAAGGCGACGCAAGAGTGGCCGAATGGTTCGAACCCCTTGGCATCCACACCGACTACGAAGCCGAAGGTGTCCGTCTGACCAAGACTGTAACTCGTGCAGAACGCTTTGAAGCCGATTTCACCGATCAACCCGATTTGGCTCAGACCATGGCCATGACCTGTGCGCTGAATGCCATCCCATTCCGCCTGACCGGCCTTCAAAGCCTGAAAATAAAAGAAACGGACCGTTTGAAAGCGCTCGTGGACGAAAGCGCCAAACTGGGCTTCGTCTTTGTGGTCAGCCAAGACAGCATCCTCGAATGGACAGGCGAAACCTGCACCATGTATGCAATCCCCATCGAAACTTACGACGACCACCGCATGGCCATGGCTTTTGCTCCGGCTGCGCTGGCGTATGGCATTATCCGGATCAATCACCCCGAAGTGGTCTCCAAATCCTATCCGAATTTCTGGAACGACCTTAAAGACGCACAGTTCCACATTACCGAATAATCGGCTTTCAGCACAATAAAATCGCAGAAATCGAGTTACTGAAGGAGTGTTTTTATACCCTGAAAGCCTGGTTTTTACTTGATGATGATGCGTCTCCGTCTTTTTCCCCTGGCATGCCTTGCCTTGCTCCTATTTTCCGCTTGTTCTACCCAACAGAATACGTGGCTGAGCCGGCATTACCAGGAAATGAACACCCGATTCAACGTCCATTTCAACGGAGAGCAAGCCTATCTGCAAGGAGTGAACCAACTGAATACTGGCTTCAAAGAAGACTTTTCGAAGATGTTGCCCATGTATCAGGTCAGCAACCATAACAGCGCCAAGGGTACTTCTTCAAATATGGACAGGGCCATAGAGAAGTGCCAAAAGGCTATCAAGACCCATTCCATACGGGTCAAACCAAAAAAGAAACCAGGCCCTAAAGCCAGTGTTGAAACCAAGCGGTATTTCAGCAAGGAGGAATTCAACCCATTCATGGACAATGTGTTCATGCTCATGGCCAACGCCCAGTTTACCAAGGCCGATTTTCTGTCCGCTTCAGCCACCTGTTCCTATATGATCCGACATTTCTCCACCGACAAGAAACGATGCGACGAAGCCGGGATTCTTAAGGCCAGAGCCTATACCGAATTGGAATGGTATTACGAAGCCGAAAACCTGCTGAACGACCTCAACAAGGAAAGTCTGACGCCTTCTCTGACTGCCGAATTCGCAGCTGCCACGGCCGATTTGCTGATTCGTCGGAAAAAATACGCCGAAGCCCTGCCCTATCTCGAAATTGCTTCGGGCAAAATCCATAACAAAAGAGAAAAGGAACGTTGGAGTTACCTGCTTGGGCAACTTTACCAGGCAACGGACCGTCGGGATAAAGCCTATCAGGAATTTTCAGCCATACCAGCCATGAATCCGCCCTACGAAATGGAGCTTAGTGCCCGAATTCGCCAAAGTGAAGTCTTCCCGGGCACGGATCCCAAAAAGCCGTTGAAAAAACTGATCCAACTGAGCAAAAGTTCCAAAAACACGGAATATCTTGATCAGGTTTACTATGCCATGGGCAACCTGTACTTCGCAGCCAAAGACACTGTGAAAGCGCTGGAAAGCATGAATCTTTCGCTGCTCAAAGCCGTGAATGCCGGACCACACAAGTTGAAAACGTTGCTGACACTCGGCGATTTCTATTACAGAACCGAAAAGTTCATCGAGGCTGAACCCTGTTATACCCAAGCCTTACCGCTCCTGCAGAAGGAAGACGAGCGTTACCCGGAAGCAGTATTGCGCAGCACTATTTTGAAGGAACTGGCACCACCGCTCAAGGCCGTTTTTCTGGAAGACAGCCTTCAAGCGGTAGCCAAGATGCCAGAAAAAGAGCGGATTGAACTGATAACAGGTTTGATGAAAGCAGCCGAGAAAAAGGCAAAAGAAGCAGCACGGCTGAAAGCGGCCCAGGAAACAGCAGCCGCCAATGAAAATGCCAGGGCGGAAAATGCTGGCCCAGACAACACGGTCGATCCGGTTACACCCGACCTGAGCAACGATAAGAGTTGGTACTTTTACAACCCCTCCACGGTGGACAAAGGGATGAAGGACTTCCGCAAAAAATGGGGTAAACGTGCATTGAATGATGATTGGCGACGGAACCGGAAAACGCCTTTGTTCGAAGGCGTTACAGCCACCCAAAAAACGGATACGGCATCGGTCATACCCGAATTGAAGCTAGCCAGTAAAGAAGCGGTCGCCAAGGATTCCGTAGCTGACTTGACCGAAGGGGCAGACGATCCGACCAAACTCAATTATTACCTTAAAGACCTGCCTTTCACTGAAGAACAGTTGGCTAAATCAGGCGAGCGGATTGCCGAAGGTTTGTATAAAGGAGGACTGGCATTCCGCGAACAATTAGAAAATGACCGATTGGCGCTTAAAAGCTTTAATCGCCTGGAAACAGAGTATCCCGAAAACGAGTATCTTGAAAAAGCCTGGTACATCATGTACCTCCTTTACAAACAACAAAAACAAGAGGTCCTTGCCGATTCTGCCAGAGCCAAACTTCTAAGGACTTTCCCGGCTAGTCCCTGGGCCGTTCGCCTGAAAAACTCAAATTACATTGAGAAATTGATTGAAATGTATCAGGTTCAGGACACGTTGTACGCTAACACCTACGGCGATTATTTGAAACAGCGGACAGACAGTTTGTTCAATCGTGCGAACTATGCTTCGGCGAATTATCCATCCAGCAACCTGCTGCCAAAATTCACTTTTCTGGAAGCCATGGAGTATGCCAGAACCGGTCGCCCTGAAGATTTCCACAGCAAGTTGGTTTTAATCCGTGACTCCTTCCCGGCAAGTGAAAACCTTAAGGAGCTGGAACCCGTTGTAAAGGGTATGCTCGCCTATTGGGATGCTGGTCGCAGGCCCGTTCCGTCGGCAGGATATACCAATTTGCTTTCAGCCAAAGACGTTCAATTAGTGGATAGTCTGGCCAAACTCGATTCACTGGCCAAAAGCTTTGCATTCAAACCGGAAGAACCGCATTTCATCCTGATGGTGTACGATTCGGCCAACATCAAGATTAATCGACTCCAGTTCGATGTCGCACTTTATGACTTCACCAATTTCCTAGTGCGGGATTACGACCTGAGCGTGGTGAAAATCGGAAAAATGGATGTACTTTTGGTAAGTGGTTTCGAAAACGCGTTGGATGCCGTCCGCTACCGTTCCTGGATTCAGTTCCAGGGACAGAAACCAGAGGAAAAGTACTCCGGTTTGCGGCTCATCATCGTTTCCCAATCCAACTTGAAATTACTGGATGAAGGCGTTTCACCGGAAAAATATGAGACGTTCTTCAACTCAACGTATTCTGACATAAAAATTAATCCCTGATAAACCATGGCCAAAGACCGATTACTCTGGGCGGACGATGAAATTGACCTGCTCATGCCCCATGTCCTGTTTCTCGAAGAAAAAGGCTACGAGGTGGTGACTACGACCAATGGCCAAGATGCGCTGGACCTTTGCCGAGAGCAACCCTTCGACCTGGTTTTCCTAGATGAAAACATGCCAGGCCTCAGCGGTTTGGAAACGCTTTCGGCCATTAAGGAATTTTTGCCGACGCTGCCCATCGTCATGATTACCAAAAGCGAGGAAGAAGACATCATGGATCAGGCTATCGGTAGTAAAATCGCCGATTACCTCATCAAGCCGGTCAATCCGCGTCAGATGTTACTGACCATCAAGAAGAACGTGCACAAGGACGAAATCATTCACGATGCCACCACCACGTCCTTTCAGCAGAACTTTATGAAACTCAGCATGCAGATTGGCGATTGCCGAACGGACGAAGACTGGGTGGACGTCTATAAAAAAATTGTGTACTGGGAACTGGAGTTGGAAGATGCGAAAACAGGCATGGAAGAAATGTTGAAGCATCAGAAAGCGGAGGCCAACAACCTGTTTTTCAAATTTATCAAAAAAAATTACCTCGATTGGAGCGACCAACCGGACAAACGTCCGCTGATGAGCCCCGACCTGTTTAAAAATAAGGTTTTCCCCTTGTTGGACGCCGGTGAAAAGGTTTTTTTCATCCTCATCGACAATTTCCGCTTCGACCAGTGGCAAGTGATCAAACGCCTGATGGGCGACCGTTTCACCTACGACGAAAACATCTATTTCAGTCTGTTGCCAACGGCCACCCAATATGCCAGAAACGCCATTTTCTCAGGGCTGAACCCTTTGCAAATCCAGCAAATGTTTCCCGAGTTTTGGGTGGACGAAGATGAGGAAGAAGGCAAGAACCTGAACGAATCGCCGCTCATTCAGACTCAGCTGGACCGTTTCCGCAAGCGTTACGAATTCACCTATAATAAGATCAACAACAACCAGAACGGCGAAAAAATGATGACCAAGATCAAAAGCATGCTCCAAAGCCCGCTGAACGTCATCGTCTTTAATTTCATCGATATGCTTTCCCACGCCCGAACCGAATCCAAGATGATCCGCGAACTTGCCGGTACGGAAGCTGCATACCGCTCCCTGACCGAATCCTGGTACAAGCATACCGTCATTTCCGAACTCTTTGATTTACTGGCCACCGAAAACGTCAAGATCATCGTGACCACCGACCACGGCACCATTCACGTGGACAACCCGATCAAAGTGGTAGGCGACCGCAACACCAACACCAACCTGCGTTACAAAGTAGGCAAGAACCTCAACTACGATCCGAAACATGTATTTGAGATTAAAAATCCGGATCGCCATGGTTTGCCCAGCCCCAACGTAAGCAGCACCTACATTTTTGCTGGCAATAAAGACTTCTTTGCCTACCCGAACAATTATAGCCATTACGCGACTTATTACAAGGATACTTTCCAACACGGAGGCATCTCGATGGAAGAAATGATGATCCCCTTCATCACGATGGAACCCAAGAAAAAATAAACAATGGAATTTCAGATCGACTCCCTCAAACACATAAATAAAACCGCCCGCGCCTTTCTCGAAGCCACCAAAGGTCACACCGTTTTCGCCTTTTACGGAGCCATGGGTGCCGGCAAAACCAGCTTCATCAAAGCCATCTGTGAGGAACTAGGCGTCGAAGACGTCATCACCAGTCCGACGTTCGCCATCGTGAACGAATACGCCCTGCCAGATGGTGAGGCGGTTTTTCACTTCGATTTCTACCGAATCAACAAGTTGGAGGAAGCCTACGACCTGGGGTACGAGGAATACTTCTACAGCGGTCGGTACTGTTTCATCGAATGGCCGGAGAAAATTGAAACACTCCTGCCTGAGAACTGTACAAAAGTGAACATGGAGGAGCAAACGGACGGGATACGAATTATTTCCATTATATAATTCATTATCAACGAGCAGATTATCTTTCATTTATACACTACCTCCATTGGACATGCTATTCTGCAAGAAGCATTTTACCGATGCCTTTTTAAAATAAAACCCCAAAAGTTCTTGTCGAACTTTTGGGGTTTTATTTTACCATATTCCACGTTGACAATCAGAGCAACGCTTCGATTTTCTGTACCATAACACTTTTTTGAGTAGCACCGACTTGTTTGTCAACCTGCACACCGTCTTTGAAAAACAGAATGGTCGGTATGTTGCGGATACCATATCGGGTGGTGACGTCGTTGTTTTCATCTACATCAAGTTTACCGATGGTCACTTTACCTTCGTATTCGTGAGAAAGGTCTTCTACGATGGGGCCGACCATTTTGCAAGGACCGCACCATTCAGCCCAAAAGTCCACCACAAGAGGTTTTCCGGATTTCAATAGTTCGTCAAAATTCGAATCTGTAATTACTAAAGCCATAGTATAATACGTTTATTGTTTGTTTAGCAGGGGCAAAGGTACAAAAAACAAAGACCTTTTTGAAATAGGTGTTAATTTATTTTCAGGTCGACCGAATCCATTTCCTCCAAATAACGAATGAATTCCTTATTCGGATGCACCTGATACGACCTTGAAAATAGGTCGAGCCGAAGCGGCGGTTCCGTGTCGTAATCTGTAACAGTGACAGATAGCGTAGCTTTGCCCGGATGCTTTCGGACTTCATCGAATAAATCTTCCACAAACGTTTTGCTCAGTACCGATAATGGAATGGACAGATTGATTTTTTCTATGGCCGTATCCATGACTTCGGACAAGAGCGAAATGTGATTCACCTTCAGTTCAAATTCATCGGGTCTCCAGTTTTTCGGACCATATCTGGCCTTGATCAACAGGAACATGGAAGGCCGCAGGTATTTCCCAAAATCCACATACTCCTTGGGCCAAAACGGAATTTCTGAGGCTCCTGAATAATCTTCGATGGTGACGAAGGCAAATTGTTCGTTCTTCTTGTTCATCCGTTCGCGAATGTCGGTGACGATGCCCCCGAAAACCAGTTCCTTGTTGGCCACCAGATTACCCTGCCTGATGTCGTCCATCGTGGTGTTGCAAACATAATTGATGAGTACGGAAAAGCCGTCCAGCGGATGCGAAGAAAGGTACATGCCCACCAACTCTTTTTCCTTGTTGAGCCTCATCAGGTCAGGCCAAGGTGCTACCTTGGGTGGCTCGGGCTTAGCGACCATCACCGTATTGTCTCCGCCAAAAAGCGAATTACTGATGGACGCTTTATCCATCTGAACTTTGATGCCCCAACGCATCAAAATATCCAGGAAAGGTTCGCCTTTTCCGTTTTCGAATACGAACTGCTCCCGCGAAAGCTGCCCGAACGCGTCAAAACTTCCGGCTAATGCCATCGATTCCACGCTTTTCTTGTTGCAGGTGTTCAAGTTCACACGTTCGAGGAAATCATACAGATCGGTAAACGGTCCGTTTTTGGACCGTTCATCAAGGATGGCCCTAACCGCACTTTCCCCGACGCCTTTGATGGCTCCCAAACCGAAACGGATGTTACCTTCCTTGTTAACGGTGAACTTCATGTTCGATTCGTTCACGTCAGGTCCCATGACCAGCATATTCATAGACTTGCAGGCATCCATGAACTTGGTGATGTCGGTGATGTTGTTGATGCTGCGCGAAAGAACGGCAGCCATGTATTCAGCCGGATAATTTGCTTTGAGCCAGGCTGTTTGATAGGCAACCAAGGAATAGCACGTGGCATGTGATTTGTTAAAGGCGTAGGAAGCGAATTTCTCCCAGTCGGCCCAAATTTTTTCCAACACTTTTGGTTCGTGGCCGTTGCTTTTTCCGCCGGCAATGAATTTGGGTTTCAGCGCATTCAGTTTCTCGATGATTTTCTTCCCCATCGCTTTGCGGAGTTCATCCGACTCACCACGCGAAAAGTTGGCAAGTAAGCGGGAAAGTAACATCACCTGTTCCTGATAGACCGTGATACCGTACGTATCCTTGAGGTAACGTTCCATCACAGGAATGTCGTATTTAATTTCCTCCCGTCCGTGCTTACGGGCAATGAAGGAAGGGATATAATCCATGGGACCTGGGCGGTAAAGCGCATTCATGGCGATAAGGTCCTCAAATTTGGTCGGTTCCAGTTCACGCAGGTACTTCTGCATGCCTGTTGATTCAAATTGGAACGTACCAACCGTATTCCCGGAGGAATACAATTCGTAGGTCGTTGCATCCTCGAGTGAAATGGTATCGATGTCGATGAGGACGCCTTTGGAAAGCCGTATGTTTTCGATGGCATCCTTGATGATGGATAGGGTCTTCAACCCCAGAAAGTCCATCTTGATCAGCCCTGTTTCTTCAATGACGGAACCCTCATACTGCGTCACCAGCAGTTTTTCCCCGGTTTCCTTATCGTCGGCGGTACTCACTGGCACCCAGTCCGAAATGTCGTCCCGGCCGATAATTACCCCGCAGGCATGCACGCCTATATTGCGCACGTTGCCTTCCAGCAACTGGGCATATTTCATGGTGTCCCGCAGGTTTTGATTGGTGGATTCAGCAGCGGCTTTAAGTTCAGGCACAAAGGCGATTGCATTTTTCAGGTTCACCTTCTTGACATCGGGAATCTTGTCCGGAATCAATTTGGCAAGGCGTTCGGATTCAGCCAGCGGAAGTCGTTGCACCCTGGCCACGTCCTTGATGGCCGACTTGGCAGCCATGGTCCCGTAGGTGATGATGTGTGCCACTTTTTCCTTGCCGTAACGCTCTTCCACCCAGCGCAGCACCTGACCACGGCCGTCATCATCAAAGTCGATGTCGATATCGGGCATGGAGATACGGTCCGGATTCAGAAAACGCTCGAACAGCAAATCGTATTTGATGGGGTCCACCTGCGTGATTCCCAAGCAATACGCCACGGCTGAACCGGCCGCCGAACCACGTCCTGGACCAACCGAAACGCCCATGTCGCGGGCAGCCGTCGTAAAATCTTGAACTATAAGAAAATATCCAGGGTAACCCATGTGTTGAATCACCCCCAGCTCAAAGTCAATCCGCTCCCGGATTTCATCCGTCATTTCCGGATAAACCCGCTCCGCACCTTTATAAGTCAGGAATTTGAGGTAATCATCGTCGCTGTCATAGCCTTCAGGTCTGGGAAAATTCGGCATGATGGCATCGTGGTTGATGGAATAATAGTCCACCTTCTCAGCGATTTCGAGGGAATTGGTCAGTGCCTCAGGAATATCGCCGAACACGTCGTTCATTTCCTCCTGGGTCTTGAAAAACTCTTGCTTGGTATAGGCCATGTTGCTGGGATCGTTCAGTTCCCGGCCGGTGTTGAGGCATACCAACCGGTGATGCGCTTCCGAATGCTCCTCCTCGACAAAGTGCACGTCGTTGGTGGCCACCAATTTGATGCCATATTTTCGGGCGAATTCCACCAAATGGACATTCACTTCCATCTGTCTTGGATAGGTATCTTGGGAAGCATTGGGCACAGTCGGTTTGTGACGCTGCAATTCCAGGTAGAAGTCTTCGCCAAAAACCCGTTGGTAAAACTGAACGGACTTTTCGGCCTCCTCCAACCTGCCGTCTCCAACAAACCTTGGTACTTCTCCACCCAGACAAGCCGACAACGCGATAATGCCTTCGTGGTATTTTTCCAATTGCTCATGGTCGGTACGCGGCACATAATAATACCCTTCGGTCCAGGCTTTGGATACAATCTTCATTAGATTCTTATACCCCTGATAATTCTTGGCAAGCAGGATCAAGTGCCAACCACGGGCGTCATCCTTGACTTCCTTGCGTTGGTTTAGCTGTCCATTCCTGGCTACATAAACTTCACACCCAATGATGGGTTTGATCATGTCCTCTTCCGCCTTATCCTTATTTTTCTTGGAGATGTAATTGAAGAACTCTTTGATACCGAACATGCAGCCGTGATCAGTCAAGGCTATAGCTCTCATGCCATCAGCGTGCGCTTTGTCCACCAAACCCGCAATGGAGGCTTGTCCGTCAAGGATGGAATACTGGGAATGGACGTGCAAATGGACGAATGGATTCATATTCAAAGATACCTTGATTTACGTTATGAGGCAAGAGGAGAAAATAAAACTTATCAACAGGCCTCCAAAAATAAAAATTTGGACGTATCCCGATTATGAAGTACTTTTGCAGCGTTAACAAAGTAAACAAACGGGAATGAAAAGAACGCTGGGAATGACCATTCATAAGGAAGGTCGAAAGATTCTTCTGGGGTTGTTCTTTATGCTTGTCCTGCTCAACGGCATCGTCTGGATTCTGTTCGGACATCTTTTCTTCATGCCTTTGTTTGTTGTTACTACCATTTTATTTTTATTCTTCACCAACTTCTTTAGAAGTCCGCGACGCGTCAGCAAAGCAGGCCCGCTGGATATTGTGGCACCTGCAGACGGCAAGGTGGTAGTGATTGAAAAAACGTTTGAAGGCGCTTTATTAAACGAAGAACGCATTCAGCTATCCATCTTCATGTCTATTTTCAACGTACACGCCAATTGGTATCCTTTTGAAGGCAGGGTCTTGCATTACAGCCACCAGAACGGCAATTTCATGGCCGCATACCTGCCCAAATCCAGCATAGAAAATGAACGTTCCACGGTGCTGCTCGAATCATCCCAATCCGGCAAGACCGTCCTGATCCGTCAGGTGGCAGGCGCCCTCGCACGCCGTATCGTCACCTACGCCTACACCAATAAAAAGGCTCACCTCAACGAACACCTCGGTTTCATCAAATTCGGCTCCCGCGTGGATGTCTATTTGCCGCTGGAAGACGTGGAAATACTGGTGAAGCCTGGCGATAAGACTACCGGCAACAAAACCATCATCGCCCGCTGGAAAGAGAAACCGGCGGCGGAATAATACCCAACTCTATGATACGCAAGCACATTCCCAATGCAATCACCTGTTTGAATCTGTTTTCGGGATGCATCGCCATCGCCTATGCCTTTCAGGAAGCATACCTCACCGCGGCGCTGTTCATCGCCCTTGCAGCAGTATTCGATTTTCTGGACGGTTTCGCCGCCCGCCTGCTGAAAGCGTATTCAGCCATGGGTAAAGAACTCGACTCCCTGGCCGACGTCGTGAGTTTCGGCGTAGCTCCGGGTGTAATGGCCTACAGTTTCATTTCATCCCAGGCTATGAACATGGGCAGCCCCACCTGGATTGCTTGGTTCGGCTTTCTAATCCCCGTCTTTTCAGCTTTGCGCCTAGCCAAATTCAACTTGGATGAACGCCAGACCAGTACCTTCCTCGGACTGCCAACGCCTGCCAATGCCTTGTTCTGGGCATTCGGTATCGGTAGTTCCTTCAATTTTTTTCTGAACTACAACTTCGACCCCATTATTCTAGTGATCGGAATCCTGATTTTCTCTGCCTTACTGGTTCTGGAAATCCCAATGTTTGCCCTAAAATTCAAAAATTTCCAATGGAAAGGGAACCGACTGCGCTATTATTTCCTGATGGGTTGCATCATTCTGCTCATTTTACTGAACGTGAACGGCATTTCTGCCTGCGTTGTCTGGTATATCCTGCTCTCTGGACTCAATTTTGGATTTATTAAAAAAAGGAGAATAAAAGCATTTTAGATGAAAAAAGCACTTTAAATGAAATTCATATTTGGTTTACTATTTATTATTATTATCTTTCGCCTCGTTTTCTCGATGACGACCCGTTTTCTGATTAACAAAATCAGGAAATCAGCCAATGCCGAAGACGCTCACACCGACAATTCATCCTCCAATCCAGCGAAAAAGAAAAAGATTTCGAAGGACAAAGAGGATTATGTCGATTATGAAGAAATTGAATAAATTCGCAAGCATGTCTAAGAAAACGTCGCTTTTTCTTTTCCTCCTTTTCCTCCTACAATCCGTTTCTGCCGCCAATCTGACCATCAGCGGCTTCCTAACGGATCAATCAACCGGAGAAACTCTCCTGAACGGTTCCGTCTACGACTTCAGATCGGGCAAGGGCGGCGTTAGCAATGCGTATGGATTTTATTCATTGTCCTTACCTGCCGGTGAAGTGGAAATACGCTGCTCGTATGTGGGGTATACCACTCAGAATTTCCGGTTCCGTCTCTCGAAAGACACGACCATGAACATCAAGCTGCAACCAGCCACCGAGCTCGGTTCAGTTACTGTTTACGGAGGCTCAAGCCGCAAGGAATTCGGCGTACTTGGAGCGCAGATGGGAGCCATCGAAGTCCCCATTTCACAGATCAAGTCCATACCGGCCCTATTCGGAGAAACCGATGTGCTGAAGGCTTTGCAACTGCTACCCGGCGTTCAGGGTGGCACTGAAGGTTCGGCGGGATTGTATGTACGTGGGGGCGGACCAGATGAAAACCTATTGCTGTTGGACGGCGTTCCAGTTTACAATGTCAACCACGCGGTTGGATTCTTTTCTGTTTTCAATGCCGATGCGCTGAAAAATGTCACCTTATATAAAGGAAACTTCCCCGCACGATTCTCCAGCCGGCTTTCTTCCGTCGTCGATATCCGCATGAACGACGGTAATGCCAAAGAAGTACATGGGAATTTCAGCATCGGACTCATTACGTCAAAATTCAATCTGGAAGGCCCCCTCATCAAGGATAAAACGACTTTCAACATATCCTATCGCCGCACGTATGGAGACCTGATCATTGCGCCCGTTCTTTGGTATGCGGCCAAAAAGGATGCCAATGTCGGCAATTTTTCTTTCGGTTATTATTTCTACGACCTGAATGCGAAGATCACGCATAAGATTTCCGATACGGACAAGCTCTTTCTGAGCCTATATTCAGGCGATGATGCCATCAATGTGAACGTCAAAGACAATTACACATATAATGGAGAGAATAGCTTTTCGACCACAAAGATCGATTGGAAGTGGGGAAACCTCATTTCCGCCTTCCGCTGGAACCACATCATCAACAGTAAACTATTCTTGAATACGACGGCATCCTTCACCCGTTATCGTTTTGACATGATGATCGGTGATGAATACAAGAGCCTACCGGAGGGTGAAACAAAATGGGTAGGATCCGAAATGTCAATCGGTTATTTATCCGGCATCAGCGATTACGCCTTGCGCACGGATTTTGATTATACTCCAGCACCTGGGCACGACATAAAATTCGGAGCAAGCTACATGAATCATACGTTTCGGCCAGGTGTTTCCGTGGCCAAATTTTCCGTCACTCAGGGTACCACTACATCGATGGATACGACCATGGGTGATAAAAACGTATTCGGCCACGAAGTGAATGTCTATGCCGAAGACAATCTGAGCGTCGGATCATTCCTTAAGGCCAATGTGGGTGTGAATTATTCCATGTTCAATGTTCAAGGTCAAACCTACCATTCCCTGGAACCCAGATTAAGCATGCGTTTGCTTATCAATGACAAGTTGTCATTCAAGGCTGGTTTTGCGTCCATGAGCCAATACATCCATCTTTTGTCCAACAGTAGCCTCAGCCTTCCGACCGACCTATGGGTGCCTGTTACCAAACGAATTGTGCCAATGGATTCCAAACAGTATTCAGTTGGTTTGTTTTACAACTTGAACGATGTGGTTGATCTTTCTGTCGAGAGTTACTTCAAAAGCATGGACAACTTGATCGAGTATAAGGATGGAGCAGGATTCATGGGTTCCTCCACCGGTTGGGAAGAGAAAGTGAGCATGGGCCGTGGCTGGTCGTACGGTTTGGAATTCCTGGCTCAAAAAACTGTAGGAAAAACAACGGGATGGCTCGCCTACACCTGGTCCAAGTCCGAACGCAAATTCGACAAGCCCGGTCAGGAAATCAACTACGGTAAAGTGTTTCCAGCCAAATATGACCGGCGGCACAACATCAGTTTCACCATGAACCACCGGTTCAGCGAACGCTTCGACCTTTCCGGCACCTGGGTCTACTATTCAGGAAACACCGGCACCCTGGCATTAAAGCAATACAAAGCGGTGGACGTACCGGATTTGAGTTGGCAGGATTACTATACCATCGAACATGTGAGTGAGCGCAACAATTACCGATTACCTGCCTATCACCGCATGGACATTGGATTCAACTGGCACAAAAAGAAAAAACATGGGGTCCGCACCTGGAACATCAGTCTGTACAATGCCTACAACCAGAAGAATCCGTTTATTGTCCGTCAGTCATACAGCAACGATCAAGTGTTCAATCCCGCGACCAACACGTATGATTCGCGGAAGATATTTGTCAAGACTTCCATCTTCCCCATCATTCCATCCATCAGCTACAGCTATAAATTCTGAGCCATGAAACACTTCAGCACTATATTCTTCTTTCTGATGCTCAGCATCCTGCTGTCCTGTGAAACGGAAATCCCGTTCAACGGCGCGGAAACGAATCCTGTTCTGGTCGTCAATTGTCTGGCTTGCACGGATTCTGTCATCCAGGCTACCGTTTCAGCCAGTCGGTTCTTTCTTTCAAACGAGTATGAATTTCCTGCTGTGACGGATGCGACTGTTGCATTGTTTGTCAACGGGATCTTTACGGAAAATCTGACACACACTGGTTTAGGTATCTATCGAGGCAATTATATTCCTGCTGAAGGCGATGTAGTTCGGCTAAACGTTTCGGCGACCGGTTTCAAGCCTGTTTGGGCTGAAAATGCTTTTCCCATTGCGACAACTGGTTTTCAGGTAGACTCGACCATCACAAAGACAGATACGATGCCGTTGGTGAATGGAAATTATTATTATGGAGGAGGAGGAGGAGGAGGCGACTATGAAAATCCCACCTGGGACACTATCGGCACAACCTTTTCCTACATCCATGAGTACAAAGTTCGGTTTTCAAACCCAGGAGGAGTGCCTAATTATTACCGATTGGTGGTACATCAGCAAACTCTTGCCAACGGATACCCACTCGTAAACTCGTATCTGAATAATTTTGAGGACCTAGTTTTCGGCACTAAAACGAACAACCTCGAAGGTATTTTCACGGAATCAAAGACGGATCGATATAATGTGTTTTCGGACGAACTGATTGATGGTAAAACGCACACGATTACTTTTGCATACGCTCAGCCATTCTATACAATTATTGACAGTTCGTATAAATCATGGACTGTGGGTGACGAAAGAAGTGTGACCATCGACCTTCAAGCCATCAGCAAAAGCTATTACTTGTATCTGGTATCACTCAAAGCATTGGAGAGTTCCGATCCGTTCATGTCGGAACCGGTTCAGATCTATACAAACATCAATGGAGGATTGGGTATTTTGGGAACGCGAACAAACAAACTCCGGAAATTTATTTTACCGGAGTGATTGGAAAAAGCGTGTCATCAGGCCGGAGCATTCCGCTTCCAACACGCCTTTGATGACAAGCGTTTTTGGATGCAGCGCCTGCGGAGCGAAGACGGAATAGCCTCGTTTGGGATCGGAGGCGCCATAGACTAAGGTTGAAACCTGAGCCCACCCGATAGCACCGGCACACATGACACAGGGTTCCACCGTGGCATAAAGCGTACAATTTTGAAGGTATTTACCACCCAGGGTCGAAGCGGCGGCTGTGATGGCCTGCATTTCAGCATGGGCAGTCACGTCATGAAGAGTTTCAGTCAGATTGCGACCTCTGGCGATGATGCGGTCTTTGCAAACCACCACGACACCAACGGGTATTTCACCTTCGTCAAAAGCCAGGCGGGCTTCGGCGAGGGCCATGTTCATATAGCGTTCGTGGGTTTCCATCGAATCAGGCTTCAAAGATCAACGCATTTCATTTTCATCGAAAAGCTTGGGGTAGTCATCGACCATCCGGGACATAACGTTTTTCATCAGCGATTCCCGGATAAATCTAGAACGGTTGGAAACTTTGTATTGGGCACAGTACTTTTCAAGAAGCTTGAATTCTGGTTCGTTTAGTGCAAAGGTCACCATGTGATTCCGAACCAAGGTTTTCTTTTTGGAGGTAACTGGAGTTTTCAGGACGGATGACGCCTTTTTTTTCATTATTTGGAAAATTTGTGTACAAAAATAAGAACATTTCTTTTACATACAACATGGCTGAACACAACAAACTGGGTATAGAGGGCGAAAAGAGGGCTGAGAACTACCTTATGGCCAAAGGGCATCGCATTCGGGAACGAAATTGGCATTCCACCCATAAAGAACTTGACCTTATTACAGAAGTAGACGGCTGGTTGGTCATTGTAGAAGTAAAAACACGGACCGGAAGGACCTGGGAACCACCTGAAAATGCGGTGACTCCCGCAAAAATCAAACGCATCGCACAGGCGGCACACCATTATGTCCGTTTGCATCGTATTGATGCTCAGGTTCGTTTCGATATTATTTCGGTTGTCTATGAACAAGGTGTTTGGGCCATCGATCATTTTGAAGATGCCTTTTTGTCGCCTCATAAATAAACCTTATATTTGCATGAATTTTACCGAAAACTATGACCGAACTGCTTTTAGTGGACACTACTCCGTCCACCAACCAATACTTGCTGAACGAACTGCAAACAGCCGGTGTAGAATCGGGTGCTGCCGTTGTCACATTCAACCAGTCAAAAGGTCATGGACAAAAGGGTAATAAATGGCTGTCCGAACCTGAAAAGAACATTTCCTACAGCCTGGTCATCAAACCAGACTTCATTCCGGCCAGAAACCAATTCCTGCTATCCGAATTCGTTTCCCTCACAGTCAAAGCCTTACTGGACGAATACACGAAGGACATCACCATCAAGTGGCCAAACGACATCTATTACAAGAATTCCAAGATCGGTGGCATACTCATTGAAAACAAGTTGGAGGGAAGCCTCATCGCTCACTCAGTCATCGGCATTGGCCTGAACATCAACCAAACCGATTTCCCGATGGAACTACCCAATCCGGTTTCCCTGAGCCAAATAACTGGTGAGCAATACAATCTGAAGGAACTGGCAGAGAAACTGCACCGCCGACTGATCACTGCCTTTGGACACCTGAATACGGACAATGAATCAGACATACGGAAATATTATCTGAACAGCTTGTACCGTCGCGACGGTTATCATCTTTACAAGGACAATAAGGGTGAATTCAAGGCCCGCATCCTGGATATCAACGCCCATGGGCATCTGATCCTGGAGCTTGAAGAAGGCGCTGTCAGGGAATACGACTTAAAGGAAGTAACGTTCGTATAAACCAGGACTTTTTGGCACCAGGAGCAAGAATGCCTATCCGCTCCTTGAAATCGGCTATCTGACCGGCCAGATTATCCAGATGATCGTTTCTTTGAATGAGATACGCCTTAATCAGACAGGCTTCAGCCTTCGAATAACACGTAGCATAAATGCTTTTCAAATCCATATTAAACTGAGTGACCTGCATTCGGGTAGGACTTTCGTGCACTAGATAAGCCGTTTCAATACTGTCCAGCAGCTTTTGTCCGATTAGGAAATGGTAATTGCACAGAAACACCAACGCATCGTAATTCTTGCTATCCAGTTGCAGCACCTTTTCAAAACAAGCTACTGCCTCATCCGTTTTATTCTGATCCAACAGGTCTTTTCCCTGCTGCAACAAGGCAGGTACATTCTGAGCGAAAGCGACAATCCAGCAGCTCGGCAACAGTGCAATGATCAATACAAACGTTTTCAGGTTCATGAGTTGGGCATCCTTTACTTCAACAAAAATAGCTCAAAAAAACAAAAAGAAATCATTGCCTCGGCAATTGAAGCAAAAAATAGTATTTTTGCACCAGAATCAACCAAACCAAGCCTATGATACCTTACAAACGAGTGCTACTCAAGCTAAGCGGTGAATCCCTGATGGGTGAAAAACAATACGGCATCGACGAAAAACGCCTCAGCCAGTATGCCAGCCAAATCAAGGAAGCCCAGGAACTAGGAGTCGAAATCGGTATTGTCATCGGTGGAGGAAACATCTTCCGTGGTCTGAATGGCGCCTCCAAAGGGTTCGACCGGGTGAAAGGCGACCAAATGGGCATGCTGGCCACCTGCATCAACGGCCTGGCACTCTGCTCCGCCCTCACTGCCATTGGCGTGAAAGCACGTCTGCTTACGGCCATCCGCATGGAGCCCGTTGGCGAATTCTTCAGTAAAGACAAAGCGCTGGAAACGCTTGAAAGAGGTGAAGTAGCCATCTTCTCAGGTGGCACTGGCTGTCCCTTTTTCACGACAGATACCGGTTCTTCCCTGCGAGGCATCGAAATCGAAGCCGACGCCATGCTCAAAGGCACCCGCGTAGACGGCATCTACACCGCCGACCCCGAAAAAGACCCCACCGCCACCAAGTTTGACGAAATCACCTACGACGAAATCTATCGTCGGGACCTGAAGGTGATGGACCTCACCGCCACTGCCATGTGCAAGGAAAACAACCTGCCCATTGTTGTGTTCAACATGGACACTCCAGGAAACCTGCTCAAAGTGTTGAAAGGCGAAAAAATCGGAACATACGTACACAATTAAAATAGACCGACAATGAACGAAGATTTGCAATTGTACCTCGACATGGCTGAAGACGCGATGAAGCACGCCGCCAACCACCTGGAAGAATCCCTCGTACACATTCGCGCCGGTAAGGCCAACGTCCGCATTCTGGACGCCGTCCGCGTGCCCTACTACGGCGGCCTGGTGCCCATTCAGAACATCGCCACTGTGAGCACGCCGGATGCCAAGACCATTGTAATCCAACCTTGGGAAAAGAATATGATCAAGGAAATCGAGAAGGCCATCATGAATTCTGACGTCGGTATCACCCCCGACAACAACGGAGAACTGATTCGCCTAGGCATCCCTGCACTGACCGAAGACCGTCGTAAATCCCTGGCCAAGCAAGTGCACGGCGAAGGAGAAGATGCCCGCATCAGTATCCGCAACGCGCGTCGTGAATGCATTGATGAAATCAAGAAACTCGTCAAAAAAGGACTTTCCGAAGACCTCGGCAAAGATTCCGAAGCCGATGTGCAGAAAGTGCACGACCGATATATGAAACGTATCGATGAAATCGTTGCCGCGAAGGAAAAGGAAATTATGACCGTGTGAAAGGTCTCGTTATCAAAAATACAGGAAGCAGTTACCTTGTCAAAACGGACGAGGGTCTGGCTGTGGAATGTATCATCAAAGGAAATTTCCGCATCAAAGGCTTGCGTAGTACAAACCCGGTGGCCGTGGGCGACCGGGTTACACTTGGCGAGCAAACGGGTGAAACCGTCTACATCACCGAAATCGAGGATCGCAAGAACTACATCGTCCGCAAGCCCACCAATCTTTCCAAACAGTTGCACATCCTGGCGGCCAATATTGACTTGGCGTTACTCCTAGTCACCATCAAGTCGCCAACAACGAACACCACGTTCATCGACCGCTTCCTCGCCACGGCAGAGGCCTACCGCATTCCGGCCCAATTGCTCATCAACAAGGTTGACCTGTATGACGCCGAAGATTTGGAATATATGGAAGCACTCATTCAGCTATATACCTCCATCGGATACCCTTGCACCGTCATTTCAGCCAAGAAAAACATTGGCATTGACCAACTGAGCAACCTGATGCAAGGCAAGATAAGCCTGCTGTCGGGCAATTCAGGGGTAGGGAAATCCACCCTGATCAATGCCATCGACCCGCTTCACAACGCACGTACCGGTGACATTTCCGAGTCGCACCACAAAGGCATGCACACAACCACGTTTTCTGAAATGTTTGAATTGGTAAACGGCGGCTACCTCATTGATACACCCGGAATTAAAGGGTTCGGCACCATCGATATGAAACCAGAGGAAGTCGGCCATTATTTCAAAGAAATCTTTGCTACTTCCGAGGAATGCCGCTTCAACAACTGCACGCACACCCACGAACCAGGTTGTGCGGTGCTGGAAGCCGTCAAGGAGCACCGCATCAGCGAATCACGCTACACGAGTTACCTGAGCATCCTCAACGATGAGGAAGATGGCAAATACAGGGAAAAATTCTGATTACTTCGTTAATACCGGCCAACCCTGAGCGTCCCATTCGATAACCCGGACAATCAGTTTTGAGGCACCGTTTTCGGCTTTGGAATATCCGTGCGCTATGAGGTAATCGGTGTTGTCGAAGGTATAAACGGCACAATGGCCGGCCGCCGCGAATTGATCATCCCCTTTCAGAACAACTGTTCCACCTCCGGTTTCCAACGATTTGCCCTCCATGTCCAAATAGGGTCCCGTCACCTTTTTGGAACGCCCGACCACAACATTGTAGTCGCTTTTCAAACCACGGCAGCAGAAGTCGTACGATGGAAAAAGATAATAATACTTCCCGTGCCGGAAAATGAACGGCGCCTCCACCGCTCCGTTTCCTGGGTCCGTATCGGGCAATGCAGCGTTGCGGGGACGACTACAGAGGATCTTGAAGTCCTCAGGCTGTTCCAGTCCGGACAAGTCCTTTTTAAGTTTCACCAACTGTATGCCCCCCCAGAACGAACCGAAATCCATCCAAGGTGTACCCTTCTCATCCACGATGATATTGGGGTCGATGGCGTTCCAGTTGGTGAGACCAGGCACGGATTTCACCACCATGCCATGATCGGTCCAGACAGCGGTCGAATCCAGGGTCGTCGCACTGGTGTGGCCAATCATGGACGTGTTCTTACCGAATGCCGAACAGGAATAGAACAAATGGAAACGCCCTTGGTAAAATAGGATGTCCGGAGCCCAGTAGCTGTTCCTGAAATCGGGCAGAGCATCCTTAACCCAGCCCGGCGCCTGTTGGATGACCGGTTTTTGCATGGACCAGGTTTTCATGTCCTTGGAAGTGAGATGAGTAATCCCCCTGCCCGTGCAAAACAGATGGTAGGTAGCCCCTTCCTTAATCATGACAGGATCGTGTACGCTCGGATGCTGAGGATCGAACATAGGGCGAGGCGGCCTGGATTGTTGAATGGGTGGCGTATCCTGCGCCCAGACGCCAGCCAAGAGCACAAAGGAAAGCAGTAAAATCAGTTTGAATTTCATCGCTGGGTGGGTATGTTTTGGTTTGACAAAGTAGCAAAACGTTTTTGGGTATGCAAACTTGGTCTTTCGGCTGCTTTCGATTACATTTGTTCTGCACCCAGCCGCAAAATCGTGAAATGGTATCTACTGACCTTGCTTCTTTTCCTTGGTTTCCGCACCGGGTATTCACAAGCCACGGAAACGGCGGACAGCCTCAATCTCCCAGTGGTGGTCGTATTCGCGGAGATTTCATTCCGGACGAAAGCGGCTGGGGAGGGCTTCAGAAAATGAAAAAGGCCTCTAGCATTGGAATTCCATTCGAAATCCAGTATATTCGTACCGTCTCTGCCAACGTTGGTATCGGTCTGACCGCCTTCGGCGACCTGAATCCGGTGCAATCCTTCGGTGGAATAACCTTGAGCCTTCACCTTGGACAACTACCCTAAATCATCGGAACGCCATGAAAAATCCGGTTTTTTCCCTTTCAATCCTAGCTCTGCTAACCTCCAGTTGCGGACATTCCTACTACACTCCTAATCTGCAAAACGTTCCGTTGTTCCGGCAAGCCGGTGACAATATGTTGGTAGTTTCATCGGGTTCATGCGTGGATGATGGAAGCACCATGCTCGATATCCAGGGTGCATATGCGCTCACCAACCTTGTTGCGGTAACGGGTGGTTACTTTTCCTCAAAACAGGAAGGAAACAACAACCCTGAAAGCGATTTCAGCAATGGATCCATGTACGAAATCGGCGCTGGCATATACAAACCACTGAGTAAGATCGGATCCTTCGACCTTTTTGGGGGATTTGCTAACGGCAAACAGAATCATATCTACGATACCTATTCCTACGGCGATTACGGAATGGACGAATCCACCCTTGAAACGGGTGCTGCTACCCTGCGCTACAATCGGTTTTTTGTACGATCATCGATAGGTCTCACTACCAGGGTCGTTGATTTTGCTGTTTCGACCCGTTTCACCAAAATGAACTATTACGACGTAAACGCTTACATCAACGGCCAGGGTAACGAAAACAATACACTCAGCAGTTTGTCCGGTTTGAGCTGTTGGTGGTTCGAGCCTGCTTTGACCTTACGCTTAGGTTATTCTCCAGTCAAGCTGCAGCTACAGGTCGCTTTTAGCGAGCCCCTACAGGAATTCAACCCTGAAGCTTCGTCCATTACTGTTAATTTGGGTCTCGTATTCATCATTCCACAAGCAAAGGATCCGTAAGCGCTATCGGCACAAATTCGTATCTTTGCAGGCAATGCATCAACTCGAAGCCATGACCGCTATCTACGCACACCGCCAAGCCAGCTTGGAAGACCTTCCTCAGATTTGTAAGTTTCCACAGAATCCTATGGAACTTTATTTCATGTACCCCAAAGCTACCTTTCCCCTCACCTACGACCAGCTCAAAATCAACTTCAATAACCGTTGGATTTATATGTAATTTAGATACAAAATAAAGCACCATGTACCAGGACTTCAAAACCCATTTGGAATCGGAACTCACCACTATCGAGCAGGCCGGTTTGTTTAAAAAAGAACGCATCATCGTTTCCCCACAAGGTGCCGTCATCCGCATAGAAGGCGGCAAGGAAGTACTGAACTTCTGTGCCAACAATTACCTGGGACTTTCCAACGACGACCAATTGAAGGTAGCCGCTAAGGAGGCCTTGGACAGTCACGGTTTCGGCGTGTCATCCGTCCGGTTCATTTGTGGAACGCAAGACCTGCACAAAACACTGGAGGCATCCATCGCCAAATTTTTCGGAACAGAGGACACCATCTTATATGCCGCTTGCTTCGACGCCAACGGTGGCGTATTCGAACCGCTTTTAGGCGAAGAAGACGCCATCATTTCCGACTCGCTCAACCACGCCTCCATCATCGACGGCGTCAGGCTTTGCAAGGCAAAACGGTATCGCTATGCAAATGCGGACATGGCCGATTTGGAAGTTCAATTGAAAGCGGCCCAGGCAGACCGCTTCAAACTGATCGTGACCGACGGCGTCTTTTCCATGGACGGAAACGTAACCCCGCTTGACAAGATTTTTGAACTGGCTTCAAAATACAATGCCATGATTATGGTGGACGAATCCCATTCAGCAGGCGTCGTGGGCAAAACCGGACGCGGCGTGACCGAACGGTTCAACCTAAAGGGCAAAATCGAGATCATCACTGGCACCCTGGGCAAGGCGTTCGGCGGTGCCATCGGCGGCTTCACCACAGGTAAGAAAGAAATCATCGGCCTGCTTCGGCAGCGTTCCCGTCCCTACTTGTTCTCCAACTCCATCCCGCCCATGGTTGCAGCAGCTGGCATCCGCATGTTCGAGATGATGGATGAAACTAATACGTTGCAGGACAAGCTCCATGCCAACACCAGCTATTTCGTATCGCGGATGCTGGCTGCAGGTTTCGACATCAAACCGACCGAATCGGCCATCTGCGCCGTCATGCTCTACGATGCTAAGCTTTCGCAGGAAATGGCTGCCCAACTGCTCGACGAAGGCATTTACGTAACGGGGTTTTATTATCCCGTCGTACCCAAAGACCAGGCACGAATCCGCGTACAGATCTCGGCCGCGCACGAAACCGAACATCTAGACCAATGCATCGCCGCCTTCACCAAAGTGGGTAAACAACTTCAAATTCTCAAGAGATGAAAGCACTTGTCAAACTAAAGCCCGAAAAAGGCCTTTGGATGGAAGAAATTCCGATGCCGCACATGGGCATCAATGATGTCCTCATCAAGATCAAGAAAACTGCCATCTGTGGCACCGACCTGCACATCTACAAATGGGATGAATGGTCGCAGAAAACCATCAAGACCCCGATGACCATCGGTCACGAATATGTTGGCGAAATCGTAGAAAAAGGGCACGGGGTGAGGAACATCCACATCGGCGACCGCGTCACGGGCGAAGGCCACATCGCCTGCGGGCATTGCCGGAACTGCCGCCGTGGCAAACTTCACGTTTGTGAGAATTCCGTCGGAGTCGGTGTAAACCGCGACGGCGCATTCGCTGAATACCTCTCCCTGCCGGCTGAAAACGTGGTTCATCTCGACCCCCGCATTTCAGACGAGACGGCCGCCATCATGGACCCGTTCGGAAACGCCACCCATACTGCCTTGAGCTTTCCGCTTATCGGCGAAGACGTGTTGATCACTGGTGCCGGCCTTATCGGCACCATGGCTACCGGTATTTGCCGATTTGCTGGAGCCAGAAACATTGTGGTAACCGACCTGAGTGATTACCGTCTGGAAATCGCCAAAAAAATGGGTGCCACTATCACCGTAAATCCAACCAAGGGTGAAACGGTGGAAGCCGCCATGAAAGCATTGAACATGCGCGGCTTCGATATCGGTCTGGAAATGTCCGGTGCACCAGTTGCATTCCGTGGCATGGTCGAAAACATGTACAAAGGCTCCAAAATCGCCCTTCTGGGAATTTTACCGAATTCAACCACGGTCGATTGGAGCGAAATCATCTTCAACGCTCTGACCCTCAAAGGCATCTATGGCCGTGAAATGTGGGAAACCTGGTACAAGATGGAACAAATGCTCATCACCGGTTTCGATTTGTCACCCGTCATCACCCACCGCTATGAAATTGATGATTTCCAGCAAGGTTTTGACGTGATGGAAAGCGGACTTTGCGGCAAGGTAATCTTAAACTGGGAAAAATAGTTTTATAGGAGGTATCTTATCATCTCCCGTGGATTTTAATAAGGCAAAGAAAGGCCAATCCTTTTTGTGTTATCTGGTTTTTTTGTTTTGAACTTGTAGCTGAATCCTGTTAATTCATTCCATTATTCTTTTTATCCATTTCATTTTTATTGCTGAATAAGGGGCATACTTCAAATTTGGCTCAAACCAAAATGATTTATGCAGGATGCTTTTATAATGAGAAAAAGTGTCAAATCCAGCTTTAGCGTGGTAGCTTCCAATTCCACTAAATCCCACGCCTCCAAATGGCAAATTACTGTTTGATAAGTGCATTACGCTATCATTTACAGCCCCGCCTCCAAACGACAGTTCCTTTACTATTTTTTTTACTGTTTTATCGTTTTTCGAATAAATGTAACATGCTAGCGGTTTCGGCCTGTTTTTTACCTCCTGTATTGTTGTATCTAGGTCTGAAAAAGAAAGTACAGGCAAAATAGGTCCGAAAATTTCATCCTCCATAATTTTATCATCAAATGTAACATTCTTAAGCACTGTTGGGCTGATAAAACGAGCATCTCTATCCGTTGTTCCTCCATAACAAACCTTGGTGTTATCAATAAGCTCACAAAGGCGGTCAAAATTCTTTGTATTAATTATCTGAGTGTAATGGTCTGAAAAATCCTGATAAGATTTAGGGTATTTGTCTAATTCTACAAACAGAGCATTTAAGAAACTTTCTTCTGCGTTTTTCTCCACTAATATATAATCGGGAGCTACACAGGTTTGACCTGCGTTGAAGAATTTCGCCCAAGCTATGCGCTTGGCGGTAATTTTCATATCACAGTCTGAGAAAACAAAAGTCGGGCTTTTTCCTCCCAGCTCAAGAGTCACGGGTGTCAGATGTTTTGCGGCAGCTTGGTATATCAACCTGCCGACCGGAATACTTCCGGTAAAGAATATTTTGTCGAAGCGGTGTTCCAAAAGCGCTGTTGTTTCCGAAACACCCCCTTCTACAACATGAAAATAGTTACTGTCAAAATTGGTGTTAATCAATGTTGCCATGGCGTTTGATGTTCGTGATGGCAGCTCGCTTGGTTTTAAAATCACGGTATTCCCAGCAGCAAGCGCAGTAATGGCGGGCAGTATAGACAACTGGTATGGATAATTCCATGCTCCAATTATCAATGTAGTACCCAAGGGTTCAGGAATAATATAGCTTTTGGCTGGAAAATTTGTCAATCCTGTCGGAACTTTTTTAACCTTGCTCCATTTTTTTACATTTTTTATCGCAATGTTGATTTCGTGATATAGTAGAGAAAACTCTGAAGTATACGTTTCGAATTTCGATTTGCCAAAATCTTCATATATCGCTTTGTATAAAAGACTCTCATTTTCTTTAAGAAGACATTGGATTTTTTTCAAATTAGCAATTCTAAACCCAATGTCTTTTGTCTGGTTTGAATTGAAGAAAATTCTCTGTTTTACTAGGATGTCATCAATTTTCATAGGTCGGACTATTTTTGGTTTTGTTTTATTTCACCGTCAAGGTCGTGACTCCTTCTTTCAACCAAGGTGCCTTGAAGTGAACCTTTACTTCCCCTGCCTGCCCATTAGCCTGAACGTACGCAATGAGGCGGCCATGGAAAACACGTTGCACATTGTCTGAATAATCGCCCATGTCCGAATTGTTGCTGGCTTCCAGGCCTAAAAGTGTGGCTGGACCCTCGATGGTGCACGTCAGTTCATCATCCGAGAGCATGGCAGGCACACCTCTGTCGTCCACCACCTGAACGACAATCTGCGAAAGACCAGCATCCTTGCTAATCGTGCTCACATCGGCCGAAACAGTAATGGTAGCAGGTCTGCCAGAGGTCTGCAGCACATAATTGCTGACCGCCAAACCGGCTTTGTCCAAACCAATCACTTCCAATTTGCCGGCTTCGTATGGAATATCCCAGAAAATAATACCGGTGGTGTCGTTGAAATTCTTGAGCGCACCAACCTGCTTGCCGTTCAACAACAACTTGGCTTGAGCGGCGTTGGTGTAGCAAACCACGCGCACCAGTTGACCGGCATTATAGTTCCAAACAGACCATGCATCAGTAGAAAGATAATTCTGTCGTCTGTTCCGGGAGGCTGAATACGTTCCGATGTACGCCACCGGCTTGCTGCTCCACAACGCCTGACGGAAATGGCCGCGAGGTTTGAGGAAACCGCCGAAATCCAGAAAGCCCGTGTAAAATCCTCTGGAAGGCCAGGCTCCGGATTCGCCCAAATAATCGAGTCCTGTCCAAATGAACTGACCGAAAATGAAGCTACTGTCGCGAACCACTTTCCAGGATTCCATGCTGTGGCCGTTTTCACTGCCGTAAATCACCCGCTTCGGATATTTCTTGTGATCCATCGAATAACGGTCTTCGGTGTAATTGTAACCGGTGATGTCGAGCACAAAGGGATAGTCCGTTTCGTTGGACATGACAACACCTGCCAGCGCTGCGGTGGTCGGCCTTGAGGTATCCAACGCACGGACATCGGCTGCCAGCCGTTTGGCGATGGCACCCAGCCGTTCTGCCTTGGGATTGTTGGGCAGGTAACCACCATGAACCGGCTGATTGATGGTCGAACCCTCCAACACAGGATGCGAATACGGATCGTTCGGATAATCCACTTCGTTGCCGATGCTCCACATCATGACGGAAGCATGGTTGCGGTCCCTCAACACCATATCGCGGATATCTCGGTCGCTCCATTCATTAAAAAACGAGAACGCACCCTGAAATTTGGGCGTCCCGCTGTTCCAACCCGTAATCCATTTTTTCTTGGCAAATTCCCATTCGTCGAATGCTTCGTCCATTACCAACATGCCGATTTCGTCACACAGTTCATAAACATCGGGCGATTGCGGGTTATGGCTCATACGGATGGCGTTGCAACCCATATCCTTAAGCGTCAGCAAGCGACGCTTCCAAACTTCACGAGGCACGGCTGAACCCAACACACCCGCATCGTGATGCATGCATACACCCTTGATTTTCATCCAGTTGCCATTGAGGGCGAAACCCTTGTTCGGGTCAAAAGTCAACGTGCGGATACCCATTTCCTGCTCGTTCCGGTCAATGACTTGACCGTTTTGGTAAACAACAGTGCGCAGGGTATATAAATTAGGCTGATCGACCGACCAACGTTTGGGATCCTTGACAACCAACGTCTGTGATACCGTCAACTTGGCATTGGCGGCAACGGAAACATTCTTGGTCACACTGGCCACTACTTTACCCGTAGTCGGATCCACGATTTCATTCAGAACCGACAAAACGGAAGGCTGTGCGCTTTCATTATTAATGGTGGATTCAACCGATACATCAGCCTCTTTTCCTGTCACGTTGGAAGACTTAAAAAATACGCCCCAAAGGTCCAGATGCACCTGACCGGAAGTCACCAACCAAACATTCCTATAAATCCCAGAGCCCGTGTACCAGCGCGAATCTGCCTCTTCCGAATGATCCACCCGAACAGCCAGCACGTTGGGTTCAGCCACCTTTAAGAAGGGCGTCAAATCGTACATGAACGAAACATAGCCGCTTGGACGAACGCCCAACGACTTCCCGTTCAGAAACACTTCACTATGGTTGTATACGCCTTCAAAATAGAGGAAGACCTTCTCGGCTGAAGGCGCGGTAAACGTTTTGCGGTACCAACCGATGCCACCCGGCAAATACCCTTGGCAACTAGCTTTATCCGGACTCAGGACGCCTTTCACGCTCCAGTCGTGAGGCAACATGATGGACTTCCAGCGCGAATCATTAAAGGTTGGATCAGAACTTTCCTTGCTATCAGCCAAGTTGAATTTCCAGTCGTCGTTGAACAAGCGAGCGTTCCCGAACTGAGGTTTTGCCTCCGTTTGCAACGCAGCTAAAAATAAAAGGGCGGCCCCTACAATGGTTGTGAGTTTCATTTTGAATAGGTTGATTAAACGTTCGGTCAATAAAAAGGTCTAAACCGCAATGAAGTAATGCGGATTCAAATGTACCTAATTTCTATATTTGTGTAAACACTCTGACCAAACAAAATACCATGAAAACCAAGGTTTTGCTAATCGGCCTGCTGGCTTTGCTATTATTTGTCCCGTTGATTGCACAACAAAAACGGCAGACCTCCAACATCGATTCCGATTGGTCCTTTTACTTGGGCGATACGACCGGTGCTGAAAAACCGGCTTTCAACGATGCCTCCTGGCGTAAGTTGAACCTGCCCCACGACTGGAGCATTGAAGGGGAATATAATCAGACCAATCCGACCGGAAGAGGCGGTGGTTATCTGCCAGCAGGCATCGGCTGGTATCGCAAACAGCTCCTCATCCCTTCAACAGAAAGCGGAAAACGCATTTTCATCACGTTCGACGGCGTCATGTCCAACAGTCAGGTTTGGGTGAATGGGCAGCTTCTGGGCAAACGCCCTTACGGTTATGTGCCCTTCACCTATGAGCTCACGGGCAAAGTCAGCGTGGACAAACCCAACATCCTCGCTGTCCGCGTGGACAATACCCAGCAACCCGCTTCCCGTTGGTATGCCGGTGCCGGCATTTACAGACACGTCAACTTGTCCTTTCTAAACCCAGTCCATTTGGACCAATGGGGCGTTTACATCACCACCCCGCAAGTTTCCAAAGAAAAAGCAACCGTCAACATACAAGCCACCGTTTTCAACCAATCCAAAAAAACGGATATAATTACCGTTCAAACCCTCGTGACCGGTTCAGACGGAAAAAGTTTCCTTTCGGCTGAAACCACCCTCAGCATAGCTGCAGGCCAAAAAGCCGATTGCAAGCAAGAGGTAAACGTGCCGAAACCAATACTTTGGGATATCGAAACGCCCAATCTGTACCAGGCAGTAACCACCGTCCGCATTGGTAAAACCATACTCGACGAGCAAACCAACACCTTCGGCATCCGCGACTTCCGCTTTGAAGCAGCCACCGGTTTCTGGTTGAACGGCAGAAACCTGAAACTCTACGGCGTTTGCCTGCATCAGGACGCAGGAGCCCTCGGAGTAGCGATACCCTCTTCGGTCTGGAAAAGCCGCCTAAAAAAACTCAAGGAAATCGGCGTCAACGCCATCCGCACCGCCCACAACCCCATGGAACCAGCTTTTTACGACCTTTGCGACCAACTCGGGTTCATGGTCATGGACGAAACCTTCGACACTTGGACTGCAGCCAAGCCCAACGGAACCCAAGGCTACAACCTTTATTTCAACGAATGGTGGGAAGCCGACACCCGCGTCCTGGTAATGCGCGACCGCAACCACCCCAGCATCATCCTCTACAGCGTCGGAAATGAAATCCGTGACCGCCTCAACGCCGACGAAGGCCGCCAGCGCTTCCTCAACCAACGCGACCTGATGCACCAGCTCGATCCGACCAGACCGGTGACCATGGCTTTGTTCCGCCCCAACGAAATGCAGGTGTACACCAACGGTTTCGCCGACTTACTCGACGTTTTGGGTCAGAATTACCGGGAAAACGAATTAATAGCGGCCCACATCAGCAAGCCCGAACGCAAAGTCCTCGGCACTGAAAACGGACACGACCGGAATACCTGGCTGGTCCTGCGCGATAACCCCTACATGTCCGGTCAGTTCCTCTGGACAGGCATCGATTACTTGGGTGAAGCCAACTGGCCCGACATTTCCAGACACTCCGGGCTTTTAGGAAGGAATGGCGACATGAACCCTGCCGGCTATCAACGCCAAAGCTGGTGGAGCAGCAAGCCCATGGTCAAAGCCCTGCGCAGCGAAGACAACATGGGCAAAGGCACCCTGGTAAATGACTGGACACCAGCCGATTTCGGAACCTACGACGAAGCCTACGTCTATGCCTACAGCAATTGCGAGGAAGTGGAACTCTTCCTGAACGGTGAATCCAAAGGCCGTCAAGCAATCAAAGCCGACGCTTCCCCCCGCTTCTGGAACGTAGGGTTCAACCCTGGCATCCTTAAAGCGGTTGCCTACAATAAAGGTGTTGAAGTTGCCACGGACGAACTGAAAACGGCTGAAGCTCCTGTAAAAGTTCTTTTAACTGCCGAACGCACGACCATTCAGAACGATTGGAACGACTTGGTTTATGTCAAAGCCACTTTGGTCGATGCCAATGGCATTCGGAACCCCAACAGCAACCCGAAACTAAGCTTTACGATTTCTGGACCAGGCATCATCAAAGCAGTGGATAACGGCGACATCTCCTCCCACGAAAAGTACGCCACCAACGTCCGAACGGCCTTCAAAGGTGAAGGCGTTGCCCTGATTCAGGCCACAGGCCCAGGTAAAATCACGCTGACTGTTTCTGCTGAAGGCGTAAAAGGCTCCACCTTTACACTAGACGCAAAATAAAGAACAATCCGCCGAATACCTTAGCCCCTACTGCAAATCGGCTTCAGCTGCTTAAAGAAATCATTCCCCTTGTCGTCCACCAAAATGAACGCCGGGAAATTTTCCACCCTGATTTTCCAGATGGCTTCCATTCCAAGCTCCGGATATTCGAGGCATTCGATGCTCTTGATGTTGTTCTGCGCCAGGATAGCGGCAGGACCACCGATGGAACCCAGGTAAAAACCGCCATATTTCTTGCAAGCGTCCGTCACTTGCTGCGAACGGTTGCCCTTGGCCAACATGATCATGCTGCCGCCCATGCTTTGGAACAGATCCACGTAGGAATCCATGCGACCGGCAGTTGTGGGGCCCATGGAACCACATGCAAAACCTTCCGGCGTCTTGGCAGGGCCAGCGTAGTAAATGGGATGATCCTTGATGTACTGTGGCAAACCTTCTCCGGCATCCACGCGCTCTTTCAGTTTGGCATGTGCGGCGTCGCGGCCTACCACGATGGTACCATTCAGGGATAGACGGGTAGCCACCGGATACTTGGTCAGTACTTTCAATATTTCTGCCATGGGTTGATCAAGATCAATGCGCACCACGTCGCCTTCACCGGCATTTCTCAAAGACTCAGGAATGTATTGGCCAGGATTGGATTCCATTTTTTCCACCCAAATACCGTCCTTATTGATCTTTGCCAGAATATTGCGGTCGGCCGAGCAAGAAACGCCCATGGCCACCGGGACGGATGCACCGTGGCGCGGCAAACGGACAATGCGCAGGTCGTAAGCGAAATACTTGCCGCCAAACTGAGCGCCCAAACCGATTTCTTGGGCAGCCTTCAGCATTTTGGCTTCCAGTTCCAGGTCGCGGAACGCCTGACCCCATTCGTTTCCGACGGTAGGCAATTCATCGTAATATTTGGTGGAAGTCAGTTTCACCGTCTTCACCGTCTGGTCGGCAGAAGTACCGCCGATCACAAACGCAATATGGTAGGGCGGACAAGCAGCCGTTCCCAACGATGTCATCTTTTCAATCAGGAATTTCTCCAATGAATCCGGATTTAGCAAAGCCTTGGTTTCCTGATACAAATACGTCTTATTCTGTGAACCACCCCCCTTCGCAACAAACAGGAACTTGTATTCGGAACCATGGCCGGCCATGATGTCAATCTGCGCGGGCAGGTTGCAACCCGAGTTCTTTTCGTTGTACATATCGAGCGGAATGGTCTGCGAATACCGCAAGTTCTCTTCGACATACGTCTTGTAAATCCCCAGTGACAGCGCTTCTTCATCGTCCCCGTTGGTCCAGACCTGGTTGCCCTTCTTGGCAAAAACCGTCGCCGTGCCGGTATCCTGGCAGAAAGGCAGAATGCCCTTGGCTGAAACCTCGGCATTGCGCAGCATGGTCAAGGCCACATATTTATCGTTCTCGGTGGCTTCAGGATCGTCTAAAATGGCGGCCACTTGCTTCTGATGGGCGGGGCGGAGCAAGAAGGAGATGTCGCGCATGGCCGTATTGGCCAGCAAAGTCAACCCTTCCGGAGCCACTTTCAGCATTTCCTTGCCTTCGAACTGGGAAACGGAAACGTGTTCGTTGGTGAGCAAATAGTATTCAGTTTGGTCCTTTCCCAATGGGAACGGATCCTGGTAATGAAACGGAGGTACAGGCATGATGATGGATGTTTGAATGAGTTCTGCAAAGATACAAAATGATTTTTTACCCGTTGACCTTACCCAACAGGGATTTGCAACGAGTCGCTTTCAAAGGGATCTCATCGAGCAATTTCTGCAACACCTTGAGGAACGGATGATCCGGCCGCTTTTCGCCTGAACCGTAGCGATGCATCATCGAAAGTTCCAGTTCCGCATCGCTGAGCATGTGCTTGTAAACAGCCGTCAGCGCGCTTTCCCAAACCTCGATCAAGGACAGGAAATCAGAAGCCTGCATACTGGAGGCGGGCTTCCCCCATTCCTTGGACAAACCCTGCAGAACGCTCTGCCAGGCAAAATTCGGATACGAGCGATACAACTTTTCCCAAGCGTATTCCAGTTCAGAAACCGACGGGCACGCTCCATTCTCAATGGAAAACAAAAATTTACCTAGTTCGGATTCAGGCACCAACAATCCGGAAAGATCGGACCAATTGTCAGAAATCTGTCCTTTACTGGTGGTCAGCGTCTTCATCAGGTCATTCAGCGCATCTTCCGGTACGTATTCCAGTCGACGGATCAAAGCTGAACCCTTATATATATCCAGTGCAGATTGGTAGAGCTTCCTGCCTTTCACCAGGGCGGATTTTTTCAAAATGCAACCAGTCAGCATGAACTCCGCTACTTCTGAAACCTGCATTTCCTCCATGCGCGCCAATCCTCGAATGATGCCTTGGGCAGTGAACGGGTTCGACACTTCAAAACACAGCTTGTCGGCAGGCTTCAGCGACGTGCGTTTATCACGCTGTGGCCATTTCAGCTCATCACGAAGGGAGCCGACACTGCGCAGCGAGGCACCAGGTGATAGGTAGCTCTTTCCACCATCCTCCAACAAGTAGGAGAATGGAAAGTCGGTGGTATCTGGATTGCCGGTATGCCGGCCTTTGATAAAGGTGAACGCACCGACGCGACCCGGCCACAAAATATAGGCATCGCTCCCTGTTTTGCAGCCACGCTCGCAAACACCACTATGCATGGGACCCAGCTTGTAATAATGATTGCTTTGGTTGGTTCCGGAACCTAAATTGCAAAACGAAAACATGCCTCCAACCAACAAGGTTGATTTGTGCATGGAAACCGTATACGGTCCTGCAAACGACGCACAGGCTTCTCCGTTTTCCATCTGGCAATTGGCAAAAAACAAGGAATCGTGGGCGGAAAAGCCTTTGGAGAGTTCAGCTGCTTCACCGACAAAGCAACGTTCCAACTGAACCCCGTCTTTTACGACGGAACCCGGTGCAAAAATGAAATGCTTGGCAATGACATTGGCGCCCACATAAGCAGCAGTGAGCAACGGTTCGTTGTTGTCTCCCTGAAAAACGGAGGGAGAGCTGCATAGGCTGCCGTCTTCGAGCACGCTGGCACCGTCAATTTCGCAACCATCGCCAATGCGAAGATTTCGAAGGGTTCCAGTATTCCGTATGCTACAGGAAGCACCGATCGAACCCATGGTGGAACGCACCGAACGTGCAAATTCCTGAGCCAATTTATGGATGGCACCGATCAATACCGGTCGATGCGCATTCATCGTCGTCACATATGCCGTCTGTGCGGAAAGTCCTTCGTAAATGGGCACTGCACGTCCACCGGTTTCATCAAGTACCGACACGGAAGTCCCGTTTCCGAAGCTGCTTTCTCCTTCGGTATACAAGGCACCGATGTTTTCAATGATGGTCCCTTCCCCGATGGAATAATTGGCAATATACAGGCTGACATGGCTGATGTAGACATTGTCGGCTATCCGGCAGTTGTGCAGATGCGCCTTACAGATGCCGCTTTCCACCGGTACACCGCCGGGTAGCATCAATTTCTTCCCGAAACGTCCCAGGTAGATATCCCCTGAAAAAACCGTTTCAGCCACATACTGAACCAAGAAATCGGGAGTAACCCGAATATTGCTCCAGTCTTCAGCCTGACAATGCTGTTTTTGTAACTGTAAGATTTCTTCCGATGTCAAAAGCCTTCCGGTTTCCATAGCAGTAAAAATTAGTTATATTTCTTCGCTTTCGTCGTACTTCTGAAACAGAAAGTCGTTGTACGGAAAACGTTGGATGTGAATATCCTTGACCCGCTCGTACACCAGTGTTTTCAGCGCCTCCATGTTGGTCAGGTTTTTGGCTGAAATGAACATGCAATCCTTGCCCAATTTAGACATCCAACTTTGCTGCAATTCCTCCAAAGAAACGTTATCCTTGGTTCTGGGCGTCAAATCGTCTTCCTCCTTCTCAACGTAGGAGAATGCGTCTATCTTGTTGAATATAATAATGTTGGGTTTCTCGCCACATCCAAGTTCGGACAACGTTTTGTTCACCACCTCGATTTGTTCCTCGAAACCCGCGTGAGAAATGTCAACGATGTGCAGCAAAAGGTCGGCTTCCCGCACTTCGTCCAGAGTCGACTTGAACGATTCCACCAAATCATGGGGCAGTTTACGGATGAACCCGACCGTATCAGTGAGCAGGAAGGGCAAGTTATCAATGATGACCTTGCGAACCGTGGTGTCCAGCGTCGCGAAAAGCTTGTTTTCGGCGAAAACGTCCGATTTACTCAACACATTCATCAACGTGGACTTGCCCACGTTGGTGTAACCCACCAGCGCCACACGAACCATCTTGCCGCGGTTCTTGCGCTGTGTAGCCTTTTGCTTGTCAATATGCTTAAGCTCCTCCTTGAGGTACGAAATCTTGTCCAGAATGATGCGACGGTCGGTTTCGATTTGTGCTTCACCAGGTCCACGCATTCCGATCCCCCCGCGCTGGCGTTCCAGGTGGGTCCAAAGATGAGACAGGCGGGGCAACATGTATTTGTATTGTGCCAGCTCCACCTGCGTCTTGGCATGGGCGGTCTGTGCACGTTTGGCGAAAATATCTAAAATCAAATTGGTACGGTCTAGAATCTTGACCAACAGTTCAGCCTCCAAATTCCGTACTTGTTTGGAAGAAAGATCATCATCAAAAATGACCATTCCAATTTCATTTTCTTCCACAAAGGCCTTTATTTCAGACAGTTTACCTGTTCCGACAAAGGTTTTCGGGTTGGGGCCGTCAACGCGTTGCAAAAACATTTTGACGACCTGGGCACCAGCCGTTTCAGCTAGAAATTCCAGTTCGTCCAGGTATTCCAAGGCCTTGTGCTCGGGTTGATTTTGGGTGATGAGACCGACCAGTACGGCCTTCTCAGTATCTGCGACGTCTTTAAGCTCAACAAACATACAAATGGGTTTGCAGCAAAGATAAGACAAAGACGACAAATAGCATACTTTTTGCTCAGCTCCTTTTTTTTGATTAATTTTGCTCTACCGTTTCAGACAGGATTCTAACTTTTTTCAGATTATGGTAGGTATTGGATTTTGGATTGGTTTCGTAGCTTTTGTCGTGGTCATGCTCAGCCTTGATCTGTTTGTGTTTCATAAAAAAGATACGGTCATGAAAGTCAAGATCGCCCTGCTCTGGAGCGCATTCTGGATTGGTCTGGCTGTTGCTTTCAACATTGGCATTTATTACTTTCTGGGGCATCAGAAAGCGCTTGAATTCCTGACGGGTTATCTTATTGAGGAATCACTGAGCGTCGACAATCTGTTCGTCTTCATCATGATTTTCGGATTCTTCAAGATTGCACCTGAATACCAACACAAAATCCTGTTTTGGGGCATCATCGGGGCTATCTTCATGCGCGCCATCTTCATTTTCGCAGGGGTGGCACTCATTCATCAGTTCGACTGGGTCATGTACATCTTTGGAGCTTTCCTCATTTATACCGGCATCAAAATGCTGTTTGACAAAGAGGATAATGTAGATTTCAATCCAAATGACAGCTTCTTTCTGAAAATCTTTCGAAAATATTTCCGAGTAACGGACGAACCAAACGTGCATAATTTCTTCGTGAAAAAAGGTAAGAAGTGGTATGCAACCAATTTCTTCATCGTGCTGCTAATCATTGAAGGTTCCGATCTCATATTTGCAGTGGACTCTATTCCTGCCGTACTTTCCGTTTCTAAGGATCCCTTTATCGTCTACACGTCCAACATCTTCGCCATCCTAGGCTTAAGATCCCTGTATTTTGCCCTGAGTGGCATCATGAAATACTTCTATTACCTCAAATACGCCTTAGCAGGCATCCTCTCCTTTATTGGCATCAAGATGTGCTTTAATGAATTCTGCAAGCAAATGGGTTACGAGATGGAAATATCCAATATAGCTTCCTTGGGTGTCATTGTAATGTTGTTGACCATTTCCATCATCGCCTCCCTCATGTTGAACAAGAAGGGCGTAGATGAAGTTTCACAGTAACTACAGCGCTTTCCTCTTACGCTTCCCGAGTTCAGCCATCACATTTTTACGAATGTCCGCTTCGGTCTGATACAATTTAACCAATTGCTGGGCTGTCAGAATTTTACGAAACTCGGTATAGGCCCTTTCGCGAATGTTCGTCAGCTGTTTTGCCCGTGCCCACTGAGCGAGAATGAGCCGATCGGCTTCCTGCGTACTCAGACTATCCGCTCGTACTTTCAATAGTTTGTTTTGACTTCTGAAATCGAGGTTTGCAAGCGCACGTTCATACCTCAGGTAAAGCGGCCGAAACTGAATGAACGTCGCCTCATCCAGTTGAAGATTTTGCCGGATCTGACGCATTTTTGCCTGTTCGATTCGTTGACGCAGCAATTGGTTGCGGTTTACCTGCTGCGACTGAACCATTGTTCCGATTGTCAGGAACAGCAAAAAGATAATTACGATAATTCGTTTCATACGAACATAATTTTTAATGTTAAGGGCGTATGGAACTCGCATGTCAAGTGTTCTTAAACTTGGACGTTTCGTGCAACATGCTTGTTTCATATCAGTTGATGTTGGTTGTTTCTGATGATAAAGCCTCCTCCAAGTCATCTGCCTTATATTCGGCAAGCAATTCGGACAAATCCTCCTCCGAAAGGTTCTTTAGGATATCCTCCAAATTTTCTTCCTCGGATGCCACGGCAGGTGCTTTCGCTGAAAGGGTCTTTTCGTCATCCATTTCCGTATTCGGCTGAACGGACTTAACAGCATTCTCGGGTGGTGTTTCCAGTGGTTTGACTACGGCAACAAGCTGATTCTCTTGTTTCAAAGCATGATTAGGCAGTAGAAAAACAAAAGCCAGGATAGCAGCTGCTGCAGCGAATACTACAAAACCGCTTTTAAAAAACACCTGCCTTTTGTGTTTTTCTAAACGTACTTTTGCTTTTTGAAGCGTCCGTTCCGGCATCGTTTCAAAGAAACCCTCCGGAACCTTGTAGGGAAGTTCCTTACCGACACGGAGGAATTCGAACTCCTCTGCAGTGTTCTTATTCACGGGTGATTTCTGATCAATCATGGTCAACTAAGTATTTTTTAATTTTTTCAAAGGCAAAATGGTAACTGGTCCTTAAAGTGCCGACCGATGTTTGGAGTATTTGTGCAATGTCTTCGTAGGATAATTCATCGTAATACCGCAGATTAAACACAATCCTCTGTTTGTTTGGCAATAGCAAAATCGCTTGTTGAAATTTTCGTATAATGTCTTCACTGTTTTCCAATTCAGGCCCTACAGCCAGTTCGGAAGTATGCTCCGTAAGCAATTCTTCCCGCTTTAGACGGAAATCCTTATTCCTGAAATGCCTGTTGCACTCATTGGTTGCTATCCGATACAGCCAGGTATACAACCTGCTTTCACCCTTGAAAGTCGCAATGTGGTTATACACCAGTATGAACGTTTCCTGCAAAATGTCCTCTGCATCCTCATGACACACTACCAACCGCCGAATGTGCCAATACAACTGCTTTTGATAGGTGTTCATCAACAACAGAAAACCAGTATCCCTCGTGGCCGGATCCTGTATCATCGCAAGAATCTCAGCTTCTGTATTTTGGTTCATCCAGTGTACAATTTGGCATTCCGTTGTTTCTCTTTGATGCAGGTGATTCCTCAAAGTTAAAAAACTGCAGCAACTTTTTTTTAAAAATAAACACGCATTGCTTTTAACTTTATCAAGAATTGAGTTTCAAACGAATGTAATCCCTAACAACCACCTATATGAAAAAAATAGTTTTCTTTTTTGCACTTGGATTTGCCTGTATAATGCTTCCCTCCTGCCAGAATAACGGAGCGGGAGTCCTGAGCGATGAATCAGCATTCATTGGCGAGGACGCTCCTGCAGTGGCGTCCTTGGACGAAACTCAAATTGACGAAACCATGGAAGCGGTCGATCTGTTGGTAGACGAAGCCATCACCAACCATGCCAGCCTCTTACGCTCCGCTTCAGCCGACAGCAACCAATACCTGAGCGATTGCCCAACAATTACGGTTGACACCATCGCCATACCCCATCATGACCATCGATTTCGGAACTTCCTGCACCGGTAAAGACGGTAGGGTTCGTTCCGGCAAAATCTTGGTTTCAGCCACTTCCTTTAAAACATTTCCGTCCGTTCGTCAAAAAACCTTTGAAAACTTCATGGTTGATGGCAGAAAGATAGAAGGCACCGTTAGCAAAACCATCCAAAAAGACGAAACCAATCAAATACAGACCGCATTGGTCAAGGAAAACATTGTGGTCATCAATACCATTAAAGGTGACACCGTTAGCCGCATCACCGACATGACCCGTCAATACAAGAGGAATGTTTTGGCAGACAAAACAGACGATCAAACCCTGACCTGGGGCAGCGTCATCAACACCCGTCCCAACGGTGTTGTCGTAACCAAAACCATCACCGAAACGACTCCACTTTTATTTGAAGCATCTTGCAAACACATCGTCAGCGGCATTGCTTCCTTCGAAAACAGCAAAGGCCGGAAATGGTCCATCGATTATGGCGACGGCAGCTGTGATGACATAGCCATCCTTACGGTAAATGGCAAATCAAAAGAAATCACCATTCATTGAAAAAGGATTCCTCGGAACCAAAAAAAAGGCTGAACCCGTATGGATTCAGCCTTTTAAATTTGTGATATATGGATCAGAAGTTCCCCATGTATTCGTCGTAGCCTGTTTCACGATGACCAGCTAACTGATAAATAGTACCAGGATCATCACCATATTCCATTTCCAGATAGATACTGTCGTTCCCGATAATCTTACCATTGGTTATGATAATATTTAGGGGGTACAAATCTACAGCTACACCAGTTGCATAACCAATGATCGAATTTGCAGAACCAGCAGACTGAAACGTTTTATTTGTCATATTGACTGCTGCTTTAACCTTCATTTCCCAGAAGTTGTAAGTAACAGCATAGGCATGTGTCGTCGAATTATATGTGATTACAGGGTAATCATCAATCCATATTGAATCTTTACCGATAGAAGAATTGTAAACACGCAGTTCGAAAGGGCCTCCTACGGCAGCTCCATCAATAGAAGGTGTTACAAGCCAGTCTCCGGCAATTGGATAAGCCCAACTATATTCCTTCTTAAAAGTGGGTTCGCAGGATACCAAAGCCACTGCAACCACAGACGCAAGCAAAATTTTGAATATTCGCATAGTTTTATCTCCTTAATTATTTAATTGGGTTTGTCAATGTTACCAACCAAGTATATGCTAAAAGACCAACACCTGTTGTATTAAGTAACCATTTTTTTGAGACAGGATCAACTGTGGCTCCTGCAGCAGCAATACTGCAAGGCCCCCACGTCCATGTTGCTGCCGAAACAAGTGTCACAGTGTTGTCTGGATTTACTTGTACGACACCAGGACCGGCATAAGCAGTGCCATAACTATTACCAAAATTATACCATCCACCGATCAAGTCGTCAATGTAGTATTTGTCTGAACCCGTTCCGTAAACAATCACACTGAACGGACCGCGATTCGCAGTTACTCCACTCGCATTGACTGTCCTTTTAAGCATGGAGGTATAAACACCATTCAAAGGAGCTGTTGCGTCACAAACAACTACTTTACGGCTTTTATATGCCCAAAATCCATCGGAATTTTCCACACTGAAATTAACGATATAGACACCCATGGTTGTCACATCCACACCAGATTCCAGGACAATGTTTGCACTAATATCATTGGTGCCTTCAAGCGCGACGCAACCAGGATCCGTATAGGCCGTACCTTGTTGCCAAAAAACCGTCGAAGCTCCATTCAGGGTCATTGTCGCATACGTTGTCACTTTTGAAACCCCCAATGATTCCTTATCACAGGAGCTTAAAATAAAAGCCGCTGTAATGGTTAGTAAGAATAGTATCTTTTTCATATTGAATTGATTTTATTAGTCATTATTTACCCCACCAAACCTTGGTTGTCAAAGGTACGCGAGTCGGAGTGTTGGCATTGGTTTGTTGTTCGCCTTGCGGGAAGAACAATCTCAGAGGTTTTTCACCGGGATTCAAAGTCGTGGAGATGGATTCCGACAAGAAGTTCGGATATCCGGTACGATTCAAGTCAAAAAATGCTTCAATGGAACGTCTGTTGACGGAAGCCACCCATTTTTGCTCCATGATGGACTTAAGGCCGCTGTAAGCATAGACTACAGAACCTGAAGCCAAACCATTGGCAACCAGAGAAGCATTGATACCGGCGGTGTACAAAGTCTTTGCAGTGGCATCCGAACCATAACGGTGCTGAGCTTCAGCCTGCAAGAACAGCGATTCTTCCTTCGTGAAGAAATAAACCGGAGTCGTAGCAGTAATTTTCGGCGTTGCAAAATTACTCAAGGTTACGCCGTTTATAACAGAACTTCCACCAGTAGCAACACTGTTGTAGTTGGCACCTGTTGCAGAAGCATTGAACATAGCCTGCAGACGAGTGTCACTCGAATCCTTCAGAAATTTACCCAGTGTTGTATTTAGCGCTACATTTCCAGTCAACCTGTCAACAAAAGTATTGTAGAAAGGATTGGAAGTTGTTTGACCGGTTGTGAAAGCCGAAAACTTGGCATCCGTGTTCAGGAAGTTGTTTTCAGCCAACAACGCTACAATTTGTGATTTGTAACGATTGTTTGCGGAACCTCCATCAACTTCTGTATAACGAAGATAGATTTTCAATTTCAGCGTGTTGGCAAATTGTGTCCACAATGCCATATTACCAGCAAAAATTAAATCGTTACCACCTGGAGTTTCATTGGAACTGAGGGTGAAATCTTTGGCTTTGGCATCATCGATACGTGCCAGCAAGCTGTCGTAAATCACTTCACCAGATTCAAAATGAGGCTGTACAAATTTTACACCCTGCAAAGCTTCCGTGAACGGAACTTGGTCGTACAGGTCAGCCATGGTTTGAAAGGTATACGCCTGCAACAAGGTTGCGATGGTGTAGTACTTCCAATTGGCCGTGGGGGCCGTTTTGTTGCGGATGTATTGGTAATCCAACAGACAACCTGCATAAACGGTGGTGAACTGACGATCATAATCCTGTTCCGTAATGTTGTAGCTTTCCAGTTCAGCCCATTGTGAAGCGGAAGGAGATTGTACATACTGTTGTGACCAGAAAGCACCTAAGTTCAGGTAATATCCACCGAAAACAAATGCATTACCAGCCTGAGCAGCAGGCAAGACCAATCCGGGAACGACGTCTGCCGGATTATTGGGGTCTGTATTGATATCGAACAACGATTCGCTGCAACTGCTAAGAATAAGCGTTCCGGCAAGTAATGCAGCCAAATAATATTTGATTCGTTTCATATTCTATTGTATTTGAAATGTGAAAAGTTAAAATCCTAAACGAACGTTGAAACCAAAGCTGCGGGTAGTAGGTGTTGCACCAAAGTCACCAAAGTCAGAGGTCAGATCATTACCAAACGTGGTTTGTTCCGGGTCGGTGTACAGGTTTGAGTTCGGTGTCCACAAGAGCAGGTTGTTACCAACCAAAGAAAGTTCAAGGCTGGAAATCTGCTTGGGCAATACGGTCTTGGGAACAATGTAGGTTAAACTGACTTCACGCAGTTTGAAGAAGGTCTTGTCGACCAAGGAATAGGCTGCGCCAATACCTGCATTGTAAGATTGGTTGTAATAGAGGTTCATGTTGTTTGCGAAACCAGAAATCGGGGTTGAATTTTCAACAGAATTGCCACCTATGACCTGTACGGAATTCGGAATGATGAACGGTTGACGGTCGTTGTACGTTGTAGGCAATGCATTACCGGTGAAATACAAGATTTCAGCTGTTCTGGAATACATCTTACCACCATTACGATAGTCAAAACTTGCATGAAGGCGGTAGTTCTTATATTTCAAAGATGTTCCACCACCAATGCGAAATTTATTTTGCGAATTACCCAACACTTTGTATTCAGAATCAAACGTAGGAAGACCTTGTGAATTCACGATGGTACGACCATCTGCGTCTTTTGCAAGGACGGTTCCTTCATACAATCCAACTGGATTACCCGGACGAGCAACATAGTTCATGGAGCTGGTACCACCCAATTGGAGGACTTCAAGACCTTCTGCCAGTTCATCCAACATATTTGTATTCTTGGAGTAGTTTCCATAAACTTCCCATTCCGTATCTTTGGTACGGATTGGAGTCAAGGACACCATAACTTCAACACCTTTGTTGGTCATACGACCGATATTCTGGTACTGTGAGGTATAACCGGTAGAAGCAGGAATGGGTATTGCGTTAATCAAGTCCGTGATGGTTTTGCTGTAAAGGGATACACTTGTTGAAACGCGGTTGTCGATGAACTTCAGATCCATACCGATTTCAAGGTCCTGAGACATTTCTGGTTTCAACTTGTTGTTACCCATTCTTCCACTCATGGAAAAGCCATTGACTGTAGCAGCACCATTGGTCAGCGGGAAGTCAAGTGTGCGATAGCCATCACCTGTTGAACCCTGGAACAAGGTAGAGTAGGTCCAATAAGGTGGAGCATCTTTACCGGTGACAGCAGCACCTGCGCGAATTTTACCATAAGAAAGGATGCTCTTGTCGTCCATCAGTTCAGTGAAAATAAAGCTTAAGCTGGTACCCGGATAGAAGTAAGAACTGTTTTCCTTAGGTAACGTAGAAGATTTATCTTGACGTCCTGATACATTCCAGAACAAGAAGTTTTTGTAAGACACATCCACAATACCGTAAAAACCAAGCATACGTTGGTGAGACAAGAGGGCATCAATTGCAGGGGGTGCAGAGCTGTTGGCCAAGTTGTAATAGAAGGGGATATCAAGTCCAATAACTTCTGAAGACATCGATCTGCCCTGGCGGTTATTGTAATTGGTACCGACAACGGCTTTCACATCTAAGTCAGCATTGATTTTCTTGTTGGCAATCAACATAAAGTCGGTATTCAATTCAGAAGTAGAGAAAGAAGATTCACCAACTCGACCCACTTCGTCGATGTAATCGTAACGAACGCTATTGGTGATGGCTCTCCAAGATTTCAGCGTGCTGTTTGATACATCACTACCGATTTTGAAAGTAGCAGTCAGCCAAGGCAACAGTTTAGCTTCAATACCAACATTACCGAATACTCGGTCTTCACCAAACTGGGTGCCATGTTCGTTCAGTACATAATATGAATTCTGTGCGTATGCATTGTAGAAGTTGTCTACATTGTAGAACTTGTTGTTGTAATCTGCCTGATCCACGATGCTCAAATCGCGCGGGCTCTGCCACAATGCGTCCAGAACGGATTGGTCCTGACCGGTGATGACGAACTTGGAATCCTTGCGAACATAGTTCAACGATGCAGAAGCATTCAGGAAGTCAAGCAATTTCACGTTTCCACGCAAAGCAATGTTGTTGCGTTTGTAGGAGTCTGCATTAGAAGGCATGATACCGTCAGAAGAAATATTACCATAAGACAGGTAGAAGCTCTTTTTGTCATCACCGTTGGAGATGGCAATGTTATTATTTAAAGTGACACCTACATCGAAGAAATCCTTGATGTTGGATTCAAGCGCTTTGTAAGGTTTGATTAACTGTTGGTTGTCAACTACAAAACCCCATTTGCGAACCACACCGTCAAATTTAGGACCCCAGCTACCGTTTTCCTGCAAGTCTGCAGTCGGTTCTGTGCTGCGATCGTACCAACCCTGACCATATTCATTTTGCATATAAGGCAAACGAAGCGGCGTTTCGAAGGTGGTTGTTGAAGAAAAGTCCACTTTCGCTTTGGAGCCAGCTTTGGAACCATTCTTGGTGGTGATGATGATGACACCGGAAGATGCACGTGATCCGTACATGGCCGTACCGGCACCGGATTGAAGTATGGTCATTGATTCAATGTCTTCGGGGTTGATGTCATTGGCACGGTTACCAAAGTCCATCCCACCGTTTAAACTGGTGTTATTAACAACACCGTTGTTCATGGGAACACCGTCAATTACATACAAAGGTTGATTGCTACCTGAAAGTGATGTGAAACCACGCATGATGATACGGGTGGATGAACCCGGGGCACCAGAGGCAGAATTGATTTCAACTCCGGGAATTTTTCCCTGCAAAGCGTTGAATGCACTGCGGTTTCCGGTAGCTGTAATATCAGCTGCGGTAACAGATGATGCTCCATAACCCAACGCTTTTTCAGGACGTTTGATTCCTAAACCGGTTACAATAACTTCGTCGATCATCATGCGGTCTACTTGCATTTTGATGACCATGTTGTTGGAAGCCTGCACTTCGATGGGCAACATACCGATGTATGTAACTCTCAAAGTTCTGGAATTTCCACGCAGATTAACTGTGAACATACCATCGCCATTGGTAAGGGTACCGGTTGTCGTACCTTTAACAGCGATAGTTGCTCCGACAATGGGTTGTCCGTCTTCATCGGAAATGACTTTCCCTGAGACTGACTGAGCACTGACCAAACCTATGCTCGCTAAAAAGAAGCAAGCAAGTAAGAAAAGAAGTTTTCTCATAGATCTTTCGTTTGTATTAATAGAAATGAATAAGTTCCTCACTAGCTCTACGTTAAAAAGACGGCTCGAGGATTGTTAAGAAAGTTTTCCCCGGGTCGAATTAATTAACTCTATTTAACCAGTGAGGCAAATATATACACTTTTATTGAATAAAATTACAACTGTGCTAATGTATAATAATCACTGCTAATTGAATAAAGGCTCGGCGAAGACCTGATTTTATGGGGTTAAAGGGGCTTTGAGCGGTAACAAAACTGGTCTTTAACATTTTATTCGATTGATATACTGATTTTTATACTATTTTAAGAATACGTTGAATTGTTAAATGGACATCGGTCTGTCTAAATATATTTTCACTAATAAATATCATTCAACTAAATAATTTAACTTACAAATAATATATTTGTCATATTAGCCAAATTTATTAGTTTCCAAAAATGAAAAAAGGACAAAAAAAAGGCACCGAATCAGCCTAAAAACTGACTCGGTGCTTTCTATAAATCGGGTGGTGCAAGTAAAAAAAAAGAAGCTTTAGTTCACTTCTATGACCAAGTAATGCGATATCTCCCAAAATTTATTCTGATTTGTAATCTTTAATACCAGATAATCGTTCACTTTCTCCAAAACGTAGCTGCTGGCAGGATGATTGGTAAGTAATTTGGCCTTTTTGGAATAAAGTGCAATTTCTGAAACCTTTCGGATATCGTTTTCCAGGAAGTAACTTTTGTTAAAGCCTTCTTCCAATAATCCGTTCCTGGTGAATATTTCCTGCTCCTTGAGTTCTTTTCGAGTACCGAAGACATACCAGACTTTGTTCAGCTGCACATCTTGTGTGGCGATGGTATTATCCTTTTGAACGACACTTTCCTGTACATTTGACAAACTGGTGTTGAGCTCGGTCACGAGTTGGTCCAGCTCGGCGATACGGATGTCTTTCAAAGCCAGTTCTTCCTGAAGTTTGGTAATAAGTTTGGTATGCTCTTCAATTTTACCGTTCAACCGTTCAATCAGTTTTTTCAGGTCTTTTGAGGCGGACTTGCTTTTGGATAGTTGCTTTTTAAGCGAATCGATCTGCTTGCGGTTGTCGGTCAGCGTGGTCTTGATCAGATCCAGGTTTTCCACGACACGTTGCATGCTGTCTTCCGTGAGTTGTTCCTGTCCGGTCTGGAAGGTCACAAAATCTTCGGATTCCCGAATCTGGGTGAAGTTATCTTCGATCAGATTCATCACGGCCAGGACCTGATTCAGTTGAGCGGATTTTTTCTGTTCCTCGAGCAACAAGGAGTCTTTCTCCTGTTCCAACGACTTGTAAGCGTCTGTTTTGTAATTACATGCCGTCAGCACCATTGGTACAAGCAGGCAAAACATCCATTTTTTCATACGTTCCATCTGTTTAAACGTTATTTAATTTTATCATCCAAACCGGCTACCACGAGGACAAATTCACCCCTAGGTTCGGTTTGTGTAAAATGTGCAATCATTTCCTCCAAACTGCCCCGTACGGTTTGTTCAAACATTTTGCTGATTTCACGACTGGCTGAAGCCTTTCGTTCAGGTCCGCAGAATTCAGCAAGTTGGGTCAGAGTTTTGAGCACCCGGTACGGCGATTCATACAGGATGAAGGTTACCGGTGAAACAGCCAATTCTTTCAGCCGAGTCTGTCTGCCTTTTTTTATCGGCAGAAAGCCTTCGAAATGAAAGCGGTCGGTCGGCAGGCCTGAGTTCACCAAAGCAGGAACAAAAGCAGTGGCACCTGGCAAGCATTCCACCTTGACACCTTTCAAAACACATTGACGTACCAACAAAAACCCCGGATCGGAAATACCGGGAGTACCGGCGTCTGAAACCAAGGCGATCGTTTCTCCGCTCAAAATGCGTTCAGCCAATTGGTCCACCGTTTTATGCTCGTTGAACTTATGGTGGGACATCATGCGTGTCTCTATGCTGAAATGTTTCAGAAGGTGAGAGGTAGTGCGGGTGTCTTCCGCCAGAATGAGATCGCATTCTTTCAGAATCCGGAGTGCCCTGAGGGTGATGTCTTCCAGATTGCCAACAGGCGTTGGAACTATAAAAAGATTGGACATATCATTCTGAGAGCATTACGGCGAATTTGATGCTGCAAATTTACGAAAAAATTTACAGTGACAACAAAAAAGTTTCCATATCCTTACGAATTTGAAACCGACTGACGTTCGCATAGTTGACCATCATGACGACAGCGTACGACTTCCCATTTTTACGGTAATACCCAGCGTATGAATTGACCACCTGGTTGGAGCCGCTTTTCAGTCTGAGTTTGCCTTCGAGCGGTGTTCCTTTCAGAAATCCGGAGACGGTGCCTTCCACACCGGCAAGGGGCATGGATTGTTCAAAGAGGGTATTGGAAGCCATTTTCGAAAGCACCTGTGCCAACAATTCAGCAGAAATCCGGTCGTTTGGGGAAAGGCCGCAAGCATCGTACATGGAAACAGCGCTGAGGTCCAACCCTTTCTTTTGCCAGAACTCCTTGACCACCCGAATACCATCCCTTGCGCTGGCGGGTTTGTTTGATGCTGTTCGAGCCAATTGACGAAGCAGACATTCGGTATAGAAATTGTCACTTTTCTCGTGAATGATGCGGATGATCTGTGATAGGGGTACGGATTTGGTACGGAAAACCGTTTTCCGAAGGATGTCTGGTTCGCCCGTCAGCAATCGTGTTGAACGCGCTTCTCCATCTACGGTGATGCCGGCTTTGATGAGTTCTTCCTTGAAACGGAAGGCCAGATACGTGGAAGGATCCGGCATTTGCCCCCGAATAGTAAAGCTGGTACGGTTGGCAGGCATCGTTCCGAACAGGCGCATTTCGTTCTGATAGGGTGCACCATATAAATAAGCGCTGTCCTGATCGTTGTTTGCTGCTTGTAAATGATTTTCAATGGTCAAACCACTTATATACGGTGTCATTCCAACCATTTCCGGTTTGGTGCCGGCGCTTCCTGATTTCAGTTCCAACTTGAAGCTATTGTCAAAAACATTCAGACCATAAATCCCGGTGGCGTAATAATTACCAATGTCCTCCCAGAGCCAATAGGGAGAAACGCCTTCGTCATCAAAAATACTGGCGTCAACCAGAATCCGACCTTCAACACGAAGGATGCCGGCATTACGGATGACGTTCACCCATTCTGCCAGAAAAGCTTCGGGATTACCTGGTACCTGCCGGGAACCCAGGCTGGGGTCTCCCCCTCCCTGAATCAAAAGATCACCCGTCAGCTGGTCGTTTTCAATGGTACCCGAAGTCAACAGTTTGGTTTCAAACCTGAAATCGGTACCAAGCATTTCCAGTGCGGCGCCTGTAGTAAGCAATTTGAGGACAGAAGCGGGTGTCACGCTTTGTGTCTGATTCACCTGAGCAACGACCTTGGAGGTGTTCAAATCGAGCACGCAAACGCTGATAGCTGCATGTTCGTAGGCATTCGAACGGAAAACGGAAGTGTTCTGAGCGGTAGCCGTCAGGGAAATACAAAGCAAAAGTAGGACTCGAACTATTCTCACAAAGGTGATTTTTTCACAAAGATAACCGACGAGACCCTTCCCCGTATCGTTCAATGGTGTTTTTAGGTATATTTGTAAAAAAATAGACTGCCATGAGCGTTCGGAGCACGAAACTTTTACCTTGGATCGCGTTGTTCGCATCATCATCGGAATTCTCCTTCTGGTGGCTGCGGGAATGCTGGTGAATCGCCTGAGCGATGTATTGCTGCCTTTTCTCATTGCCTGGCTGCTGGCTTACCTGATGTATCCGCTCCTACGTTTCTTCCAGTATAAACTGCATTTCAAATACAGGGTGCCCTCCATCATCGCCACGCTTACCACTGTCTTCGGTGTTCTTTCCACAGCCATCTATTTTCTCATACCGCCCATCATCGAACAATCCCAACGGGCAGGCATTCTGATCGGTGAATTCCTCAAGAGTCCTCAGCAAGGTTGGACGCTTCCACCTCAATTAACGGAAGCCATTCAGGATTTTCTGAAAACCATCGATATCCAAAGCCACCTGAATTTTGACAACCTGGAAGGTTTTGTCAAATCCGTGCTACCCAGACTTTGGGAGGTCTTTTCCGGTGCTTCCAGCATTATCCTGAACATCTTTGTGGTGTTCGTCGTTTTGCTTTACCTTATATTCATTCTGAAGGACTACGAAAAAATCACCGAAGGTTGGATCGACCTGATACCCAAGAACTATCGGCTCTTCGTCCTTCAAGTGGGTGAAGACCTGAAAGAAGGAATGAACCATTACTTTCGTGGACAAGGATTGATTGCGTTGATCGTAGGCATTTTGTACGCTGTCGGTTTTAGCATTGTCGGTTTGCCTTTGGGCATCGTGCTGGGACTACTGGTGGGCATCATGCACCTGGTCCCATACCTTCAGACATTGGCACTTGTTCCAGCCGTCATGCTGGCTGCCATCAAATCGGCCGAATACCATCAGTCCTTTTTCTGGGTGCTGATGTCCGTTCTAGCGGTATTCGCGGTCATGCAAATGGTCATTGAGCTGTTCCTAAATCCAAAAATACTCGGGAAAGCAATGGGACTGCATCCGGCCATCATCCTATTATCATTGTCCATTTGGGGTTCCCTTTTCGGAGTGGTCGGCATGATCATAGCCTTACCGATGACTACACTGATCATCTCCTATTACGGACGGTTTATCATCGACCAGGAAGTCATTGAACATCTGGTGTCCATGCCCTTCGATGAAGGGGATGACAAAACGCAAGACCCATAATACTATAAGGTGTCTTTCAGTGCCATGCGGTACGAATGGTCGCTGTTAACATCACGCCACAGTATAATCAGACTGTCCGCATCCGATGTTTGCTTTAAACTTTTAGTCGGAAAAGATGCTAGCGCAGAAGTGGTTTTGTCGGTGACATCGCCATTGTCATCATGACCGAATCTCAAATAAAGCTTTCGGTTGACCAGAGAATCCTGTAAGAGGTGAATATCATGTTTGATGCCCGAATCGGATGAGTTGAACTGAAAGTCAAAATTCAGGAACCCGCCACCGAAAAACGGCTGATCGTTTAGACTGACAGGATCGTTCACTGCACCATTGAAATGGCTGTGCAACATCACATTTTCCACAAAAACCGGCTGAAGATTCGATATTTCCACCAATTTTGCGCCTGAAACAGTGGAATAAGAGCCTTGACCACCCAAAAAAATGAAAAAGGCCCGATAACGGTCACCTGCTTTGAAACGGGTACTGTCGAGCGATTCGGACGGTTTAAGAACGTCTTTGCCGTCCGTAAAAAATGCGATCTGACTGCCCCTCCCCTGAACCACACACCAGGCACTTTCATAATAGGTATAGTTCTCCATGTCATAATTCATACAGGAAGTGGCCGTAGATAAGACCAACGCCAGAAATGCTGTATGAACTTTGAATCGGGTCATTTCGAAATCCTTTTAAAACGAGGTCGGCAATGCAGTTGCTTGTTTCTTGTTTGCTGAAACGAGGGAAGCTCTTGTAAGGATCTGATTCGGTATATAAGTATTGGTAGATGTATAGGTTCCATTCCCCATCTCACTCCAACTGATTTTAATGTTGAATCTGACAGCATTTGGAAAATCCGTTGTCAGACTGCTTAAGTCAAAACTGTAAAAACGTTTGTATAAAACACTAGAGTTATTGGCTGCCACGTTATGACGCAGTTCGAAAAAAAGTTTAGGAACGGTATCGGTCGGTGTTGTAAGCTCGTTTTCCTTGATCCGTATCAATTCAAACGTATTCGGCGTCCCGTCTCCTTGAAATGAACGGAAATAAAAGTTGCAATAATGACCTGAATACCAGAGATCTGAGAAAACTATCGGCATTTTTCCCCAACGGTCAGTGGAGTCTTTTGGAAGTACTTCCAACGCTTTGATGGTTGTTTTACCATACCTGAACAATTGTATCGGATAGGTATTTGCTGAATGATTGATCGTATCTCCTATGATAAAATACAAATAATAACGCTCACCAACAGCGAATGTATCGGCAGGTTGAGCCTTGTCTGGAGTCAGATAAAACCCCTCGTCCATTTGGAAAACCGGGTTGACACCACCTGTAGTGACCGTGGCCATACACCAATATTCCGGGATAAATTTTGAACCGTCGTCCAGATTAAAACACGAAGTAAAGGCAAAAGCCAATAGCGCTGTTGCCAAAACCGAAAACCATTTCTTCATAATCAGCACACTTACAGTTTATTGATTTTTATCTGCTTCCAATTTATTTTTCAAGGGATTGGAGTACATTTCAAGCATTCTCTTGCGTAAGAACGGTTCATCCTTCCCTTCGAGATCTATTTTACCCAATTGCTTTTCAAGGTAAACGGCGAATTGTTCCTTTTCCTTGACCGAATAGCAATGGGCAAAGGTGTCCAGACCATCGAGCATATCGGTGGCAATGTAATTGCCTGGATACAGATGGTAATTCCGGTGAATCCGGTTGTCCATCAGTCTGGCAATCTTAGTAAACAGTTCGTTTTTGTGCATTTCACCCTCCATGTTTAAAAGTTCGTTGGAGATGCAGGGACAGATTTTATAAAAAACCCGCCCTTTGTATCCCGTCATACCCGTCTTCATGTTCAGGAGATCCTCCCGCTGTGTCTTTATATAGTCGGGATCGTCCCGTTTCTGTTGCATTTCTTTGGCTTTGAGGTAATCACATGGATCGTACTCATAAGAAATGGTGACCGGTACTATATTCAAAGATGCCAGATTTTCCAAAACGCTACCGCTTCCGCCCAAATTTAACATCTTCAGAACACTTTCCTGCGTGCGGTCGTCGGAATCTTTTGCCCGACCTTCCCGTTGCGCAATCCAGACAGAAACCTTACTATCCACGACACGGTTGTAAATGTAGGAGGAAAGTTCCAGTGAGCTGTCCAGTTGCTGACGAATGGATAAATTTCTTTTAACCAGGAAACTTTTATTGATCCGCACCAGGTCGCTTATCCAGGGGTACATCAGCAGATTGTCGCCAATGGCGATTTCGAACGTATCAATACCCTTGTCCATCATCATGATGTTCAGGAAAGCTGAATCCAATATGATGTCTCTGTGGTTGGTCACATACGTGTAATTCTTGGTTTTGTCCAGGTATTTGAAACCTGACAAATCCAGCGCATCGGTCGTTCGTTTGCCCAAACCAGTCATAAAGGTGTGTATGAGCGTGTGCTGAAACTCATAGATCGATTTCAGCGCACGCAAATCGGCTTTCAGCTTTTCCTCCGGAATAATGGGTGCCACAAATGGAAGGATGGCATTGAACATCGGATCCTGTAACAAGCGGGTAATGGCGTCAGGCAATTCTTCGTCCCTGAAGGGGCGGATGTCGTCGTATCTCTGGGATTCCATAGGGCGTATATTTATTAGATGAAACTGTCTTCGATGATTTCAGCCATCACATCCCCCATGTGCATTCCGGCGGAAGCAACCTGCTGGGGAATGAAACTGGTGGTGGTCATACCTGGTGTCGTATTGACTTCGAGCAACTTGATGCCTTCGGTGGTGATGATGAAATCGGCCCGGATGATGCCTTTGCAACCGAGGATATCGTACAAATGGGAGGTAATGGACTGAATGCGGTCCCTGGTAGTATCGGGTATACGGGCAGGGGTGATTTCCTGCACTTGGCCTTTATATTTGGCATCGTAATCGAAAAATTCATTTTCACTTACCACTTCTGTAACGGGAAGCAGGGCTGCGCCTTTTTTGGTCTTGTAACAACCGCAGGTCACTTCCGTTCCGCTCATGAAGGCTTCGATAATGACTTCCGGGCCTTCGGCGAACGCGCGGTCGATGGCGGTTTGGATTTCGGTCACTAGTTTCACTTTGGTCACACCGAAACTAGAACCGCCCACATTGCACTTGATAAAGCAGGGCAAGCCGACGGTTTCTACCACCTGTTCGTCGCTGATGGTCTGGCCACGGCGCAGCAGCACGGATTCGGCCACCTTCACGCCGAAACCTTTCAAGAACTGGTTGCATACGAACTTGTTGAAGGTGATGGCTGCCGCCAGAACTCCGCAACAACTGTATGGCAAACCGATGAGGTCGAAATAACCTTGCAGGCGACCGTCTTCACCGGGCGTACCGTGAATGGTGATCCAGGCAAAATCGAACCGAGTCCTTTGCCCTTCATGATTGAAACTGAAATCATTTTTGTCGACGGTTGCCGTCCGTTTGTCGTCCAAGCGTACATACCAGTTTCCAGATTGGATCACAACAATCCAGACCCGATATAGGTCGTGGTTGATGAACGAGTTGAGCCCTTGGGCACTTTTGAGGGAAATTTCCATTTCGGAGGAATCACCTCCGCAGATGATGGCAATCTTACGTAATTCCATGATTTAATCTATATCTCTGAAGGCCACATAGCCTCTCCATTTTTCAATCAAAGCAGTCATGTCGTCCGGCAGCGGACATTCGAAAAGCATATCTTGGCCGGTCACCGGATGTTTGAATCCAAGGGTTCTGGCGTGAAGTGCCTGCCTTGGACAAATATCGAAACAATTTTTGACAAATTGCTTGTATTTGGTAAAGGTTGTACCCTTTAAAATTTCATTTCCTCCGTAGCGGTAATCGTTGAAAATGGGATGGCCGATGTGCTTCATGTGGGCACGGATCTGGTGGGTCCTTCCTGTTTCAAGTTGGCATTCCACTAAGGACACATAACCAATATTGTCCAATACCCGGTAATGGGTCACGGCATGTTTGCCGTCACTGCCGTCTTCGAAAACTTTCATCTGAAGGCGGTCTTTGGGATTTCGGCCGATGTTGCCGGTGATGGTGCCCGATTCATTGGGGAGTGTACCCCATACCAAAGCGGTGTATAGCCGGTGGGTGGTCTTGTGAAAAAACTGCCAGCCCAGATGCGCCTTGGCTTCCGGGTTTTTGGCGATGACCAGCAGACCTGAGGTATTTTTATCAATGCGGTGAACCAGACCTGGACGTGGATCGTCCGTAGGAAATTCCGGATGCTCCTTGAAATGCCAGGCCAACGCGTTCACCAACGTTCCGCTGAAATTACCGTGTCCGGGATGCACCACCATACCGGCGGGTTTGTTTACGACCAGCACATCGCTGTCCTCGTAGAGTATGTCAAGCGGAATGTTTTCGGGAATGAGCTCCGTCTCGACAGGGGGCCGGGTCACCATAACCGTGACGATGTCGTTGGGCTTCACCCGATAATTCGATTTGACCGGAACGCCGTTTACCAGTACGAATCCGGCATCGGCTGCATCTTGAATACGACTGCGGGAGAGCTTGGTGATACGGCAGACTAGGAATTTATCGATGCGAAGCAGGGCTTGCCCGGCATCGGCCACAAAGCGGTATTGTTCGTACAATCGCCCGTCTTCGTCGACCTCCGTACTGGCGGACGCATCATCCGGTTCGTCGTCCAGAAAATCGACTTCATCCGGGTCTTCGGTCAGGTCTATCAGTTCTTCAAGCATGTTTTAGTTATTGGTTCGTTTATTCTAAGCAGTCGTTTTTCGTGACTCGGCATAGTCGAAGCAAGCTTCGCCTCTGCACTCGCTACTTAAAACGTTTCGACCGTGTCTTCCGGCATAAACACTTCGTCAGGTTCTTGTAGGATATTTTCGTCCATGGTCATCCAAATATCGACGTTTTTACCTACACTGGCTGAACTGCCGGTTATGGGAATCTGTCGGTAAATTCTGTATTTTTTGGCTTCGTCGGAATTGGCCGGAGGTACATCGTACAGAATGTTACCGATGTTCAGGCTGCTGGCGTGTGCTTTTACGTTGGCTTCAGGCAAATAGCAGCCGTGGAGACTGGGTACGGTAATTTCACCGACGGAGGCACCTTGCCCGACCACCAGCGCGACGGATGAGTTCTTGGGCAGGCGGAAACCTGCGGGGATGTTTTTGCCCTGATAACGGACACCAAGCACGAGATCCCGATATTCAGAAGGCATGAATTCGATACTGCTGACATGAATGCCGTTGGCTTCGAGTGTAGCGACAGCTTGGCGTTGTGAGAAGTCCTTGACGTCCGGGAAAATAATTTTTTCCTCCGATGCCGCATTCACGGTGAGGAAGATGAAACGGTTCTGCTTGACGCGGGCGCCAGGAACTGGTTTCTGTTCCAGAATGACACCTGGTCTGGCTGTGGCTACACGAATGGAATCTACGATTTTGTAGCGCAATCCTTTCTTTTCAATGAAAGGAGAAGCCTCATCCACCGTCAGTGTGGTGACGTCAGGAACAGTGATTACTGAATCGTGCTGGGTGTAGCTCTTCAGGGAAATGGTGACGATGACCAGAAGAGCTGCAAGTATCAGCGTGAAGATCAGAACATGTTTGAGGATGCGTTTAACGGCGTATCTCATATTTTCTCAATTTTGGGGAGCTCAATTTAAAGAATTCTTTGGAGGAACTCTTTTTGGGGACGTTCAAAAGTACTAAAAAAACAAGGAAAGGGGGATCTTAAAACAAAAAAAGTAAAGACCTCGCGATCTTTACTTTTTTTGTTTTTTCAAAGGGTTTCGTTTAACCTCTCAGACGTTCTTCATCGGAAACGGTTAGTTTTTTACGACCGTTTGCACGACGGTGGGCCAATACGCGACGACCGTTTGCGGAAGCCATTCTGGAGCGGAAACCATGTTTGTTCGCTCTTTTTCTGTTGGAGGGTTGAAATGTCCTTTTCATAAGACTGATGGGTATATTGTTCTGTTAGTAGTATGTGCGTTTTCGGCTTGCAAAAGTAGAACTATTTTTGGCAATACACAACCCTTCGGGCTATTTTTTTGAACAGTAGACGAAATTGTTTCAAAACTTGCGTATTTTGGAGATTGTTCCGATATTTGCACTCCTTTTTAAAAAAGCGAAACTAATTAAAATCAATACATTATAAAATGGCAACTACAGGTGATATCCGTAACGGCATGTGCCTCGACATTGACGGGCAGTATTATTTCATCACTGAATTCCTGCACGTCAAGCCGGGCAAGGGCGCTGCTTTCGTACGTACCAAAATGAAAAACGTCGTTACAGGCCGCACGTTGGATCGCACGTTCAATGCTGGTATTAGGATCGAGGAAGTTCGCATCGAGCGTAGACCCTATCAGTTCCTCTATAAGGACGACATGGGCTGCAACTTCATGAACAACGAAACCTTCGAACAGATTTCAATCAACAAAGATTGCATCAACGGTGTAGAATTCATGAAAGAAGGCGACATCCTGGAAGTGGTGATGCATGCTGAATCCGAAACGGTTCTGTATGCTGATATGCCCACCCACGTGATTCTAGAAGTGACCTACACCGAACCCGGTCTTCGTGGCGACACGGCTACCAACACGTTGAAACCTGCCACCCTCGAAACCGGTGCCACCGTTCGTGTACCGCTATTTATCGAAGTGGGCGAAAAGATCAAGGTGGATACGCGGGACGGCAGTTACGCAGAACGCGTCCGATAGATTTCTAAATAGAGTGCCAACGTTTTGAGTAGCGAGAGCAGAGGCTAAATTTATTTAGACTATGCCGAGTCATGAAAAACGGATGTTTCGTAGAAACAAATCTCTGCGTTGCTTATTACTCGCCACTCCTCACGTACGTTAAGTACGCTCCGGGGTGTCTCCTAACAAGCGCCTTGACCTTGGCACTCTATTTAAAAATCTTCTACCGTATTGGCAAGGAGGGGTGGTATTTTCTATACTGCCTTTTTTTTTGGTGTTGTGTATTTCTTTTGTGTTATTTTTTTGTATCTTTGATGAAAACTAAATCAAAGATACATGAAAGAAGAAATCGTTGCATTTGAAAAGGAGGATCAGTCAGAAAGCCGGTTCAGCATACGTGAATGGGCGCTGGACGACAGACCCAGGGAAAAAATGATGAAAAATGGGGCAGAATCGCTCAGCAATGCCGAATTACTGGCCATCCTATTGGGTTCAGGCACTACCAAGGAAAGCGCTGTCGATCTGGCCAAACGCATTTTGGGAGCCGCGAACAACAACCTCAATGAATTGGGAAAATTCAGCATTGAAACGATGTGCAGCCAGTTTCACGGCATCGGCCCGGTCAAAGCAGTCACTATTGCCGCAGCCCTCGAAATCGGAAAACGGCGTCGCACTTCCGAAGTGGTGAAACGGGTTCAGATCCGCAACAGCAGGGATATTTATGAATTGTTTCACTCAAAGATGGCGGATCTCGACCACGAAGAATGCTGGGTCCTGCTGATGAACAACCAGCACCGCATCATCGACACCGTGCGCATCAGCCACGGCGGCGTTTCCGAAACCACAGTCGATCCGAAAATCGTCTTGAAACATGCCCTTGGAAAACTGGCTTCCTCCGTGGTGCTCTGCCACAACCACCCTTCCGGAAACCCCTATCCCAGCTCCTGTGATGACAAAATTACCCAAAAGCTAAAACTCGCCTGCCAGAACTTAGACATGCAGCTTACCGACCACCTCGTTTTTAGCGAAAGCAGTTATTACAGCTACGCGGACGAAGGCAAACTCTGAGAAACGCACATTTTTAAGAAAAACCCCTATCTTTGTTCCAAAACCTACTCAAATGAATAATCCCTTATTAACGATAGAAGACGCCATTGTACGCATGCTCAAAACGGTGTACGATCCAGAAATCCCAGTCAATATTTATGACCTTGGGATGATCTATAAAATTGAAGTTCCGACGGAAGGCGAAGTCTTCCTGGAAATGACCTTCACTGCCCCCAACTGCCCGGCCGCCGATTTTATCCTGGAAGATGTCCGGATGAAAGTCGAATCCGTGGAAGGAGTCAAGAACCTCAACATCAATCTGGTATTCGACCCTGCCTGGGACAAGGACATGATGAGCGAAGAAGCGAAATTGGAACTTGGATTTCTTTAATCCGTAAAGCATGAAGACCTATTTCGTGTCGGATGCGCACTTGGGCTCCTGGGCCTTGCAGGACAGGCTGGCCAACGAAAAAAAACTGGTCCGTTGGATGGACAGCATCAAGCCGGATTGTGAAGCCCTCTATCTGATGGGCGACATGATCGATTTTTGGTTTGAATACAAACAGGCTGTCCCCAAAGGCTATACCCGTTTTTTTGGAAAAATCGCTGAATTCACCGATGGCGGCATACCGGTCTATTGGTTTGCTGGAAATCACGACATCTGGTTGTTCGATTACGTTCAGCAAGAACTGGGCGTAATCGTTTACTTCCAAGATATGGAAGTTGTCATTCAGGGCAAGAAGTTTTACATGGCCCATGGTGACGGATTGGGTGATCCCTCCAAGCAATTCAGGGTGCTTCGTGGCTTTTTCCACAGCAAATTCAACCAACAGCTTTTCAAGTGGTTGCACCCTGATCTAGGCCTCAAGTTCGGCCTGAACTGGGCCAGACACAGTCGGATGAAACGGGAGGACAACCCGGAGACATACCTTGGAGAGAACAAAGAATACTTGATTCAGTTTTCCAAGAAACATCAGACTGAAAAAGCTGCAGACGCCCCCGATTTTTACATCTACGGGCACCGCCACATCCTGCTGGACCTGATGCTATCGGCAAAAAGCCGGATCATCATCTTGGGGGACTGGTTCCGGCTTTTTACATACGCCAGTTTCGACGGCACCGATTTCGAATTGCTCAGCTTTGAGGAATAATCATTCCGTTACCTGATCCATCGTGTGTTCCTTGCCCGGATTTCTGAAATCCTTGGGTAGTTTTCCGAATTGTTTCTGGAAGCATTTGGAAAAGTAGGACGGATTGTTAAAACCCACCATGTAGCAAACCTCGTTGATACGGTACCTGTTTTCCCGTATCAGCTGCGCCGCTTTCTTGAGCCGAACCAATTGAATGAATTCATTGGGGGTAATCCCGACCAGACTCTTGATCTTCACAAAAAGTCCTGAACGGCTCACAAACAATTGTTCAGCCAATTCCTGAATGGAGAAATCAACATTGGAGAAATTCGCTTCCACAATCTGATTGATTTTAGCCAGGAAAGCCTCATCCGCGCTGTTGCCGGCAATCGTGTTCAATGGCACGAAGGGCATTTCAGTATACCGTTTCCGGAGTTTTTTTCTGGATTCCAGCAAATTGTCCACCTGTGCCATCAGCAATTCAATCGAGAAGGGTTTTTCCATATACACATCGGCACCCAACTTCATGGCTTCAATCTTGGTGGCCATATCGGTCTTTGCCGTGAGTAATACCATGGGTATATGACTGCGCAAGATGTTCTTGTGAAGTTCGCGACAAAGTCCCAGACCATCCATTTCGGGCATCATCAAATCGGAAATGATGAAATCCACATCGTGTGAATCCATCAGTAAAAGTGCAGCACGTCCGTTTTCAGCCTCCAGCGTCCGGAATTTTTCTGCGAAGCTCTGGCAGATAAAACTTCGCATATCCGCATTGTCTTCCACCACCAACATGACAGGGGCGGAGTTGGAAGCCGCAGCAGTATCGGAGGGATGGATATCCTCCAAATGGGCATCTGAACTTTCCATGAACCCTTCAGCCTTGGCAAAGGCATCCGCATCCTGTTCTATTGGTAAAATGACATTGAAAACGGTGCCAGTGCCGGATGCACTTTTCAGTCGGACATAGCCATGATGGGCATCGGCCAACAATTTCAGAAGGGACAGTCCGATACCGGTACCAGGTTGATTGGTCCCGTTAACCTGATAAAAGGGTTTAAAAATATGTTCCTGTTCCTCGAGCGGAATGCCAGGACCGTCATCCTTGACTGTCAGGACAATATATTCTTTATCCTCGGACGAAACAGCCAACGATACTTCCACCATGTCAATGGCGTATTTGGTCGCATTGCTGAGCAGATTGGTGGCAATTTTGACAAAAGCATCCGAATCCACGGTGGCAAAGACATTGGGTGTAATACCTGACCTACTGATGTGCAGCTCTTTTTCTCCCAGAAATGGGAAGAAACCATCCAGAACACCAGTCAGCAATTCCGACAGGTTCAGGTGATTGAAATGCATCACCATGGCTTTTTGTTCGACCTTTCTAAAATCGAGCAGTTGGTTCACCAGAAAGACCAGTCGACGGGCATTGCGGTCTACAATGGACAAATTGTCAGAAATTCCTACCGGAATGATGTCCTTACCCTTCAGAATCCGTTCCAGTGGGCCGACGATCAAGGAAACCGGCGTACGGATTTCATGGGCGACAAACGTGAAAAAATTAATCTTGGCATCGTAAATTTCCTTTTCTTTCAGGGCATAGACATGCTGAAGTTCTTCTTCGTGCCGACGTTCGTTTCGGTGCAGGAACCAACGATATAGACGGTAAAGGCCCCAAACGGCCAGAATAATATACAGCAAGATAAAGATTGTACTGAACCAGATTGGCGGTTTGACAACAATTTTCAGGCTGGTACCCTCTTCATTCCAGAGGCCATCGTTGTTGGAAGCTTTCACGCGGAACACATATTTACCGGCCGGAAGATTCGTATACGTTGCCTTCCTTTCATTGCCTGCATTTACCCAGTCTGCGTCAAAACCTTCCAGCTTATAGGCATACTGATTTTTCAGGGGTGCGGCGAAACTAAGCGCAGCAAACTCGATGTTCAGGATGTTTTGTTTCCAGGAAAGCGTGATCTTATCGGTACTGGAAACAGACTGTTTCAAGACAGAATGATCCCCTATGGGTACGTTTTCATTGAGAATCTGCAAATTGGTGATAACCACAGGGGGAACACTGGTGTTTTCCTTCAGGTTATCCGGATAAAACGAATTGAAGCCGTTGGCAGTTCCGACATAGATCTTACCATTCTTCATCTTGACTGCCGACTTGAGGTTGAACTGATCGCTTTGCAAACCGTCGCTTTTGGTAAAAGTCTTAAAGGTATTGTCGGTAGGATTCAGTCGAATCAGACCATTGGTGGTCGTAATCCATAGGAAATCTCGGTCTGGCAGGATATCACAGATCAGCCTGCTTTTCAGTTTCAGGGAAATGCGGATGAACTTCCCCGTTTTAGGATCATAGCGGCACAAACCGTTGCCGGTTCCCACCCACAACTGATTGTGTTCGTCTATGGAAAGGCAATTCACCTGATTGTCCGTGATGGAGCCCGGATCTCTTGCTTCATTCTGGAAATGCGTCCAACTGCGTTTTTTAGTATCATATCGGTAAAGTCCGTCACCCCAGGTGGCAAACCAAACATTTCCTTGAGCATCTTCGCGAATGTCAATGGTACTGGCATTGATGGGGCGAATCCTATGAAAGACATCGCGGGCAGCATCGTACACATCAATGCCCAACGTTGTTCCAACCCATAAAACGCCACGTTTGTCCTTATAGACGGAGTAAATGCTGGAACTGGACAGCGACTCCTGATTTCCGGGTTCAAACGAGTATTTTTTAAATTGCTTGGTTCTCAGGTCCAACAAATTCAACCCTCCGGAATAGGTGCCGACCCAGAGTTTGTTTCCATCCAAACAAAGTGCATGTACATTGTGATAGGATAAACTATTTTTCCCTTTCTCAGGTAGGTAGTTCGTGAATTTCCCAGTTTCCGTGTTGTAATAGCTCAGTCCTCCATCATCCGTGGCAATCCAGAGATTTCCGGCCGGATCCGAACAAAATTTCCCGATGACATTGCCTCCAACCGAATTGGCATAGTCGGAATGTTGGTAATGCTCAAAGAAATTGCTGTTGGGAAGCACATAGTTCAGTCCACCATAATACGTACCAATCCAAATGCCCCCCTCCCTGTCCTTATAGATAGGATATACAAACTTGTCGGATAGACCCTTTTCATCGTCTTCCTTACCCGTGAACAAGTCATAACTTCCGGTCTGCATGTCAACACAGGCAAGTCCGTCGTCTGAACCGACCATGACCTGACCCGGAGCGTATTCCAGCATGGAATGGACGTGCAGAATTCCGTTGCCGGTTCGGGGAGAAAGGAAGTTTCGAAAGGTTCCCGCTGTATTTGCCATCGAGCAGATACCATCTTCCCAGGTTCCCAGCCAGAATCGTTGAGCATCATCCTCAATCAAACGGTGTACGGATAGCTCTTTCTGAGTCTTCAAGTATTCAAAAAAAGCAGGAACTATAAACCGTTTGGTCACCGCATCGAAGTACAATACCGGAACCCCTCTTTGGCTGCTGCTCACCCATATGCGACCGTTCTTGTCGGCATAGACATAATAGGTATAATTCATATTCTGTGGATCGCTGCCGTTGGGAGAAAACTGTTCCAATAAGTCATTATTATGGTCATACCTGAAAACGCCCTGACCCAAAGTGCCAAACCACAGATTGGAGTCAGCATCGATCGTGATCTGTTGCACGTTGGCGGTGATGGAAATACCGCTGGCTGTTTTGGCTCGAAAGCCGTGGAAACGCTCCGTCCTTGGGTTAAATATGCTCACACCATGATCGGTACCAATCCAAAGGTTCGTTTCAGCATCTTCCAGCAAGGTATAGACATAATTGTTCCCCAGGGAGGTCGTATCGCCTGCAATATTGAGGAAATTACGGAATGAGAGTCCGTCAAAACGGTTCAAACCGCCCTCCGTACCTATCCAGATAAAGCCTTTTTTGTCCTGCAGAACGCAACGGACCGTATTGGAAGAAAGGCCGTCTTCCACCATATAATGTTTGAAACGCAGGTTGATTCCTAAAGCGGTCATACTGCCGAACAGAAGCATGAATGTCAGAAATCCTGTTAGATACGTTTTTTTCATAGGGCTTTATTGTAGGGCTTTGCTAGTTGATTTTGGGTTGTTAAATATCGTCTTAATCCTCGAATTATTCGGCCGTTTTTTTAGAAAAGCATGAAAAGAAATTGGAAACATTCATGCAACAATACTCCAAACAGACTGCAACAGAATTATATGCCTCTAATAGTCAATTTTTTACAAAACCCGCTTCCCTCTAAACCCTCCCAGCGTTTAGAATATTCTTGCATCAATATGGATTTTTTTAACAGCCAATTACTTAATTTCGAGGTTTCTTTACATTCAGAACAAATAACCTTGAAAAATGAATAAAATACGGATCCTACTTCTGATCTTTTTATTTCTTCCAATGCTTTCTCAGGCTCGACCGAACCAAACAAAAACGGATTTTGACAAACTGGCACCAACTCCGCCCATGGGTTGGAACAGTTGGAACAAGTTTGGTTGCAACGTAAGCGATTCACTCATACGGCAAATGGCTGACAATATGGTTTCTTCAGGCATGCAGCGTGCAGGTTATGAATATGTGGTCATCGACGATTGCTGGCAAGTAGCACGTGACGCCAAGGGCAACATTGTTCCTGATTCAATAAGATTTCCTCAGGGTATGAAAGCGTTGGTCGATTACATTCATGGCCTCGGTCTGAAATTCGGCATCTACTCCTGTGCAGGCAGCATGACTTGCCAGTCACGACCGGGCAGCCGGGGTTATCAGTTTCAGGATGCCCGTCAATATGCCGAATGGGGGGTGGATTACCTCAAATACGATTGGTGTTACAGTGAAGAACAAAGTGCCAAAGCCGCTTACAAGACCATGAGCGATGCTTTGAAAGTTTGCGGACGGCCCATTATTCTGAGCATTTGCGAATGGGGTGAAAACAAACCTTGGGAATGGGGCAAAGGCATCGGCCAACTTTGGCGCATTTCACCGGACATTCGCGATTGTTTTGACTGTGAGTTCAACTGGGGTGGCGTCGGTGTCCTGCAAATTCTGGACATAGCTACCAAAATCACGCAACATGCAGGTCCAGGGCACTGGAACGATCTGGAAATGCTGGAAGTCGGCAATGGTGGACAATCGACTGAGGAATATCAGTCCCATTTCGCCATCTGGTGCATGCTGGCTGCTCCGCTCATGGCCGGCAACGACCTTCGGAACATGGATGAAACCATCCGAAAGATTCAGTGCAACAAGGAAGCCATCGCCATCGACCAGGATACGCTTGGAATTCCAGCAATCAAATACCTAACTATCAACGATATCGAAATTCTTGTCAAGCCCTTGTCCGACGGTGGTGCTGCTGTACTTTTCTTGAACAGGAGCAATACAAAGACTGCCCTGAAATTTGATTGGGCCAAGAATCCCGTGTATGACGACCATTTTCCAAAGGGTGCCTTTCGAATGGGTGAAAATTACCAGATCCGCGACATTTGGGAAGGCAAGAATGTCGGCAAGACCGACAAACCCATCAACCTGACCCTGGAAGCCCATGAAGGTTGGTTCGTACGTTTAAGCAAATAACATGGAAAGTGAATCCGTAAAAATTCGTATTTTTGAACTGGAATTTTAAAATGATCCTTTAAACGCTTTATGAAAAACAACACCAGACTTTTCCTGCTTTCTTTGTGTATTGCATGCACGCTGCCTGTGATGGGTAAGAAAGCACCTGTGGCCAGTCATGATTACCCAATCAGTCCCGTTCTTTTCAGCACTGTAAAACTGACCGATGGCTTTTGGGCACCCCGACTCAAAACCAATCAGGAAGTGACCATCCCCATTGCCTTGTGGCAATGCTATGTAACCGGACGGGTGGACAACTTCAAAAAAGCTGGTAAACTGATTTCAGGTTACTTCAACACCGAGTTCACCTTCGATGACACGGATATTTACAAGATCATTGAAGGAGCCTCCTACTCCATCGCCAGTGCACCAAATCCGTTCTTGGAAGCTAGGATCGATACGTTGATCGAATATATCGGTAAAGCACAGGAACCGGATGGCTACCTGTACACCGCACGTACTGCCGGCAATCCTGCCAAAATGCATGATTGGGTGGGTGTCAAACGTTGGGAAAAGGATCCAGAACTCAGCCACGAACTTTACAACAGCGGGCACCTGTTTGAGGCGGCATGTGCTCACTATCAGGCGACTGGTAAACGTACGTTTCTGGACATCGCCATCAAGAATGCCGATTTGCTGGTTCGGGAATTCGGCCCAGGCAAACTAGCTTATGAACCCGGCCATCAGATTGTGGAAATGGGTCTTGCCCGAATGTATCGGGTAACAGGCAAAAAAGAATACCTCACGCTGGCAAAATATTTCCTGGACTTACGTGGTCACGGCCAAAGCGGCGAATACAGCCAGACGCACAAACCTGTCATTGAACAGGACGAAGCCGTCGGTCATGCCGTACGAGCCAATTATATGTATTCAGGCATGGCCGATGTGGCTGCACTGACCGGCGACAAGAGTTACATCAAAGCCATTGACAAGATTTGGGACAATGTGGCAGGTAAAAAACTCTATATTACCGGTGGGGTTGGTGCAACAGGCAATGGTGAAGCCTATGGCGAAAATTACGAGCTACCCAATATGTCGGCTTATTGCGAAACATGTGCCGCCATTGCCAATGTATATTGGAACTATCGGATGTTCATGCTCAACGGTGATGCCAAATTTTTCGATGTGCTCGAACGCAGTCTCTACAATGGTGTCATGTCAGGCATCAGCCTTTCCGGTGACCGTTTCTTTTATCCGAATCCTTTGGAATCGGTGGGTCAACATTCCCGCAGTGCCTGGTTCGGTTGCGCCTGCTGTCCGAGCAACATGTGTCGTTTCGTGGCATCCGTTCCCGGATATGTTTATGCACAAAAGAACGATTCAGTCTATGTGAACCTCTTTATACAAAGCCAGACCAACATCACCATCAAAGGCAAACCCGTGCACATCGCTCAAACGACGGGTTACCCGTGGAGTGGTGACATTCATTTGACCATCGAACCTTCCAAAAAAGAAGCGTTCAAATTAATGATCCGCATTCCCGGATGGGCTTTGAACAAACCGGTTCCTTCAGATTTGTACAGCTACCTGAACCCGACCACAACGCCTGTCAAACTGAAGGTCAACGGCATCGAAACACCTGTCACGGTCAATGACAAGGGCTATTTGGTCCTTTCCAACAATTGGGCCAAAGGTAGCACGGTGGACATCAGCTTACCCATGGACGTTCACCGTGTCATCGCCAATGAAAAGGTAGAGGATGACAGAGGTAAGGTGTCCCTGGAACGCGGACCCATCGTTTTTTGCCTGGAATGGCCTGACAATCAGGACAAAGTTTTGAATTCTGTATTATCCGATGATGTGAAAGTGATTGCAGCCACAAAGTCAGACGAATTAAGAGGCATCGTTCGCCTGGAAGTTGACGCGCTAAGCGCTGAAAAGAATGCTGCTGGTGAAATTGTCACCAAAACCAAACATCTTTCCGCAATCCCATTTTACGCTTGGGCCAACCGCGGAGCCGGTGAAATGGCTGTCTGGATTCCACGTACCACCGCTTTTACCAGACCCTTGCCCTTGCCCACCATCTGTACGGAAGCCAAAGTGACTTCATCTACGCCCAACAAAGTGCTTGCCAGCGTCAATGATGGTTACGAGCCCAAAAATTCCAGCGACCGGAAATGCCCCTACTACCACAATTGGCCCAAAATCAATTCCCAGGAATGGGTGGCTTATGCCTTCACCAAACCGGAGACCGTAAGCAATGCCAAAATTTATTGGTTTGACGATGGTCCCTGGGGTGGATGCCGCATTCCCTTGAACTGGACCATTCAGTATATGGATGCGACCGGGAACTGGATGAATGTAAAGACAGCCGATAGCCTAAAGCCTTTGAAGGATGTTTATAACCAAATCACGTTTGAACCGGTTACTACGCAAAACATTCGGGTTTTGTTTCAGTTGGAGGAAAAGAATTCGGCAGGAATCTATGAGTTTTCTGTCTATTAAGATGTCTCAATAGAGTGCCAATCTCTGCGTTACTGCTTATTCGACAATCCTCACGTACCTCAAGTACGCTCCGGTATGTCTCATAATCAGCGCCTTGACCTTGACACTCTATTGAAACATCTTTCAGTGCAATATTAGAAGGACCGGTTCTTGGGAGAGCCGGTCCTTCTAATATCCAATTATTTGATTATTTTGAAAGGATCATTTCCGTGTCAATGGCAATCATCATTTCCTCATCGGTCGGAACAACTAGGACGACCACCTTTGAATTCGGAGTCGAAAGGATAATTTCCTTGCCTCTGCAACCCTCGTTCTTTTCAAAGTCAAAATGGATGCCCATGAATTCCATATTCTTACAAACTGCAGCACGGGTAGCCCATTGATTTTCGCCTACACCACCAGTAAACACGAGGATATCCAATCCACCCAAAGCGGCAGCGTAGGAGCCTACGAATTTCTTGATGCGGTAGTTGTACATGTCAATGGCCAATTTGGCGCGGGGATGACCTGCAAAAACAGCCGCTTCAATTTCGCGCATATCGGAAGACAAGCCCGAAATGCCTAACACCCCACTTTTTTTGTTCATGACATCACTCAGCCTGGAGGCACTCAAATGCTCCTTTTCTGCCAGAAAGGTCAATACACCACCATCGATTTCTCCGGTACGGGTACCCATCAGCAAACCGTCCACCGGGGTCATACCCATGGATGTATCAATGGAAATCCCGTCTTTAATGGCTGTAATCGAGGCCCCGTTACCGATATGGGCCGTAATGATTTTTTGATCTTCGTATTTAACTCCCAAAATATCGCAGGCTTTTTTAGAAACATAACGGTGACTTGTTCCATGGAAACCATAACGACGGATGGCATACTTTTCATAATACTCATAAGGCAGTCCGTACATATAGGCCTTAGGGGGCATGGTCTGATGAAACGCCGTATCAAATACGGCCACCTGAGGAATGCCCGGCAGTGATTTTTCCGCTGCTTCAATACCAATCAGATTGGCAGGATTGTGTAAAGGTGCCAAGTCAAAACATTCCCGTATCTGATCGATGACAGCCTGGTCGATACGAATGCTGGCATTGAACTTTTCTCCACCATGGACCACACGGTGACCCACCGCATCAATTTCTTTCAATGATTTCAGACAGCCGTTTTCAGGGCTGGTCAGCACTTCCAGAATGAAGTCCACCCCGGTCTGATGATCGGGAATACTTTTTTCGAGAACCACTTTCTTGTCTTCGGGTGTGACCAGTTTCAAAAACGAGTCCGTCATGCCTATTTTTTCAATACCTCCTTGTGCAAGCATGTAATGCTTCTCCATATCAATGAGTTTGTACTTGATGGAGCTGCTGCCGCAATTAAAAACCAATACCTTCATGTTTGTCAAATTTGTTGTTTACCTATTTCTTGATGCTTATTGCCTGATTGGAAGTAATGATGACCATTTTGTAGACATCGTCCACGGAACATCCGCGGGAAAGGTCATTGATCGGTGCTGCCATGCCTTGCAGGATTGGGCCGACCGCTTCAGCATCGGCGAGACGCTGAACAAGTTTGTAAGCGATGTTGCCGGTTTCAAGGGTTGGGAAAACCAGAACGTTGGCTCTGCCAGCCACGGTACTGCCCGGCGCTTTACTGGCAGCCACATCGGGCACCAGAGCGGCATCGGCTTGCAATTCACCGTCAATCTGGAGCGTAGGTTCCATTTCCTGGGCAATGCGTGTGGCTTCCACCACTTTGTCAACCATTTCGTGCTTGGCACTGCCTTTGGTGGAGAAACTCAGCATGGCGACACGGGGTTCAAAACCAGCGATGTTGCGGGCTGTCTGAGCGGTTGAAATGGCGATTTGGGCCAGTTCAGGAGCAGTGGGATTGGGATGAACAGCACAGTCGGCGAAAACCATCAGTCCATTTTCCCCGTAAGACTTATTTTTTAGAAACATCAGGAAAGCGCCTGAAACGACGCTGATGCCGGGAAGCGTTTTCACGATTTGGAAAGCGGGACGAAGGACATTGCCAGTCGTGTTTCTGGCACCAGCCACTTCACCGTCGGCATCTCCGTTCTTAATCATGAGGCAGGCCAGGAACAATGGATCCTCCACTTGAATGGAAGCTTGCTCTAAAGTCATGCCCTTGCTTTTGCGAAGATCCACCAGCAAGTTTGTGTACAATTCTTTTTTTTCGTGATTCTTGGGATCAACCAAAGTCGCTTTATCAATGTTCCTCAAGCCATTTTCGGTAGCCAGATGTTTGATTTCCTCGGGAGCCCCGATCAAAATGATTTCAGCGGCATGAACTCCGAGAATCTGATTGGCGGCCATCAACGTACGGATTTCAGTCCCTTCGGGCAGAACAATGCGCTGTGGGTTTGCCTGAGCGCGTAAAAGCATGTTTTGTAAAAGATCCATAATTTGGTATCGCGGGTTAAATTTTGGGTGCAAAGATACGACGATTTTGCAATATAGAGATAGCAAAACGAGTGTTTTTACAGAATTTCTGCCGAAAATTTTTCCGGCAGAAAAGTTAAATAACTTTTTCAGTTAAAAGACGTTCGAGATCTTCAATTTTTAGGTGGCGTTGCAATTCACCCATGTAGGCAACACTGATGATGCCGCTTTCCTCAGACACAATGATGGCCATTGCATCTGTCACTTGTGAAATTCCTAGAGCAGCCCGGTGCCTCAGCCCCAGGTTTTTTGGAAGGTTTCCATCATGGGACACCGGTAAAATGCAGGCGGCAGCCTTGATGCGGAAATCGGAAATGATTACAGCGCCATCGTGCAAAGGGCTGTTCTTGAAGAAAATGTTCTGCAGCAACTGACCACTCAGGACAGCATCCAACCGTTCTCCGGAATGGATGTACTCACCAAGGTAGGTATTGCCTTCCAGAATAATGAGCGCACCTGTTTTCTTTTTGGAGAATTCCTGGCAAGCAAGCACAATTTGCATGATATAGGCATCCGATTTGTCCTTGGGTACCTTCTTTTGTGTAAAGAAACGGCCGATGATTTGCCAGCGTTTGCGGGAACCCAGCATCACTAAGAAACGTCGGATTTCATTCTGAAAAAGAACAATCAGTGCGATAGCACCAACACTGATGAATTTGTTCATAATGGCCCCCATTAGGCGCATTTCGAACACGTATGAAACCAATACCCAAAGCGCCACAAAAAATAAAACACCAATAAAAATGGATAGTGCTCCCGAACTTTTCATCAGTTTGTAGGTAGCATACAGAAGGAATGCCACCAACAGAATGTCAATGATATCTTTCAGATTGGGTAAGATCAGCATAGGCCGGACGTTTTACAGGTTTGTACCAATTTCACACATTCCAACGCTTCTTTGATGTCGTGTACCCGAAGGATGTTGGCACCTCCGGTCAGGGCAAGGGCATTCAGGATGCTGGTGCCGTTGAGCGATTGTTCCGGATTTGTCCCCAGATTATTATAAATCATGGACTTCCTGGACAAGCCAACCAAAAGCGGCAAACCGAACAATTCAAATTCATCGAGTCTCCTCAACAACTCATAGTTGTGATCAAGCGTCTTTCCGAATCCGAATCCAGGATCTAGGATGATGTCGTTCACGCCCAGACTCCGCAGGGCTTCCACCCGTTTGGAAAAGTACTGACAGATTTCTGTCATCATATCTTCGTACCGTGGCTGGTTCTGCATCGTCGTTGGCGTACCCTGCATGTGCATCAGGATGTACGGGACTTGCAATCGTGCCACCGTATTAAACATTTCCGGATCCATATCCCCACCGGAGATATCGTTGATCATGTCTGCACCGAAATCTATCACCACCACTTCAGCCACATTGGCACGGAAAGTATCCACAGAAACCGGCATCTCGGGCCAACGCTTGCGGATAAGGTGCAGTGCCAGTCTAAGACGCAACAATTCTTCCTCTTCTGAAACCAATTCAATACCAGGCCTTGTGGAGCAGGCACCCACATCCAGAATATCGGCTCCGTCTTCGATGATCCGACCCGCCCGGTGCAGAATGCCTTCTTCCGACATGTACCGGCTGCTGGAGAAGAACGAATCGGGAGTCACGTTCAGGATTCCCATCACTTTGGGAATACTCAGGTCCATGAGGTGACCTCGTATATTTATGGTAAATGCTTGACCGGAAAACTGCATAATCAAATGTAGGATAGACAACTGTGGAAGTGCCAGGTTTAGGAGGCTCTCCTCGCAAATGTACAAAAAAACATAGAAAAATCCGTCCGTTATGAAAATTTATGCACCTTTCCGTTACTATCAAATTAATCTGTATTTTTGCTAATAAAACGAACGTTTCGAGTAGCGAGTGCAGAGACAATGTTTACATTGGCTATGCCGAGTCACGAGAAACGACTGTTTAAAAAAAACGAACGGCCATGACCACGATCACTGAACTGTATGAGATCTTCAAAAAACACACCACCGTCACCACCGATAGCCGCAATTGCCCGGTCGGTTCCCTGTTTATCGCCCTAAAAGGCGACAACTTCAACGGGAATCGTTTCGCCAAACAAGCACTCGACCTGGGCTCCAGTTTTTCCGTTGTGGATGAACCCGAAGCCGTGACCGACCCGCGCATTCTCCTGGTGGACCATTGCCTTAAAACCCTGCAAGGCCTAGCCGCCCATCACCGCAGACAATGCAACATCCCAGTCATCGGCATCACCGGTACCAACGGCAAGACGACGACGAAGGAGCTCATGGCATCCGTTTTGAGTAAAAAATTCAACCTTTTATACACCCAAGGCAACCTGAACAACCACATCGGCGTGCCCCTCACTTTATTGAGGCTGAAACCCGAACACGAAATCGCCGTCATTGAAATGGGCGCCAACCACCCCGGCGAAATCAAGGAGTTGGTGGAAATCGCCGATCCTAACTTTGGCCTCATCACCAACGTGGGCAAAGCGCACCTGGAAGGCTTCGGCTCCTTCGAAGGCGTCATCCGCACCAAAGGCGAACTCTACGATTACCTCCGCGTCAAAGGTGGCAAGATTTTCATCAACATGGAAAATCCCTACCTTCGGAGCATCGCCAAAGGCATCGATGAAATCAAATACGCCACCAAGGCCGGCTATCCGCTCTGGGGCGAGACCCTTTCCTGCTCTCCCTTCCTGAAACTGCGCTGGTTCAGCGACTACGACTCCCATCCCCACGAAGCGCAAACCAACCTCATCGGTTCTTACAACCTTGAAAACGCTCTGGCTGCCGTTTGTGTCGGCATGCAATTCGGAGTTCCTACCAATGAGATTGCGGTTGCTTTGGAGGAATACGTTCCCAGCAACAACCGTTCCCAACTCAAGCAAACCGAGCAGAACACCCTCATCATCGACGCCTACAACGCCAACCCGACCAGCATGGCCGCAGCCGTCCTGAACTTCGAGCAATACGATGCACCCCGCAAAGCCGTAATTTTAGGCAGCATGAAGGAACTCGGCGAACTCAGCGAAGAAGAGCACAAACGCCTCGCCTTCCACCTAGCCGAAATCAGCTTCGACCGCGTATTCCTCATTGGCCCTGAATTCAAGAATGCAGGCAGCGACTACCCGGTTTTCGACAGTGCAGAATCATTTATCTCGTATTTGGAGGAGCAACCACTTCAAGGCTATACGATTTTGATAAAAGGATCCAGAGGAAATCAGTTGGAATCGTTGGTGCCATTCCTATAAGGTCGAATTTTGCGACCTTAAAAAAGTTTATGAAGTTTGTATTTAAACAATGATATTGCCCCTTTTTGGTTTGCGGTGGAAGATGTTTCAAAAGAGCGCCAAGGTCAAGGCACTGATTATGAGACATACCGGAGCGTACTTGGGTACGTGAGGATTGTCGAGTAAGCAGTAACGTAGAGATTGGTGCTCTTTTGAAACATCTTTTTTACTGCGCGTGATGCGTCACATAGTCACCGCCTGTATCCATGCAGAATTTGATGTACGCCACAATTGCTCTTACGGCAAAGGAAGATAAGGGTGCTATCATTCCACCATCCGTGTTCACCAAATCATTCATTTCCAACTCACGAACACCAAATTCTGAAAAATTAATCGTTTTCATTTGTATACAATTTTTTATTGAATCGCCTACTCTCACCAGGGCTTTTCAGCTTCCGCCCACATCGTTGCAACTTTGATGAGCGAAAGATAGGAGGCTACACTCTACTAATACAGTATGTGCACAAAAAATTACCCAAAAAAAATTGTCTCATGCAACGCAATATTCCACTTTTACGCTAATTAATGGAATACAATTTCATATTTCACGCCCATAATGGAACTAACAATTGTTGTATATTCGTCACGAATTGTCTCGTAAACAGCATCAGAAAGATTCTTTACCAAATGGAAACGATCTGCAACCTGTTCGGCCTTTGGGATAATCTCACTGACGGCTTTGGCATAAGCACTCGCTCTGTCCCTGCAGACTATTTTGATGTTGGGATGAAGTTTCAACCATATTTTCAAGGAGACCCCATTCCTTTCTGGAAGAATATCAATGACCCTACCTGAGTCCATGTTAATCAAGATGGTACCGTATGAGACGCCTTTCCTTAAAGCCCAATCGTCAATACCAAGATGGACAATATCTTCAGACACATTTGATAAAGGTATTGCGTGGATAAAGCGAAGGGCTGTTGAAGGACTGACAGGAGTTAGTATTGTTTTGGAAATCCACGATCCTTTGCGGGCGGATGTTTCCTTGAGTATATTAAGAACCCGACTCTTGGCACGATAGGTCATCCTAGAGTGCTTTACAATCGCTTCAGAAGGTTGTTCGGAAAATATGTTCCTTTTACATTTTTATTGCCGCAGAAGAACTTCCTTACGATCAGATTAATGTTTACTGTATACTCTGACACTGGCAAATCTTTCAGATTCCTGATGTATGAACTATGGACTGAATGACTCGACTTTCCACAAACTAGACATTTGGCATTGATATTGTACGATTTAGCACTTAATTTGATTGTTTTCTCATTTATACCCATACTAGTGAATTTGATACTAGGTATTGAAAGCAGCTTCTCAAAAGTGCTCATAATTCACAATCGATTTTGAGCTTTGATTGAAGCAGGTACGAAGAGAATAGAAAAAATATGTATCTTTGATGCAAATAGCAGGTCAAATCATTTATTATATCTTTGATTGTTAGCACTTTAAATATACATACAATATGCTTTACTTGCTAATTATTTCATTTTTTATTATGTATTTATTTATATTATTTTTGGCTTAAACCGGTGTAATTCAAGGGTGTTTATTCACCAAAAGTGACGAAGAAACATTGGTAATTGCTGTTTACACTTTGACACGTTTCTTGATGCAATTAAATCAATATAAATTGAAAAATAGATCCCGAAAATGAATTCAATAAAGTTCCTTTTAATTATAGCCCTTATAGGTCTAAATTCAATACATGTTTCAGGTGAATCATCGTATGTTTTTTATCATTTAACAACAAAAGATGGGCTTACAAATAATTCGGTGAAGGCTATATTAAGGGATAGTCATGGTTTTTTATGGATTGGTACTGAGTTTGGCTTAAATAGATATGATGGTTATAGCTTCAAATCATTCTTAGCTCAACCTAAAATGCCAAATACAATGACTGCAAACTATATAGTAGGGTTGCAGGAGGATGGACTTAAAAATATTTGGATTGATTTTGGAGATAGTTATGCAGTCTATAACAGTGAAAAAGACAATTTTATTACTGACATAAATATAATTCTCGAAAATTTAAGCATTAAAACGAATGGCAATTGCAAAATCTATGTTGATAAGAAAAAAAATCTATTTGTTATAAATCTTGATAAAATCTATTTCTACAACATAGCTGCTAAAAAGCTGAACATTTACAAGTCCCCAAAATTAAATTTTTCCAATATTGAAGTCAGTGACGATTTTGGTAATTTGTATATTGTCGATTCCAAGGATTTTTGCTGGCAAATGGAAATGGAATCCGGTAAGTTTAACAAAATAACTTTGCCAACGGCGAATGTTTTTAATTACGGGAATAAGCGCACAAAAATCTTTGCAGATTCAGGTGGAGGTTTGTGGTTAAATTTTGGTAAGGGTGAATATGTGTATTTTAGACGAGGCAATTCTTCTCTGTGGCAGAAAATCTATTTGAACTCTTCAATAAAATCACAGAATAGCATTGTTTCAATTGTAGAAGGGCGTAATGGTCAGGTTTGGATTGCTACAGATCATAAGGGATTGTTTCTTTATGACAAGTCTACAAGCTTATTGATAAATAGTACTTCGAATTCACTAAGTCAAACTTCAATCGCATCAAATTATGTAACTAGTATTTTAATTGATAATACTGGAACATTATGGGTCGGACATGACAAAAAGGGTGTTTCTTTTTTTAATGAGAGCTTTCTTAATTTTAGGAATGTACAAAACGACCAATGTAGGAACATAAATAAGATTGTTGAACTTCGTAATGGAAATATACTTTTAGGAACGGATGGTAATGGTTTGTATGTAACGAATTACAAAACAAATGATGTAATTAAGTTGCCAATACCAAATACCGCCGTGACAGCATTGTTAGAAGATAAAAATGGACAAGTATGGATAGGTGCGTATCAGCAAGGTTTATATTGCTTCAATCATAATAAATTGAAGCATTTCACAACAACTAACAGTAACCTATCTTCAGATAATATCTGGAGTATTGTTGAGGATAAATATGAAAATTTGTGGATTGGTACTTTGGGTGGAAAAATACTTAAACATAATATAAATGATCATACAAATTATTTTGAAACCCCATTTGAAAATACGAAATATGTTTCGGATATGTTTTATGATGGAGATAAAACTATTTATGCAGCCATTGCATACGGACTTACCATAATTGATATTGAAAAAAATACAACTCGGATTTTTTTAGGAAATAGAAAAGGGACTCAACAATTTAACCAACCACAAATTTTTAATGTATATAAGGATAGCAGAAATCTTTTATGGATTGGTACGAATGCAGGACTTACAATTTGGAATTTGAAAAATGATTCTTTGTCTTATTTTGATATATCAGATGGTTTATGCGATAACATCATCAGAGGAATTACAGAGGATAATACCCATAATATTTGGGTGACTACCAGTAATGGTTTATCTGTTATTATGTTGGATAAGAATAATAACTACAGAATAAGTAATTGTAGGAACTTTTCGAATAGGGATGGTATTACAAACGACTATTTTATTAATAATGCGATTTGCAAATTAAGAAACGGCATTATTTTGGCGGGAACAACTGACGGATATACTGTCATTAATCCATTAAAAGCTACTGTAAGAAAAGAACCGTTGTCAAAGGTTTATTTAACGAAGTTGATTATTGCTAATACCACAATAAATGTGGATTCAATATACAATGGTCATGTAGTTTTAAATAAATCCATCGAATTGATCTCGGAGCTTAATCTGAAATTTAATGATAAACTGATTACATTGGAATTTGCAACAGTCGATTTGATAAATGCCAATAAAGTTAAATATAGATACAAGATTGAAGGGTTTAATAATCAATGGATAACAACTAAAAAAAATGAAATTGTAATAACATCCTTGCCGGCCGGCAAATATAGATTATTATTAGAGGCCTGCAATAGTGATGGTATTTGGAATAATGAAGCAAAAGTATTGTTGATAAACGTAGCACCTCCCTTATATTTATCTTATTGGGCTATTCTGCTCTACATACTAGTTGCTTTAGTAATTGTTCTATTATTGATTTATAGAGGTCAACGAAGACATCAAGTAAAACTTGAACAACAAAGGTTCCTAATGGCTCATGAACATGAACTCAAAATGAATGAAATGAAATTGATGTTTTTTACAAATATTAGTCATGATTTACGGACTCCTTTAACGCTTATTATAACCCCTTTGCAAGCGTTGATAAAAAACACCAGCGATGATAGTTTAAAGAAAAAGCTCGAAGTGATGTTTAAAAATGCCCAACAGCTTTTATCATTAATAAACTCATTACTTGATTTTCGAAAACTGGATGTGGGCGCTGAAGTACTGCATTTAAAACCCGGGAATATGGTTGATTTGGTTAAAGAGATTTATTCGTCATTTGCTGTTTATGCCACAGAACGTAAAGTTAATTTTATATTGAGCAGTAGTCATGAAAATTTATGGTTGGACTACGACCATGATAAAATACATAAGTCAATCGTTAATTTATTGTCAAACGCATTTAAATACACTCCCAATGGTGGAATTATAAAATTAGACCTTTACATACATGAAACAGATGTCTGTGTAAGCTTGTCTGATACCGGCATAGGTATCAGTGATGAGGATAAAAAACTGGTATTTAACCGGTTCTACCAAACATCACACAATTCAAGAAAAACAGGTAGTGGAATTGGTTTACATATAGTAAGTGAATATATAAAACTTCATAAGGGCTCAATTGACATTACTGACAATAAGCCAAGTGGTTGTATTTTCACATTGCGTTTCCCGCTAATTGAAACTACTGCTGTCAGCGTTAATCCAATGAATGATAATGTAGAAGAGTATCAAGACCCTCAGCATGAAAAAATACCCCCCCAAAAGCCTATTTTATTATTTGTAGATGACAATCAGGATTTATGTGAGTTCATTCATGATAATTTGAATAATGACTATTCGGTACTCATTGCTAACGATGGACAGGAAGCATTGATGTTATTGAAGCAAAATGATGTAAATATTGTAGTAAGCGATATAATGATGCCGGTAGTGGATGGGATTGAACTTTGTAATCAAATCAAAACAAACATCGAATGGTCTCATATTCCTGTTATTTTGCTAACAGCAAAAACAGCCGATGATCATATAATTGAAGGTCTCGAAATTGGTGCCGATGATTATGTTACTAAACCATTTAATCTGGATATCTTGAAGTTGAGGATATTGAAATTCTTTGAATGGAGTTTGAAATCACACAAAACGTTTAGTCAAAAGTTAGAAGTTAAACCAAGTGAAATTACAATTACCACACTCGATGAACAATTGATTGAGAAAGCCATAAGTATTGTAGAAAAATACATAAGCGACACTGAATTCAGTGTTGAGATGCTTGGCGATGCTTTAGGCTTAAGCAGAGGACACCTTTATAGAAAACTAATGGTTATAACGGGGAAGGGCCCATTGGAATTTATTCGATTGGTTAGATTGAAAAGAGGGAAACAACTTTTGGGAAAAAGTCAATTACAAATCTCAGAAATAGCATTTCAGGTTGGATTTAACTCGCCTAAGCGCTTTGCAAAGCAATTCAGGGAGGAATTTGGTATGTCGCCATCTGAATATGTTAGAACGCTTAAATACGATGAAATAGAATAATAACATTCAAATGAGAAAAATCATTCTATTGGTTTGGACTTGCAAACAAATTCCGCACAAAAAAGTTAAGCTACACTCATAATTAAATCCTTACTCATTTCATACTGCCCCCAGAGCTCTTCTACAGTCAGATTTCCAAGCGCAGAATGTCTTTGGTCATGTGAGGGGGCTGCTATGGCGCCCTTCGGCCGCAAAATAGGCCGTCTGTATCTTTTTATCGAGCACCATGCTCTTGCGGCCACGAACACCTTCCAGATCTTGAAGCCACTTATAGCAGGAACTACGGGACACTTTCAAAACTCTGCACATCAGCTCGACCGTCCATCTTCTCGATTGGTAGTCCTTTATAAATCGGAAGATCAGCGACCGTATTGCTAAGTCGTTGTTTTAGAGAGGGTGTTTTAATGCAAAATGAGACAAATGGGAGCTGTATTTGGTACAAAGCGCTGCCATGTAATAATAAAGCTTGTGATACATTTGCTCCTGTAATCTTTTGTCTAAAAAAAAAAGAGACATTCTAAGAAATGTTGACAGAAAACGAATTTATGTAGACTTGACAACTTTTGCATCAGTATAAGAATAATGCAATTTTTGAGCAAAAGGTGTCAAGTTGGTTAATGGCAAATAAGCAGAATAAATAATTACTAACCTTAAATTAAATAATATTTTGATTGAAAATCACATGATTAAAGGTGTTCAAAGGGCGACAAAACGTTTTTTGAACAAGTACCTAATCATCGCAGCAATGCTCTGTTCATCTGGACTTGCATCGGCTAAAAGTTTCGATGGAAAAGTTACGGGCACTGTATTGACCGAATCAACCAGCGAGCCACTAATTGGTGTTAGTATTTTAGTGAAAGGTTCAACACAAGCTGCCATGACCGACTTAAAAGGTGTTTTTACTATCAAAGCCAAAATTGGCGAAACGCTTAGTGTAAGTTATATCGGCTTCATAAGGTTATTTCCCTTCCCTGAGATTGGTTGAGCGTTCGTCAGTTCAGTGAAAGGATTTACCTCTTTTACAGTAGCTTATTGAATAATTAATTGAAATTAACCCTTAACTAGCATCCGTTTTGGGGTAAAATAAAAAAAGCATGTTTAGAAAATTGTTAAGTACAGTCGTTGTTATGGCTTTTCTGGGAGGTATAGAATTCGTAGAAGCTCAGACGAATGCAGGTAAACCGAAAAAGGTTAAAGAAAACCTGGAAGAAAAATTCGCAAATGTTTCGCCGAAACTTACCTCCAATAATGCGAATCCTTTATTAGATTTTATATTTACGGCCGACCCAACAGCTGTGGAATACAATGGAAGAATTTATGTGTATGGCACGAATGATCATCAACAGTATGAGCATGTAGGAAAGGATGGAAAAAATTCATACGAGCATATCCGTTCACTGGTTATGATGTCTTCCGATGATATGGTCAATTGGACTTATCATGGTCTCATAAATACTGCCGAGCTGGCTCCATGGAGTCAAAATTCCTGGGCGCCTTCCATTGCATCCAGACTGGAAGCAGATGGTAAGACGCACTTTTATTTGTATTATTCCAATAGCGGTGTCGGCTCAGCCGTACTTACTTCCACCTCTCCTGTTGGCCCGTGGAGTGACCCATTGGGAAAGAACATAGTCGACCGTTCTGTCCCCGGAGTGGATGTTGAAGCTCCATTTGATCCCGGAGTTGTGATTGACGACCAAGGTACAGGCTGGCTGACTTTTGGAGGCGGAAAGCCTAAAACGAAATATATGCCAGATAATGCCAGAATCGTCAAATTAGGAGCAGATATGATCAATTTGGCCAGCGATGTTGCCAAGATACCCGCACCTTATTTTTTTGAGGCAAGCGACCTTAACTTTATCAATGGAACCTGGGTTTATACCTATAATACGAGTTGGGAAGGACGTACTGAATGGCCTTACAGCAATATTGATAAACCAACCCAATGCAGCATGTGTTATATGACAAGTAAAACACCCTTAAATTCGGATAGTTGGAAGTATCGCGATAATTACTTTAAGAATGTTGGAGAAGTTAACGTGGGCCCTTTTACAAACAATCACACTCACCTGTTCAAGTTTAAAGAGAAGTATTATATTGCTTACCATGCCATGTATTTACAGGATTTTTTTGGCACTAAGGGTGGTTTTCGTAATGTGGGTATTGAAGAAATGCAGGTGGATGAAGATAATGTGAATATCCCCATGGGCAAAGCAACTTTTAAAGGTACGTCACAACTTAACCCATTGAATCCATACGTCATCCAGCAAGCAGAAACCACCGCTGGTACTTCGGGACAAGTCCAGTTCGAAGCTGTTGGTAATCCGGGCAATATGGTTGCCAAAGGAAAAGCAGATAAACAATGTCTCATGGTGCGAGGAGCCAATTTTAGCAAACAGATTCCTGCCAAATTCGAAGCCAGAGTGAAAGGTAAAGGTAAAATTGATGTTTATGTAAATAATCTTAAAGGTACTCCTCTTGTTTCCCTTATATGTGATGGGAAGGAATGGACTACGCTCTCAAAGAAAATAGCACTGAAAATAGATAAAGGAGTAGGTAATATCTATTTTGTATTTAATGGAGAGGATCTTTTGTTTGATGAATGGAAATTCATTTATTAATTCGGTTGAATATTAATTAGATTAAAATAGTAATATCCGGGAAGGGAAAACTATTGTGCTAACATCATCCAGTCCGCTCGATGAAAATACATTGGAAAACCCAAAGAAAGTGTATCCGAAAACAGAAGATGTGAAATTAACTGGAGCTTGTTGCAAGCGAACTTTCCCGGGCAATTCGCTGACATTAATTCGGTTCAGCACAAAATGATAAGTTCTTTTTTAATTTATATTTACAAATTCCTTACAAAGTAAGATCTATATTTATGGAAACAAAAATTAAGAATATCGATTCTTTTTATCACCTGCGTCAATATATTGCGGCGTTAATGTTGACATGTGTTAGTCTTTTTTTTTCTATTGAATCTTATGGTCAATATACCTGCAATATTACCCCCATTGGCGGAGGCGGTTTTGTAACAGGAGTCATTACTCACCAAACATCCGGTGATATTTATTGTCGTACCGATGTCGGAGGTGCTTACCGCTGGGATGCGGCAAACAGTAAGTGGGTGCAGTTAATGGATTGGGTGCCGGAGAGTCAAAAGGGTTTTTCAGGAGTGGAAGCCATGGCAATCGATCCGCAAAATGCAAATAATATCTACTTGCTTTGCGGTTTGGATTATTTTGATGGTGGAAAAACAGCAATATTAAAATCTACCGACAAAGGAAATAGCTTTACGATTATTGATGTAACTACTAAATTTAAAGCGCATGGAAATGGGATGGGACGCTCGACTGGAGAACGCCTCGCGGTAGATCCTCACAACAGTAACAACCTGTTCTGCGGAACCAGACGGAACGGATTGTGGAAAAGCACCAACGGAGGCAGCACCTGGAACCTTGCATGGAACGGCGTAACTACGACCACAAATGACAATGGGATTTGCTTTGTCCTTTACGATCCTTCAAGCAGTGTTGTAAGTGGAGCAACGCAAACCATGTACATAGGAGTTTCACGTACTGGTAGTGCAAATATTTACAAGAGTACCGACGGTGGAGTGACATTTACTGACATTTCAACTATTACCACTTTTATGCCTCACAGGGCAGCACTCGTAGGCAATACAATGTATGTTGTTTATGCTGACGCAGATGGCCCTTGGAATTGTGGTTCGGGCAGAGTTTACAGGTTCGACACATCCACAGGCACTTGGACAAATGTAACGCCAAACGGCAACAATTATTCCTATGGAGGGGTAAGCATTGATCCTTCCAATGCCAACAGGGTAGTAGTATCGACCATCAATAAGTACAACAATAACATGTATGGAACTACTTGGGGGGATTTTGTGTACTTGTCTACAAATGGAGGAACAAGCTGGACACTCAAGAATGGATCGAGTAGCAAGTATAATAACGACGGCATAAAATGGGCAAGTGGGATGCTGCACTGGGCAGGCTCTATAGAATTTACCCCTGGCAATACGGCGGAGGTACGAGCAGTTTCCGGAAATGGTGTTTTTTCCTGCTCCAATATTGATGCAACCAGCCCAATCTGGAAATTTGATGTGAGAGGTCTGGAAGAAACAGGCGTAACAGGTGGGGTAAGTATCCCGGACGGTCCGTTTATTTCCGTTTTCGGGGATATTACAGGTTTTGTACACAACGATTTGACCTCATATCCGACGCAAACTCATCAGCCAGCCGATGGGTCAAACTGGAGTGTTGATTACGCTGCAGCCAATACCAGCAAAGTAGTGAGAGTCGGCAGTACAAAAGTTTACTATTCCACCAATCAGGGTTCCACATGGACGGCATGCCCCATTACTAAAGGCGGGAGAGGAAATCTTGCCATCAGCGCTGACGGAGGAACTATACTTCATTGTGCCGGTGACTCTTCTGTTACCAGATATACCACTAACGATGGTGTAAGCTGGACAAATGTAGGAGGAGTTACGATTACGACTGCACTTCCTGTATCCGATCGGGTAAACAACAATTACTTTTACATCTATAATCCGTCCAACGGACAGATGCTTGTGAGCGCCAATAAAGGAGTTAGCTTTTCAGTCGGCGGTAATCCCGGGGGATCATCGGCTCCATGGACGCAATCATTTATCCATACTGTACCCGGATATGAAGGTCATATATGGGTGCCTCTGATTGGTAACGGATTAAAATACTCCACCGACCATGGAGCGACTTACACGAAAATAACAAACGTTACTAACTGCGCCGCGGTAGCTATTGGAAAAGCGGATGTATCCGCTACTTATCCTACAGTTTTTATCTGGGGAACGGTAGGTGGTGTGAACGGTATGTTCAGTTCAACAAACAAAGGAGCAAACTGGATTCGTGTCAACGATGCTGCCCACCAGTTCGGAGGTACAAATTTTATATTTGGAGATATGAATGTTTTTGGAAGAGTTTATATGTCGGGCATCTTAGGGCGAGGTTTGATTTACTGGGATCTTGCAGGTACCAATGCGATTGAAACTGAAAGTGCTGTAAATGATAGGGTTATTTATCCCAATCCGACTTCGGATGGAAAATTCTCGATAGTACTTCCTGCAACTTCACATAGTGTGATTGTCTGCATTTTTGATAATCAGGGCAGATTGCTGTTTGAAAAAGTCTTTACCAATAATGGACGGTTGGGTATAGATTCCGGATTAAAAAAAGGAATTTACTTTGTAAAGGTGACATCAGAAGGATCGAACTTCGCTCAAAAGCTTATTGTACAATGATAATTGATGGGTAGTTCTATAAAATCTATTCGGAGAAATATTCACTCTCTGAATAGATTTGTAACGGAACGAGCAGTATTACTATTTATTTCGATTTTTCAATACTAATTTCTATTATAAAAAAATATCTATTAAATCAATTTCTATTCTCAATTTTATCATTTATCCCATGGGAAAAAAAAATAAGTTTCTTTTCGTCTTCCTCCTTTTACTAGTTCAGGCTGTTGCTTTGGCGCAAGCCCAAAATCCATTAATTTTTGCTGATGTTCCCGATATGTCTATGATCAGGGTTGGTGAAAATTATTATATGAGCAGTACCACAATGCACATGACCCCGGGTGTGCCCATCATGAAATCTACAGATCTTGTTAATTGGAAACTGATCAACTATGCCTATGATACTTTGGCAGATCTGCCGGCGCTAAATCTGACAGAAGGAAAAAACATCTATAGTAGAGGTTCATGGGCAAGTAGTCTGCGCTACCACAACGGTATGTATTATGTAACCACTTTTGCACATGACATACCAGGTGAAACCTATATTTTTAAAACAAAAGATATAGAAAAAGGAAACTGGAAAAGAGTTTCTTTTAAGCCATCGTATCATGACAATTCTTTGTTTTTTGAGGATGATGGCAAGGTATATTTAATTCATGACGCGGAAAGACTAAAAATTGTTGAATTAAATGATGATCTAACAGGAATTAAACAAGGCGTTCCGGAGAGAGTTCTCATCGAAAACGCCAGCGCACCAACAGGAAAAGAAGTAGGCCTTGGAGCTGAAGGATCTCAATTATATAAAATAAACGGAAAATATTATCTATTTAATATTTGCGCGCCACGCGGTGGAATGCGAACTGTAATTATACATAGGGCAGATAATATTAACGGCCCTTGGGAAGGAAGAGTTGGCTTACAGGATAGAGGAATTGCTCAAGGAGGATTGATAGACACTCCTGATGGGCATTGGTTCTCTTATCTTTTTCGCGATTTTGCTGCTGTTGGCCGCGTTCCTTATCTCGTTCCTGTTAAGTGGGAAGACGGCTGGCCTGTATTAGGAGAAAATGGTAAAGTTCCAGAAACATTAGACCTACCAGCCAGTACCGGTTTGATTCCGAATTTGGTTGCTTCTGATGAATTCAAGCGAAAAAAAGGAGAAGCAGCACTTCCTTTAGTATGGCAATGGAATCATAATCCGGATAACAAACTTTGGTCAATAAAAGAAAGAAAGGGATATCTCCGACTAAAAACAGCCAGAATTGATACCGTATTTACGCAGGTAAGAAATATACTTACGCAACGTACAATTGGCCCAACATGTACTGGTTCAACTTTATTGGATGTTTCCAAAATGAAGGAAGGTGATTTCGCAGGATTATGTGCCTTTCAAAAAAAATACGGACAGGTTGGAGTAAAGGTCGAAAATGGTCAAAAATCGATAGTAATGGTAAGTGCCGGTTCAGGTAAACCTGTAGAAGTGCAGCAAATTCCTTTGACACAAAAGTGCGTTTATTTAAAGATTGATTGCGATTTTACTGGCATGAACGATGAAGCTAATAACCTTTACGCTCTTAATGGGAAAGACGAAGCTAAATTCTCGTACAGCTTAGATGGAAAAGTGTGGAATCCTATTGGGAATTTATTGAAAATGAAATACGACATCCCACATTTTATGGGGTATCGCTTTGGCTTGTTTAATTATGCAACAAAAAATACGGGCGGATATGTAGATTTTGATTGGTTCAGAATTAAATATTGAGATAACCTTATTTATTCAGAAAATCAAGAAAAAGATTTAAAACACTAATTAGAAGTGTTCACAAAGTAATTGATGATTTTAAAATAATTTAAAGAAGTAAATAATTTATAATCAGATGAAAATGAAGAAAATTTTAATTGTCACTGTTTGGTGTATTTCAGCCAACTCACTTTTCGCTCAAAACGCCAACTGCTTTTTAGACGATTTTGCACCCAAAACAGCCGAAATCCCGATTTCAGTATTAGCAAGTAAAACTACCAGTGTACCAACTGTTACCGTTACTTTAACCACTGATACATTGGGGAAAATATCCAAATACGTTTTTGGAAATGCGATAGCAGTTTGGATGGGAAATGTGACCGATAATCCGGTTTTAGTTAAAAATGTTCAGACTTTGAATCCTTCTTTAATCCGTTTCCCGGGAGGAAGCTGGAGCAATATGTTTTTCTGGAACGGAAAGCCAACCGATGTACCTGACTCCATTTATGATGGTACTACCGGAAAAAAGACTAAATTCTGGGCTATTTCCGGCAAAAATGATTGGCCTACCACCACCGATAACTATTACAAATTGCGCCAGCAAACGGGTTCACAAGGGTTAATTACGATCAATTATGGTTATGCCAGGTATGGATTAAGCGCCAAACCGGCTGTGCAAGCTGCTCATCTGGCTGCTGATTGGGTCCGTTATGATAAAGGACGAACGAAATTCTGGGAAATTGGAAACGAAAATGCCGGTCCCTGGGAAGCTGGCTGGATGATTGATACCATAACCAATAAAGATGGCCAACCCCAAATAATCACAGGTCAATTATATGGTCAGCATTGTAAAATGATTGCTGATTCGATGAGGGCTGCTGCTACTAAAATTGGCGCTAAAATCTATATTGGTGGACAGGTGCTTCATTATGACGGCACAAAAAGTGGGAACAATGTTGATAAAACCTGGAACTCCGGCTTTTTCAAAGAAATTGGCGATGGGGTTGATTTCTATGTTATGCACAACTATTTTGGAGCTGCCGCAACTGTGGATAATTTTTTGTCGGTTGCAACAACCGAACCAAAGAAAAATATCAGCTTTATCCGCCAAGATATTATCAACAAAAAGGCTTTTCCAAAACCGGTGGCATTGACAGAGTACAACATAAATACTCTAACTAATCCGGTGAATGCATCCGCCCCGATTTCGTATATCAACGGAATGCAGGCTACTATTTTGTTCAATGAATTGATAAAGAATAACTTTGGCTTAGGTGCAAGGTGGTTGCTTGTTACAGGCGAAGGAAGTATGTTTTATGATGGTCCCGATAAAAACCTTCAGTGGCAACCCAGACCAGAGTTTTATTATGCGTATTATACTCAAAAATTCACCGGCGATAATATGATTTCAGCTACCTCAAACAACACAAATATTTTGGCTTATGCCTCCAGGTTTGCATCTGGAGAAACAGGGATTACTATTGTCAATAAAGGAAAAGCAGCACAAGTTGTAAAGATAGATCCAAAGAACATTGGTGTTGGAACCCAATACTATAATTACTCTTTAACTGGTGGCACCGATAATGGTGATTTTTCATTATATGTTTCGGTAAATGGTGTAGCTCCAACAGGAACACAATGGGGGCCTCGCGCAACCCTGGAAACGATTCCGGCAAGTGCCTATTCAATTGACAATGCGATAACAGTGAATGTTCCTGGCCGGTCGGTTCAGTTTATAATGGTCGAAGCAGGTACCAATAAACTGTATCCGACATCAGTTGCAAGTGAGCTGAAGAACGAACTGGAGCTTACAAACTATCCTAACCCGTTTTCTGCCATTACAACTTTTCAATTTCAAACTCCTTCCAATGAACATGTTTCTCTTGACGTTTTTGATCAAACAGGGAGGAAAGTTACCACTTTGGTAAACAAAGAATTGCCATCGGGAACACATCAGGTTAATTTTGACGGAAGTTTATTGCCTGAAGGGATGTACTTTTACCAATTAAAAGTTGGAGTATCTTCAACTACGCGAAAGATGATCCTTATGAAATAAACTTTAAAGGGAAACTTATTAATTTTTTTAAGGAACAGTTTTGTCACAAAGCAAAAACAGTTGAATACAGTTAAAACAGAAGTCCCTGAAAGGGTGATCAATGTTGATTATAACAATGAAAATCTATGAAATATATATCAGCTACAGTAGTTTGTTTCTTGTGCAGTTTCATGTTGCTGGCACAGGAGAATAATATGGTTGTGGTTAACACCAACAACGAGACCGCAGCCAAAGGCAAGTTTGAACCGACTTGGCAGTCCCTTAGTCAATACGAAGCTCCCGAATGGTTTCGCGATGCAAAATTCGGGATTTGGGCGCATTGGGGACCTCAGTGCCAACCCGAACAGGGCGACTGGTACGCCCGCGGCATGTATGAATATGGAAGCAATTACAACAAATGGCATGTGACCAATTACGGTCACCCATCGAAAGTAGGCTTCAAAGAAGTAATTCACGATTGGAAAGCCCAGCACTGGGACCCTGAAAAGCTTGTAAAACTGTATAAAAGAGCAGGGGCGCAATACTTTTTTGCCATGGCGAACCACCACGACAACCTCGATTTGTGGGACAGCAAATATCAGGAATGGAATTCAGTGCGTGTAGGTCCGAAGAAAAACATCGTTACTGGTTGGGCCAATGCAGCGAAAAAATATGACATCCCCTTCGGATTGAGCGTACATGCCTCTCATGCCTGGACTTTCTACGAACCATCACAACGTGCCGATACTTCAGGAGTACTTAAAGGAATACCTTATGATGGAAAGCTCACAAAAGCTGATGGGATAGGTACCTGGTGGGAAGGACTTGACCCACAGGAATTGTACGCTCAAAACCACGAATTAAGCAAAGGCTGGGGCTGGGAATGGCAGAAAGATGTCGTCACCCCGCCTTCGCAGGCCTATTGCGATAAATTCTACAACCGCACCATGGAACTCATCAATAAGTATAATCCTGATTTAATCTATTTCGATGATACCGCCCTTCCGCTTTACCCGGTAAGCGATGCAGGTTTAAAGTTGGCTGCTCACTATTACAACCATAATATGGCCACTCACAAGGGCAAGTTGGAGGCCGTACTATTTGGAAAAATTCTGACTGCTGACCAGAAGAAATGTATGGTTTGGGACGTAGAACGCGGAGCCCCCGATAAGTTACAGGACCTGCCTTGGCAAACCTGTTCGTGCATAGGCGACTGGCATTACAGCCGCTGGAGATTCGATGCAAATGCTTATAAAAAGGCTAACGAGGTGATTTTGATGTTGGTTGATATTGTAAGCAAAAACGGTAACCTGTTGCTGAATATCCCTGTCCGTGGCGATGGTTCTATTGATGACCGGGAAATAGAGGTACTGGAGGGAATTGCAAAATGGATGGACGAGAACAAAGAAAGCATCTTTGGAACCAGAACATGGAAAGTGTATGGCGAAGGGCCAACGGTCGAATCTGCCAATCCGATCAAAGAACAAGGGTTTAACGAAGGAAAAGTGAAATTTTCGGAAAAAGACATTCGTTTCAATCAAAAGGAAAATGTGATCTATGCAACAGTGATGGGAGTTCCAACTGAAGACATCAGCTTGAAATCCTTTGGCAAAAATAAAGTCAATACCAAAATCAAAAAAATAGAAATGCTTGGCAGTAACGAAAAGTTATCGTGGAAACTCACTTCTGAATCGCTGGTGATTACAAAACCCAAGAGGTTTCCGAATAATATTGCAGTAGTATTCAAAATAAAAGAGCAATAGAATGGTTCACTGACTTGCGATGGTTCAAACTAATGAGTAAACCTGGAAGAAAGATTAAAGGCATCTTCCAAAGTACTTTTGAGGTATGAAGTTATTCTTAAAACTGAATAAAAAATATTAATGTAATTATGTATAAATCAATTAATACAGTAATAAAACTATTAATGGAAATCCTGTTTTCCTCGATAAACATTCTTTATGCCCAAACTCCGCCCGACTGGGAAAACCCATTTCTTGACAAAGATAAACGACCGATTGCGTTTTCAACAAAAGATGTAGTTTTATCTGAATCGTGGATAAAGCAGCGTGAGGCTGTCAACACAGGGTATATTTATCAGTTTGACCCAGATAGGCTGCTTCACAATTTCAGAATAAATGCCGGAATTGAATCGAAAGCGCAACCGTTGGAAGGTTGGGAGTCGCCTAACGTAGGTTTACGAGGGCATTTTGTTGGTCATTATTTGTCGGCTTGTGCTTCGTTGATTGAAAAAACTGGTGATACTTTGCTGCAAAAACGTTTGAAATACATGGTTGACGTGCTTGGAGATTGCCAGCAAAAACTTGGGGGCAAATACTTGAGTGCTTTTCCCGAAAATGATTTTACTATACTGGAGACTAAATTTGGTGGCGTTTGGGCTCCGTACTATACTTATCATAAAATCATGCAGGGAATGCTTGATGTTTATAAGGCTACAGGAAATAGAAAAGCGTATGCAATAGTCGTAAATATGGCTGCTTATGTAAAAGAGCGTATGGATAAGCTTTCGCCTGAATCAATAGAGAAAATGCTGTATACTCCTCAGGCTAATCCAGCAAACGAAGTGGGGGGAATGAACGATGTATTACACAGCTTATTTGAAATATCCAAAGATTCGGCTCACTTCAGGTTGGCTTGTCTTTTTGACCGTAAATGGTTCAGCCAACCATTGTACGAGGGTAAAGATATTTTGTCAGGTTTGCATTCCAACACCCATTTACCTTTGGTGATTGGGTTTGCCAAGCGTTATGAAAATACAGGAGATAGCTATTATCGGGATGTTGTTTCTCATTTCTGGGATATGCTTGAACATCATCATTGCTATGTGAATGGTTCGAGCAGTGGGCCACGACCTATCGCCACAAATCCAACTGCTCAAACTTCGGAACACTGGGGGAATCCTAATCAATTAAGTGCTACACTTACTGACAAAACTTCTGAATCCTGTGTTTCGCATAACACTCAAAAGATAACAGGCACTTTGTTTCGTTGGACTGCCCAACCCGAATATGCTGATGTGTATATGAATACGCTTTATAATTCTGTTTTTGCACTACAAAATGCCGAAACCGGATGTAATGTTTATTCTTTACCATTGGGTTCTCCGAATAAGAAGAGCTTTTCAAAACCAAGTGAGTTTTTTTGTTGCAATGGAACAACTATCGAAGCATTTACTTGCTTGAATGCTAATATATTTTTTACAACAACGATAATCTATGGGTGAATCTATACATTCCTTCCTCGGTGAATTGGAAATCGAAGGGTATTACTTTGTTGCAGTCGTCAGATTTTCCAGATAGTTCCGTTGTGAAATTCAACGTAACGGCTAAACAAAGTACACCATTTGCACTGAAATTGTTTATTCCGTCATGGGCTGATACACAAACTCAGGTTTTGGTAAATGGAGAACCCATAAAAGGGGGTATATGTCCTATGTCGTATGTTACTATTGATAGAAAATGGAAAAACGGAGATAAGATAGAAATACGTTTTAATTATCATTTTCAAGTAAAATCCATGCCAGACAATCCTAACGTTATTGCATTGTTTTATGGTCCGGTTTTATTGGCATTTCAGGTTAATGAAGAAGTGATTCTGAAAGGCAATGATGCGGATATTCTGAAAAACATCTCCAAACAAGGAAATTCCATGTCATTTACTTTAAAAAATAATGGAAAAGAATATACACTTATGCCATTTTATAAAGTATCTAATGCGTCGTACGGAGTGTATGCGACTATCCGAAATGAGTATTAAAATTGCATCTGTGAATAAGTAATTATTGAAGCGGGCAAATTTTATAGTAATAAAAAGAGAGTGCAAATCTCTTTAAAATAAGTGATTGTAAAAAATAATAAAAAACAACACGGTGAATGTCTATTTCTTTATCCTTGCAGTTATTGTATCAGTCTTCAAGATAGAAGCACAAAGTATCAACGATTGGGAAAATACCGATGTTAATGGTATTAATAAAGAAAAGCCACATGCGTATAGTTTTAACACCAGCCAGCACTGGTTTGGTTAACCTTTTTGTTGCAGTAGCTTAAAGGCTAATTCGTCGATCCTGAAAAACTACTCATTATATTGTATATCAGTGAATTAAATCGGGCCTACTGAATAAATCCGCCAACCGCCAAATTTCTTTGGGTCAGCATCATTATTAATTTTATTTCTTCTCTCATTTTCATCACATAAGCAAAAAACCACTTCAGTAAAGAGCCAGGGAAATCCCTAGTATACCGGATAATATTCATTACAAATATGATGGCTGCTATCAAACTCATTGAGGTTGAGGATAGTTTGGCTCGGATTTGATTCAGGTTGTAACCATTCTTGCCTTGTCCGAACATTCCTTCAATCTGATTGCGTTCAGCCGCTTCTCGTCGCTCCTTGCGTCTCATGTAATACGACTTCACCTTCTTTACAGGTTTACGTCCTAATGGGTCACCGGTGTGTCGGATGTTTCGTTCTTTAAGCCAAGTCCGGTTTGAGCGGTTCAGGTAAATCATGTCTACCTGCACCAGTTCCGGGTAATGACCATTCAGTTCCTTGTAACGCTCAACCTGCATCGGAAGGTCACAACCTTCGTTGTAGGCGTTCCATTCAAAGCGGTCTATCCTGGCGTAGCCTTCTTGGAGACTCACGTTGATCTTGGCTCCGAACTCCACTTTGGTCTTTGCCTTGCCCCTAACAATGGGACGGACGAGAGGTGGGTGGATGTTTACGATGCGATCCTCGCAACTGTTGGACTTATCCTTGAACATCGCTTCCTGTTGCGCCAGAACCTGCTGGATCACAAAGAAGTACTTGCTCTGGTGCTTGTCGAAAGGAACGCGCTCGCCCTTAATAGTGTCAAGCAACCCGTTTATTGTCTTAATGTCCCGTTTCAAATAGTTGATCTGTAGCTTTAAGCCACGACGCAACACCTTGTCCGGTTTACGCTTCATTTTCGATACGTTCAGATATTCCTTGCGGGCAGTCTTGCGATAGGTCCTTGGCTTTTCCTTGATGTCCAATTCCTTGCAAAGGTGATCAATCAAATCCTCTGCTTTCACCCGGCTATCGCTCAATAAATCAAGATCCGTCGGGAACTTGATCTGGGCATCGGCCACCGTTGCGTCTAGCTGAAGTTTACCTTTGTTTTTGGAACCCCCAGCTGGAGTGGGCACGTCATCATCGTCTTCTTTTGTCTCCTTCGCTGGTTCTTGTTTAATCTTCAGACCCTTGCGGATCAGTTCATCGGTCAACGATTCAAAGACGTTCAAGTCAATACGCTTCCGGATGCACACGTTTCTCTTGAAGATTTTGATCAAGAAAAGTCGTAAAAAAAAGCGCCACCGTCTCAAGACCGTGGCGCTTTTCGCAGCATTAAAAAACTCCTGATTTAAATCCCGAAACCTACTCCACCGAGGTATTCGTAGATGCCGCTGGTAAAGCCCAGCACAATCAAACCAATGAGACAGATGACCAACGATATTTTCATGTAACCGTCGCTGGAGAACTTCTCGATGGGATGCTCGCTGGCATTGATGAACATGGCTTTGACCACCAAAAGATAATAATATAGGGAGATGATGGTATTGAGCAAGGCGATGAACACCAAGACGTATTCGTGTTCGGCAGAGGCAGCCATGAACACGTAGAATTTACTGAAGAAACCGGCCGTGGGCGGAATGCCACCCAGGGAGAACAAGGCCATCATCATGATAACAGCTATATACGGATTCGTTTTGTACAAACCGTTGTAATCGGTCATGTTGACTTTACCCGTCTTGTTCTCAATAGCCGAAATCACGCCGAAGGCAGCCATGTTGGAGAAAATATACACCAAAATGTAGTACATCGTGGCAGCCATTCCAAAGGGCGTTCCAGCCATCACACTCAATGCAATGTAACCAGCCTGTGAAACAGAAGAGAAGGCCAGGAAGCGCTTCAAATTGTGTTGGCGGATGGCAAAGATGTTACCAATGGTGATGGTGATCACAATAACCCACCACAGAATGGCATGCCATTCGAAAACCATGCTGCCGAACACCTTATACAGGATGGTCATCAGCGCGAACACGGCTGCACCTTTCGAAATCGTGGACAGGTAGGCGGTAATGGAGGTCGGAGCGCCTTCGTACACGTCCGGGGTCCAGAAATGGAAGGGTACGAGTGAAATCTTGAAGAACAGACCTGCCAGCATGAAGACCATGGCCAAAATGACCAACGGACTCGAAATGAGCGACAGGGTCAGGTCGTCGTAATACAACGAGCCCATGGCACCGTACAGCAAGGATGTGCCGAACAGCAAAATAGCCGAAGAAAAGACAGCGTTGAACACGTATTTGGCACCGGCTTCGGCCGAGTTCTTTTGAAACTTTTCGAACGCAACCAAGGCAGCCATGGGCAGGGAGGCGGTTTCAAGTCCGATGTAGAACAGGATGAAGTTGCCGGAGGAAATCATGAGGTACATGCCGAACAGCGTGAGCAGGGTCAGGATGTAGAACTCACCACGTTTGAAGGAGCTTTCGGGCTTGCTCAACCAGCCGTTGGACTGGAGAAGGAGGAGCAGCACCCCAACGTTCAGGATGTTCTTGATGGCCACTTCGGCCGCGCCTGAAACGTACATGCCGGCAAATGAGGTGCCGGTGGCGGTGGGCAGGAAGCCGAGGATGGTGTGCGCAAGGAAGAGCACGACGCCCATGGGCTGTAGCCACTTTCGGCCGTTTTCCGTAGCGAACAAATCGTACACCATCAGAATCAGAAACACCACGATGAGTGACATTTCCTGTTTCATCAACAAATAATTGCTTAAATCCATTGTATAACTGTTATTCGATTAATCTTACGGTTCAAATCACCAAGCGGCCATGTAGGACAGACTGCTGCGGATGAGGTCGGAAATAAAGCTCGGATACATACCGATGCCGGCTATGCAGACGATGAGGGTTACCACGGCAATGCGTTCAAACCAGGTGGCGTCGGTAAGGTGTTCGTGGTGACTGTCTTGGATGCCACCGTAGAGGATCTTACCGACCACGCGCAGGATGTACACGGCGGTGATGACGATGGAAGAGACTGCGACGATGGTGAAGACGCGGCGGAACATGTCGTCGTGTTGGAATGAACCGATGAAGATGGTCATTTCGGAAACGAAACCGCTCAAACCAGGCAAACCTAAGGAGGCCAAACCGGCGATGACGTATGCGACGGAGAGGAAAGGCATTACTTTCATGAGACCTCCCATCTCGCGAATATCACGGGTGTGGGTTCGGCCGTAGATCATACCGATCAAGGCAAAGAAGAGGGCCGTCATCAAACCGTGGGAGAGCATTTGCATCACAGCACCGGTCGTAGCCGTTTCGTTCAACATGAGAATGGCGAAAAGTACCAGCCCGCAGTGGGAAACGGAGGAATAGGCGTTGATGTATTTCAAGTCGGTTTGAACCACAGCGCCGAAAGCACCGTAAACGACCGATATACCACTTAGAATTAGGAAAATCCAAGCAAGTTCATGGGCGGCTTCCGGCATCAGGTAAATGGCGACACGGAAACAACCGTAGCCTCCCAGTTTCATCAATACGCCTGCGTGGAGCATGGAAACGGCCGTGGGTGCCGAAGCGTGACCATCGGGAGACCAAGTATGAAAGGGGAACATGGCACCCAAAACGCCGAAACCGACGAAGGTGAGCGGGAAGAAATAGTATTGCAGGTTCAGTGGAATGCCGGCTTTGGCAATTTCGAGCAGGTTGAAAGTATGAACGGGTGCGTTCGAACTGTAATAGATGCCCAAAACACCTAAGATCATGAAGGCAGAACCCCCCATCAGCATCAGCGTCAGTTTCATGGCGGAGTACTCTTTTTTACCGGTTCCCCAGAGGCCGATGAGCAAATACATTGGAATCAAGGCCACTTCGTAGAAAAGCACCATGGTAAACAAGTCGATGGAAATGAAGAACCCATAAACCCCGATGGACAACAATGAAAACCACATGAAGAACTCTCTAGGTTGCGGATTCATGTTCCAGGAGGCAAAAACGCCGGTGAAAACGATGAAGGAGGAAAGCAGCAGCATGGCTACCGAGATTCCGTCCACACCTACTGCATAGTGGATGTTCAGGGACGGGTACCACATTGTGTCGGCCATGAATAGCATCTGAGAAGCGTCACCGGCAGCACGTGCGTGCAAGAAAGTGACCAGCGTGTAAATGGACAGCATCAGCAGCAAGGATGCACCGGTCACCGCCACCGTCCGGATGGCACGCATGTTGTTCTTGCAGGGCATGAAAGCCAGCAGCATCAACAAGGGTATAAGGACAAACAATGAAAGAAAGTTCATATCCTGTATTGTTTTAATTGTTTACAAAAAAATGACCAGTGCGGCAATGGCCAGTGCACCTACGAAGAAAATCAACGCATAATCCTGAATTTCGCCGGATTGAACCACCTTGATCTTGCGAGAAACCCAATTGGTCGAGGAAGAAAGAGCGTTCATGAAGCCGTCTACGATGTGACGGTCGAACCAGGCGATGGGTTTGGAAATCCGTGCGAATACGATCTGTTTGGTTGCAAACAGCCAGGCTTCGTCAAACCAGAATTTGTTGTAGGAGGCTTTGTAAAGCGGTTTCAACGCAGCTTCCATCGTGTCGGGTTTCGTATTTTTCTTGAGGTACATCACGGTAGCGATGATTATACCGACCACACCCACTCCGACACTCAGTGAAGCAACCAGCCAATTGATGCTCGTTTCAAACGGTTCACCGTTGTTGGAAACGAATTTTCCAAAGGGTATGAAACCGGTCACACAAGTGAGCAGGGCCAGGAAAATGAGTGGAAGGGTCATGTTCAGACCGGCTTCGTGCGGTTTGTGGTGGTAATTCTTGTTGCTTTCGCCCCAGAAAATGCGGTAGTAGAGACGGAACATATAGAAAGCGGTCAAACCAGCGGTGAAGTACAGAATTCCAAAGATGATCTTGTCCTTTTCGAAGGCTGCCACCATGATTTCATCTTTACTGAAGAAACCGGAGAACGGCGGAATGCCCGCGATGGACAGACAAGCAATCAGGAAGGTGATGTTCGTGATGGGCAGGAATTTGCGCAAACCGCCCATATCCTTCATTTCATTGCTATGAACGGCGTGAATGACGGCACCTGCACCCAGGAACAACAGCGCTTTGAAGAAAGCGTGTGTGAACAGGTGGAACATGGAAGCCATATAACCTAGACCATGTTCGCCACCGTAGTTGGAAACACCCAACGCAGTGATCATGAACGCGATCTGTGAAATCGTGGAGAAAGCCAGCACCCGTTTGATATCCGTCTGCGTACAGGCGATAACGGCAGCAAACAAGGCAGTGACGGCACCGATGTAGGAAATGATGGTCAGCACTTCGGGTGCTCCGAAATAGTACACCGGGAAGAAACGCGCAACCAAGAACACACCGGCCACAACCATCGTTGCAGCATGGATCAAGGCTGAAACAGGCGTTGGGCCTTCCATGGCATCCGGCAACCAGATGTGGAACGGCAGCATGGCCGATTTACCGGCGCCACCCATGAAGATGAGCATCATGGCCCAAGAAACAACCGACCAACCCAGGAAGGTATCGCCGATGGCTGTTCCCAAAACCGGACCGGTTGGATTACAGAGTTCAGCAAAACTGAATGTTCCCGTGTAGTAGGAAAGCACCAGAATACCGATCAGGAAGAACATGTCCGCGAAACGGGTTACGATGAACGCCTTTTTGGAAGCGGCCACGGCAGACGGTTTGGTGTAGTAGAACCCAATCAGGGAGTAGGAAGAAACCCCTACCAATTCCCAGAAAATGTACATTTGGAAAATGTTGGTGGCCACGACCAGACCCAGCATGGAGAAGGTAAAGAGCGACAACAGCGCATAGTAGCGTTGGAAACCCTTTTCCCCGTGCATATAGCCCAGTGAATAGATGTGAACCATCAGCGAAACGGTGGAAATGACCACCAACATCATGACTGAAATGGGATCCAGCAGGACGCCCAGGTCGATGTGCAGTTTTTCAGTAACCTGCAACCAATTGAAATTCAGGGCGGTAATAGGCTGCCACACCTCATCGACTTTTCCGACTTGGAAAAAGTAGAGGTAGGCAGTGATGTACGAAAGGATGGCAACGGTGGCCAAGCCGATCGTTCCGAGAATACCGGCAACAGCCGGCTTCAACTTGCTGTCCATCAGTCCCAGAAAGAGGAACATCAAAAAGGGCAGCACCACTATGATTACGGTGAAACTCATCATCAGAACTTCATTTTATTAACCTCATCGACACTAATGTTCGTCAGGTTTCGGTAAATATTAATGATAATGGCAATCGCGACAGCCGTTTCAGCAGCTGCAATACCGATGGCAAACAGTGTGAAAAACATCCCGTCCTGTTGACCGGGGTATAGGTAGCGGTTGAAAGCGGCAAAGTTGATGTCTGCAGCGTTCAGCATCAGTTCCAGCGACATAAGGATGGTCAGCATGTTCCGGCGAGCCAGAAAGCCATACACTCCCGTGAAAAACATCAGCGTGCTGATGACTAAGTAAGCTTCTAATGGTATGTTAGTAGTCATAATTCTGATTTTTTTTAGCGTTTACGTGCAATCATGATGGCACCTATAATGCAAGCGAGCAGTAGAATGGAAATGGCTTCGAACGGAAGCACATACTGATTCTTGCTCGTTCCCATCAGGTTGGTACCGATTTGTTGCATGGTCGGTGCGTTGAACAAGTCGAGATCAGCCACGCGCTTAATATTGTAATAGATGATGTGTGCGCAAAAGGCCAGACCGACCGTTGCTGCACCAATGGCAGGCAATTGCCGTTTCCAGGAAACCTTCTCAACCTTGTCACCGGCATGGCTGGTGAGCAGGATGGAGAAAATGTACAACACCATGATACCACCGGCGTAAACTGCAATCTGAACGGCGGCCAGGAACTGGTAACCCAACATCAGATACAAACCGGCGGTGCCAATCAGTACGAAAAGCAGGTACGTGGCTGCGCGCAGGATTCTTCTCGATGTAACCGATAGAATCGAAAAGACGACGATCAGTATCGCCAGGACGTAAAATATAATCTGTTCTGCCATAGCTTATTTTATTTTTTCTCTCAGTTTGGATCCTTCCTTGTTCAGCGTTTCAATGAGTTTGGAGCGGGTGAACAAGGAGTTTTCGAAGGTGTTCTCAAATTTGATGGCATCCGACGGACAGGTAATGACGCAAAGGTTGCAGAACGTGCACATGCCCAGGTCATAAATGTATGTATCGAGCACTTTCTTGGGCTTGCCGCCTTCTTCGATCGGTTCAATCATTTTGGAAATGACCTGGATGGTGCCGTTCGGGCAGTTCATCTGGCATATTCCACAAGCCGTACAGGCATGCTCGTTGTTTTCGTCGTGGGGCATCACCAGCTCTCCGCGGAAACGGTCGGCAATATGCAGGGTGGCCCTGTTTTCCGGATACTGTTCCGTCACCTTTTTGGTGAAGAACTCTTTTATAGTGACGACCATGCCTGAAGCCAGGGAGTAAATTCCCTTTAGGATGCCGGCAACATAATTGACTATTGAATTCATACGAATGTTTTTTCTTATAAGGTTATAAAGTCCATCCGAGAAGCACCAGGACGACCATCAGCATCAGATTCACCATATTGATGGGCAACAAATACTTCCACTCGAGGTTCAGGAGTTGGTCGATACGGAGACGCGGGAAAGTCCAGCGAACCCAGAGGCTGAGGAACATGAGTGCAAAAGCCTTGGCAAAGAACCAAATAGGTGAAGGAATAAAATCCATGACGTTGTTGAAACCGTCCAGACCGGTGATGTGGAAAGGCATCCAGCCACCCAGGAACACCGTTGTTGCAATGGCAGCGATGACAAACATGTTCATGTATTCGGCCAAATAATAAAAGCCGAACTGGATACCGGAATATTCCGTATGGTAACCGGCAGTCAGTTCCGATTCCGCTTCAGGCAAGTCAAATGGACCACGGTTGGTTTCCGCATGACCAGCTATTAAATAGACTACAAATGCAATGGCTGTCGAAATATGGCCCTGAAACAGGTACCACGTGTCGTGCTGGTTGTTGATGAGTTCAGAAAGCTGCATCGTTCCGGCCAGCACCACCACGGTGAGCATGGACAAGCCTGCAGACAGTTCGTAACTGATGAGCTGAGCACCGCTTCGCATCGCACCGATCATGGAGTACTTGTTGTTGGAAGACCAACCCGCCAACAGGATACCGATTACACCGAGGGAGGAAACCGCCAGCAGGTAAAAGATGCCGATGTTGAAATCGAAGGCTTGCAACCCTTTACCGAATGGGATGGCACCGAAAGTCATGAACGAAGCAGCGATCACAAAGAACGGAGCCAAGTAAAACAGGAGCTTGTCGGTGTGGTTGATCGGAATGATTTCCTTGAGCAAAATCTTGATCATGTCGGCAATGCTCTGGAAAACACCCCAAATCCCTACTCGGTTCGGACCGATGCGGCATTGGAAGGAAGCACAGATTTTGCGTTCAAAATAAATTAGAATCAACGCGAGTACCGCGTACAAAGTCAATAAAAGGACTCCCACCAGTACAAATTCGATGGTCAGCGCCCAAAATTCAGGCATTGCGCCTCGAAGGAGCTGGTCGAACCATACGGTTACCGTCGAAAAATCAAACATACTATTTAATTTTTAAGTTTAGTTACTTAGAAATCTTGATCAAAAAAGCAAAATTCAAGGCATGCGAGGAGCAAACAGCGGAGTTTACTAAATGTAAATGAGCATGTTTGCGACGAAGCATAACGCAGAAGTTTGGTTTTTTCATCGAGATTTATCTGTCAATATCGGGAATCACATAGTCCATGGAACCGCCGATGGTCACCAAGTCGGAAATCTTTCCACCGTGGCAAACCTTATCCATGATGGAAACAAGTGTCATGGACGGTGAACGGAACTTCAGACGGTATGGAGTCTTGTCACCCTTGCTCAGAATATAGACGCCGAATTCACCACGAGCAGCTTCCACACGCTGGTAGTATTCGCCTTCAGGCAGCCGGATGATGGCCTTCGTCTTTGCGCAGAATTCGCCTTCCGGAATGCGGTCGATGAGCTGTTCGATGATGCTGAGCGATTCGACGATTTCATCCAGACGGTTCAGGTAACGAGCCATGGAATCGCCTTCGGTACGAAGGATTTCCTTGAACTGAACCTTGTCGTAAGCCGCATAAGGCGCAATCTTACGGAGGTCACAGCTGAACCCTGAACCACGGCCAACCGGCCCTGTAACAGCGTATGAAACAGCCATTTCATTGGTGAGCGGACCAACGCCGATCATGCGTTGACGGGCAATAATATTGCCAGTATAGAGGGTGTGGTATTCTTTGAGGTTCTTGCGCATTAAAACGATAAACGCCTTGACATCTTTCTGGAAATCCGGATGCAAGTCGGCCATGACACCACCGATGACGTTGTAGTTGGTAATGAGGCGTCCGCCGCAGGTGGCTTCGAAGATGTCGAGGATTTTTTCACGATCACGCATACCATATATAAAGGCGGTCAGCGCACCCATGTCCATGCAGATGCAAGCCCATGAAAGCAAGTGCGAAGCGATACGGGTGAGTTCATCCATGATGGTGCGGATGTACTGCGCACGTTCGGGTACTTCGATACCGGCGGCTTTCTCCACACACATGCAAAGTCCATGACGGTTGATGTGCGAAGACAAATAGTCGAGACGGTCGGTGAAATGCAGGATTTGCGGATAGGTCAAATCTTCGCTGAGCTTTTCGACACCACGATGGATGTAACCGCAATTCACGTCGATTTTCTTGATGATTTCACCGTCGAGTGCGGTGCGGAAATGCAGAACCCCGTGTGTAGCAGGATGTTGCGGGCCGATATTCAGCACATAGTCATCTTCTTCGAAGGTGAGGTAACGATGCTCTTCCGGACCTTTCTTGCCTTGCACCCAGCGGGAGCTGTATTCGGGCATGGGGTAGCTCTTGACATCCAGCTCATTCGGCGTGTTATCATAATCCTTACGAAAGGGAAATCCTTTCCAGCGTTCCGTCAGGAAAATGTGACGCATATCGGGATGGTCAATGAAAATGATTCCAAAGAATCCATAAACCTCGCGTTCATTCAGTTCGGCTGAACCCCATATATCGGAGACGGTAGGCAGAAAGGGGTTTTCACGGTCTTCAGTGGCTGTTTTCAATACGATCATGGTGTTCATGTCGGTGGACTTGCCAACGAGGTAAACCACGCCGAGTGCTTCGCCGTAATCCACACCGGTCAGGTGAATCAGGTAGTCGAAACCTTCCGCACGAACGGTTTGGGCCAACGTCCGGAGTTCAGCAGGAAGGACAGTGATGGTCAGGAATTGTTTTTCTTCGATTAGGGCAGCAGGAACTTTTGCCAGAATGATATCTTTGATAGTTTCCATCGGCTGATTACTTGGTTTTCGGTTTGGAATTGAACAGGAAACGTTCGAGTTTCACCTTGCGTTGCAACTGCATCATGCCGTAAAGCAATGCTTCGGGGCGCGGTGGGCATCCAGGAACGAACACGTCCACCGGTATGATTTTGTCCACACCGTTCACAACGTGGTACGATTTGCAGAAAGGTCCGCCGGAGATGGCGCAACTGCCCATGGCAATCACATATTTGGGTTCAGCCATCTGGTCATAGAGACGTTTGAGGATGGGAGCCATCTTGTTCACGATGGTTCCAGCCACAATCACGACGTCGGCTTGACGGGGACTGTTGCGGGTCACTTCAAACCCGAAACGGGCGAAGTCGTAACGAGCAGCACCCACAGCCATGAATTCGATACCGCAACAGCTCGTGGCAAAGGTCAGCGGCCAAAGGGAGTTTGAACGGCCCCAGTTGATGATGTCGTCAAGAACGCCGACGGCTACATTGACTCCGTTGGCACGAAGTTCCTCCAGAAAGGTGTCTAGGTATTCGTTGTCCTTGAACTCCTCGTTCGGGATGCCTTTGATCTTGATATTTTTTACTTCCATTCCAATGCTCCTTTCTTCCAGGCATACGCAAGGCCCAGAACCAAAATGACTAAAAAGAAGGTGATGCTTACTAAACCTGGCATACCTAGATCCCGAACGACGGTAGCCCAGGGGAACAGGAAGACAGTTTCCACGGCGAACATCAGGTAAAGGATGGCATACAGGTAGTAACCAACCTTAAACTGCATCCAGGAAGTACCACGGGTAGGAATCCCCGATTCGTACGCTTCCCGTTTCTGCGGGTTGTTGGACCTGGGCGAAATCAGGAGTGCGACGCCGAGTCCGGCAATGACCAGCACTAGTCCGGTCAGCAGCACTACCAAAAAATAGGCGTTATCCATACAGTTAAAAATTTATTTTTTATTGTTTAAATTCATGATCCGGTGTTTGACAACAAAATAAACCCCTCGTGCAGAATTTGCTTCTGTACGCCGGAGTTTTCTTGTGTTTATGGTAAAAGCAAAAACAGACTGTATTCTTTGTTCGAATACAGTCTGTTTTCTGTAGAGTCTTATACTTTGCCGGCGCTGCCCAACACGTTGACCAGCTTGTGGACATACAATTTTTTCAGGGCTTCGCGAGCCGGTGCGAGATATTGACGCGGGTCAAATTTCGTCGGTTCCAACGCCAGGAATTCGCGGATGGCTGCCGTCATGGCGATACGTCCGTCTGAGTCGATGTTGATCTTGCAGACAGCAGATGTGGCGGCGTGACGGAGTTGTTCTTCGGGAATACCGATTGAATCCGTCATTTTACCACCGTATTTATTAATGATGGCGATGAGGTCCTGAGGTACGGAAGAAGAACCGTGCAGAACAATGGGAAATCCGGGGATCTGCTTTTCGATTTCTTCAAGGATGTCGAAACGCAAAGGCGGCGGAATCAGGATGCCGTTGGCATCGCGGGTGCATTGTTCGGGGGTGAATTTATTGGCACCGTGTGAAGTACCGATGGAGATAGCCAGTGAATCCACACCAGAGCGGGTAACGAAGTCGACGACTTCTTCCGGCTGGGTGTAGGTATGGTGTTCTGCGGAAACTTCATCTTCCACACCGGCCAGTACGCCGAGTTCGCCTTCTACAGACACATCGTGTGCATGAGCGTATTCAACCACTTTTTTGGTGAGTGCAATGTTTTCTTCGTACGGAAAGTGTGAACCATCGATCATCACGGATGAGAAACCACTGTCGATGCAATCTTTGCAAAGTTCAAAGGTGTCACCGTGGTCAAGGTGCAATACAATCTGGGGTTTTTCCAAACCAAGTTCCTTGGCATATTCCACCGCTCCTTGAGCCATGAAACGAAGCAACGTTGAATTGGCATATTTGCGTGCGCCGCTGGAAACCTGCAGAATGACAGGTGACTTAGCTTCAACTGCTGCCTGAACGATGGCTTGCATCTGCTCCAGGTTGTTGAAATTAAACGCTGCGATGGCGTATTTACCATCAATAGCTTTCTTGAACAACTCCTTGGAGTTTACAAGACCTAACTCTTTGTAACTTACCATATTACCTATTTTTTATATTTGAATAGTCTAATTCAATCTCTAATGCGGTGCAAAATTAGTCATTTTAGCTGAAAAATCATAGGATTCGAACTTTTTTGAAGATTTATTTGGGTTTTGTTTTGTGTTTCATGGAAAATATCTACTTTTGCAGGCCATTACGAATTTTACCGCTTCGTACAAACAAAAAACGACCTATAGTTATGAGAAAAAATTTGCATCCCGAAAACTATCGCCCGGTAGCATTTAAGGACATGTCCAACGGCGATACGTTCATTTCGCGTTCTTGCATCAACACCAAAGAAACGATTGAATTCGAAGGCGAAACCTATCCGGTTATTAAGCTGGAAATTTCCTCCTCCTCTCACCCGTTCTACACCGGTAAGTCCAAATTGGTCGATACAGCCGGCCGCGTAGACAAGTTCATGAACCGTTACGGAGATCGCAGCAAGAAATAAGCTGGGTTTCTAAAGATATTAAGAGAGCTCTGAAGTTTACTTCGGGGCTTTTTTTGTGCCCTATATGTTAATTTACGTTAATTTACGAATTTAAACTAACCTTTTAGTTCAAACTAATGAATTAGTTATATATTTGCATCGTTATCCCACCAAAAAAAAACCATGGAAACCTCCAAAGAACTCACCCGCGTAGAACTTCAACTCATGAATGTGCTCTGGGACATACAACAAGGCTATGTAAACGACATCATTGCCGATTTGCCAGAACCCAAACCGGCCTACAACACCGTTTCAACTTTTATGCGCATATTGGTGAACAAAGGTTTTGTAGGTTATGAAGCGTTCGGCAAAAGCCATCGCTATTATCCGCTTATTACCAGGGAAGTATATATGGAAAGCTACATGGCAAGTGTCAAGAATACATTTTTCAGTGGGTCTTTCCGTTCTATGATCTCCTTTTTTGCGGAAAAAGAGCACTTATCGTCCAAAGAGATTCAGAAAATAACGACCATACTGAACGAAAATAAAAATCCAAAGTCATGATCCAGGAACTTTTGACAATTGGCCTGCCGTTGGCTAAGTTCATTTTGGCGGCTGCTCTGATGGTTTTTTTCTATAAGTTGCTTTATAAGGATAAAACGACGTTCAATCATTGTCGGATTTTCCTACTGTCGATAGCCTTTGTTTCGCTGCTGGTTTCGCAATTCAACATCGTAATCTATACGCCACCGGCAAAGATTGTTGAAATCAAGGTTCCTCAGTCCATCCCGGTCGTTGCCCTGAAATCGGTGGAAACACCAACTTCGGTTCAGCCTGCTGTTTTAGAGGAAATACCTACTTTCCAAAAAAAGATCCAAGAATTTTTGACGGTAAAAAACAGTTTGCTCCTGACGTACATTCTTATTGCTTTCGTATTACTAGTTTCCTTATTCATCCAGTTCTTCAAAATTCAGGCTGCGAAACGAAAAGGGAATGTCCTTCTGCAGGATGGGTACGAAATGGTGATGAGTCCAGATATTGCAGCCCCATTCTCGTTTCACAAATCAATATTCATCGGTACGAACCTTACCGGTTCAAAGCTTGAAATGATTGTAAAGCACGAGCAATGGCACATCAAACACCACCATTATTTAGATGTATTGGTGATGGAAATGCTTGTTCGCATTTTTTGGTTCAATCCGGTTCTATGGTGGGTACGGAAAGAATTACGGAATGTGAGTGAGTTTCAGGCAGATCGCAGTGTCCTTGACGAAGGGCATGACCTGTACAAATACCAGACCATCATTCTGGAAGAGGTGATGGCACACAACCCTTATTTAGCAAATGGTTTCAACAATTCATTTACCAAAAAACGATTTATCATGATGAAAAATAAATGCCAAATCCGAATGACTACCCTAAGACGCGTTTTAATTTTGCCGTTTTTAGTGGGCGTATTTTCGTTGCTTTCATTGTCTGTGGGAAAAAGTCAGGTGAAATATGTCACGACAACAACCAATGGGAATTTAACGGTGACCAAAACAGTTGAAAAGGATAGTGAGAACTCACCCACGTCAACGATAACCATGGATTCAACCTATGAATCTGGTGACAATAAGACAACAACGACCAACAATTTCACTGTGAAACTAAATGACAAATCGTATAGCAATGTGGAACTGGACAAAGCAATGAACGATATGTCTATTGGTTTAGGTCAGGCCATTGTTGAACTTAACAAACTGGCCAAAAATCCTGATATAGCGAACAGGAAAGAGGGCATCAACAAAGTGTTCAAATCTATGGATGTAAAAATGTCAAATTCAAATGTCGGAAATCTTTCGTTCAGTGATGAATTTGTTGCCTCGTTCACCAAAGAAGATTTTAAAGCTTCGGCCGACAATTTCAGCAAGATTAAAACCAATATCGATGATTTGAAAAAGGAAAAATCGTCTACTACCAAGTCAATGGCTTTCAGTCAACAAATGATGCTGTTGATGCAGGACAATTTGATATCCAAAGTACTGAAAGATGCATTGAGCCAGGCAATGGGCACTTTGATGGGGTCGATGCAAAACATGACAGGTGCAAAAGGGGATATAGCTGATGAAAAAAACGGCATGTCTGGTTTAATGGGCAATATGACAGGATTAATGAACAACATGACTGGCATGTTGAGCACCATGGTTGGTACATCAAATGGCCCGAATGCGTCGACTCAGGTTGATGAAGCAGTCGTAGAGTCTCCAAAGTTTGATGATGCTCCAGTCGAAGAATCGCCTCAGATTGATGCTCCAGTCACGGAAGACGGGACCAAAACTAATAAGAACAGGCGTAAAATTAATCCAGACGACGAGATCATGAAAAACGCCTATCGGTTAAAACCGGAACAAATCAAAGTAATAGATATGCCCTATTCAGATGGAGTAAGCGTCTATACCATTGAGAAAAATAAGGTGGAAACGAAGATTACTCTAGCATTCCCCATGAAATACGAAGGCTGGTGGATACGATTTGCCAAAGGTTTCAGAATCATTGACCAACAAACAAAAGATACCTATATGATTCGCAAACTGGATAAAAATATACCGCTCAGTGAAATTCTTCTCGCTCCCGGCATCAGTAATAAAATGATTGCAGTCACAATGATCTTCCCACCTTTGAAAGAATCGGTCAAACGAATTAACATATTGGAAGTGGAGGAACCTGACGAGGTAATTCCAAGCAATTCAGGGGGAGCCATCCAATTTTTGAATGTAAACCTCACAGATTATCTGGTGAATGGTTCCTATTCACCGAAGGTCTTCAAGTAAGAAAGAAAAAGATATTTTTTAAAAAGAGGCTGAATCAGTTTAATTAAATTGAACCTCAAAATCGGAGGTTGGCATAAAATCGGTCTTTTGCCAGAAATACACGGTTTTACCTCCTTGAATGATTTTCTGTTGAGGCTCCATAGAGAAGGAAGTGATAACGATGCCGGAATCGACTACCAGTTTATAATCGGCAAATTTCAATGGCCTGCCCCAATTTTGGGTGGTGGTCAGAATGTATTTGGCACGATTGGATTTCAATACCTGGCTGTAGCCAATCTGAAGTTGGGAAGAACCCGACACTTTGGTATGAAACCGAATTCCAGAGCTATCCTTTGCCAAAATAAAAGGAAGGAACTTTCCCGTTTTGACATCCTTCACAAAAATATCGAAGGCTTTTCCATATACCCTCTCCACGGGAAAAGGATAAAGAATAAGGTGTTCGATGCTATCGTTGGCACTGAACAAATAGACTCCACTCACCTGAAACAAATTCCGTCTAAGCTCAAAGGTGAGATACTCCTCATCAAACTTCAGATCGTCTTGGGAGCAGACAGACAATACACTAGTAAGAAAAATTCCCGTTACAAGTAAAACCCGAATGAACATTTTGTTAATCATCGAACAATCAGCAATTTAGTACTAGCAACCGTCACACCTGAATGCTCCATTTTGCAAATATAAGTTCCAGGATTCATGCCACTGCAATCAAAATCATAGATACCGGATTTAGGCTGAAGTGTTTGCACCAATTTCCCATCCAACGAATAGATTTTGATAATAACCCCATTTGGTTTCGTCAAAGGCATGTCTAAAACAAAACTTGTTTTATCATTCGCAGGGTTCGGATAATTCGAAAATAAAGTATTCTGCCGGGTAGGTACTTTTAGTGAAGTTGCCATGGTGAAATCCACACGAACACTATCGCCCGGGTAAACAGCAAAATCATTCTTTATAAAATCCATCCAATGAACGGCATTAATCGAATTGGTGTATATCACTAAATTATTGATTGAATAACGCTTTGCTCGGACTTTTGCAGCGTAATTACAGTTCTTGTTGATTGGAAAACCAACCGCCCATAGATCTATGGACATGGTTACCTGATCGGAGAAATAAAAATACTTTTCATCATAGGATTCAAAATCGGGACCCAATTGGTAAAAATGTCCGTAAATGGTAGCAGTAGTCCCATCCTCGTCATTTGACTTGCCAAGAGTTGGGGAGCAGTCCAAGCACAACGTTTTGGTCCACCAATTCTTATTGATTGAACAACCCGGCGGTATGGAGTCAATGACGGACCCAGATTGAACTCCAATAAGCATACTATCCATTCCCGAATAATAGGTATCTATCGGATAGGATTTTGTAATCACTTTAATGCAATCGTTCTTTTTAGTGATTGCCAGAGAAGGATTATTCAGACTGTCGCAAGTCAAAACAACAAAGCGATTTTGAATGTAGGCACTTGAAGAAAGATAATAGGCTTCGCCTGAATTAGTCTTTATCCAGACCGTATCAACTGGTCCAAAGAACTCGACTTCCAAAAACCACTTTCCACCTGCATCAAAATACAGTTCAGAAATGACGGCGTTCGGTGGCGCAACAAGGGGATTGGCAAAAGCTTGCAAAGCTGCAAGACATAGCAGTGAAACAATAAAACGTTTCATATTTATGGATTTTAGGTCATTCAAAGGTAAGGGAAAAATGGTCTAATGATCCTCCGAATCAATTATTTTTCTTAAAAATTAATACCCTCACTGTCAATCATCGTCACCGGCTTGCCCATCTTTTTCTGGATGATCTTGAAGTGGTGCTGCTCATCGGGGGAAACCAGTGAAATGGCGGTACCCGGATTTTCGGCGCGGCCGGTTCTGCCGATGCGGTGGATGTAATCTTTCGGGGAGCGGGGCAGCTCGTAGTTGATGACATGGGGCAGGAACTGGATATCGATGCCGCGGGAGATCAGGTCGGTGGCGACCAGTACGCGGATCTTGCCTTCCTTAAATTTGTAAAGTGCTTCGTTTCGGGCACTCTGGCTTTTTTTGCTGTGGATGGCAGAAGCGTTGATGCCGTTCTTTCGAAGTTTGTCGGCGATGCTGTCGGCTCGAAAGGTGGAGGAAGCAAAAACCAACACTTGCTGTAGGTTTTGACTCTTGATGATGTAACGCAACAGCGGACCTTTATTTTCTTCGGCGACGAAATAACCTACCTGATCGATCAGATCGATGTAATCCTTTTCAGGTTCAATATTGATTACCAATGGATTGTGTAACACCAACCGGTCGATGGCTTCCAGGTCCTCGCTCAAGGTTGCGGAGAAAAGCAGGTTCTGGCGTTTTCTGGGTAGCAAGGCTAAAATGCGTTCCATTTCCTCCCGGAAACCCAGGTTCAGCATCTTATCGGCTTCGTCCAACACCAAGGTATCGATGTCGGAGAGGTGTACGGCGTTGGATTCAGTCAGTTCGAGCAATCGGCCGGGAGTGGCGACCAGGACATTGACCCCGTTCATACCCATCATTTGCGGATTGATGGAAACACCACCGTAAACAGCCATGGTTTTAATGCGGGTCGGCAGGTCTTTGCCTAACATGTAAAAGACACCGCTCACCTGTTGCGCAAGTTCACGCGTCGGCACAAGCACCAAGACATTTACATGCCGGTTTTTGTGTGTGGTGGTCTCTTGCAGGTTCATCAGAATGGGAAGAACATAACTGGCGGTTTTGCCGGAGCCGGTCTGGGCGATACCCAGAACATCCTTTCCGTTTATGATGGCAGGAATGGCCTGTTGCTGAATAGGATACGGTTTGCTGTATTTCAGATCGGCCAGAGCCTCAGTCAATTCGGGAGATAAGCCTAAGGAGGAGAATGTCATAGGGGTTGTATTATGTAGGTCAAAGGTAAAGAAAAAAGCGGAAGCCGATGCTAAGCGGTCTAAAAGCCATTTCGTAAAAATTAAAGTACCTCGCAGCAAGCAACGGGAATTCACTCGCCCGAAATCAAGTACCGCTCCACACAAATCGGTGTAAACCACTCGAATTTATATTGTTAATAGGCGTTAATTCACCGGGTGTAACAACAGAAATAACCTTTATCCAGTAACAAAAGCTCGAATCTTATACCATCTTTGTAGCTGACGCAAATTACGAATCGCTCTCAAAATTAGGCAATTATCCTAAAACAAACCGCTATGAATAGAATTCGACTCACCTACTTGTTGATTGTTCTGTCTTGCACCCTTTTCCATGGATCGGTTTTCGCAGAGATCACATCAACCAACCTTTACGTCTTGAAGGTATACCCCACTCAACCTTCAACTCAGGACAGCGTGTTCGTCAGTCTTACCTACACCTCCAATGATGGTTGCCCCGATTATTATTTGGAGATAGATTCCGTTGAGTCTTCTTTCATTTCCATTGTAACCCGAAAAATTGACAATTCAACTAAATTTTGTACACTAGCAATTGAAAAATTTGTCACCAAAATAAATCTGGGACTTTTGCATCAGAGCACGCAGATCTATGTGGACGGAGTTTTGATTCAGACCATCAACCCGAATTGCACACTTGACCGTAAAGGTGTGATCGTTAAGGGTACCGGTTCCTGTTCGGGGAAGTTATTCATCAGTGAGCATACCCTATATTTGAGTGCCATCCCCATTTTATACACCTTGGACAAAGTTCAAGCCAGAAATGCTGATAGTACCGCTTCCACCGGTTTTAAAGCCGGTGATGAAGTAACGTTCGGAGCTATACTCAGAGCACCTTCAACCAACAATACCTGCCGCATTGTCGGGGATGCCGTTTGCTGTGAAATCATCAGCACCAAACCGGATTGCCTAATGAACAAGACCGGCGTAATCGTTCCCGGCATTGACGGCTGTACCGGACAATGGTTTATAAAAGACTTGTCACCGGTCTATTCCTACCCGCGCCTGTATCTGATTAATGAAGGCCCAGTGAAAGCAGGAGCTAAGGTTATCTTTGGTTCAACCGATTATCCCAAAGACTCCAGCATGTCCATTCTTTGCCCAATCTTCGGCATTGTCAATTGCTTTATCTTTTCAGAACCCGTTATGCCTGACACACTGGCTGGCACTGCTTATACCGGAGACTCGATTTTAAAAAGTGGTACGGCTATACTCTTCCAAAGAAGCATTAGAAAAGCGCTGCGTGCCGTGACTTTGGAAAACGGCCGATTTGTGTTTCCGAACTTACCAACTACCGAATATACCGTTTATGTGATTCCAGACAAAACGCTGAATACAAACTACCTGCCCACGTTCTACATTAATAAACTCGCATACAAGAATGCGGACTATTACTCCTTGAAGGATGGCATGAACGAAATCGCGGTCAACCTTCGTTCGTTCGTGAAACGTCCGGGTAAAGGTAAAATTTACGGGAATGTCTATTTTGAAACAGCCAATCTGAAAGACTCCATTCTCAATTATTACGGTGATAAGAAATACTTGTATACGACCGACAACAACATGGCCATCAACCTTCCTATCATACTATTTGATAGTCAGGGAGCACCCATCGACTGGACCATGTCCGACAATTCTGGCAATTACGCATTTGACAATATTGCGCTCGATTCGTACAGGATTGTCACCGAATCGGCTGAATCCCAGGCAGAATCAACAGTTAGTCTTACACCGGAAAATGCCGTGGTCGGAGCAAACATGGTACTCAAGATTCAGACTGTAATCGATGAATTACCGGCCATCCAGAGCGAATCCTTCAGCCTGTACCCCAATCCGGTTTCAGACAAACTGTTCATACAAACAATTACCAGCAATGCTGTTCGGATATACAACAGTCTGGGGCAATTGATGATGGAACGATACCTGCCGGTCGGCAAAAACGAGCTTGATGTTCAACACCTGAATCAGGGCGTTTACTTCGTCAAGATGGGAATGTATACCCAAAAAATGATTCGAAAATAAACTTTTTAAAAACTCAGGTACCATTTGAGCCGTTCCAAATCTTCGGTCGTGAATTCCTTGAAGGTCTTCAACTCATCGATCGAATGGAGATTACCGCGGGCTTTTCGGAGTTCAACGATGACTTTAGCTTGGTAAAAGGAAATATAGGGGTGGGCACGGAGTTTTTCCAGAGAAGCTTTATTGACGTTCAGTGTGTTAATGCGATCAGGATTGATTTTCAGCATCGACTGAAGCCGGGCCAACGTCTCCGGGTAAATACCCTTTATTTCAGAAAGCTGGGACATGGAATAGAAGCCACCGAGCTGATTGCGGTAACGGGCAATGCGGTTGGCAGAGTATGATCCGACACCTTTGAGTTGCTGGAGTAGGGTAGTATCGGCAGTGTTAAGGTCGAAGGTCGGGTTGATGCTGGCTGGTGATTCGGAGTTTTTTGCCAAAGCCATTTCGGTCGCTTTTTCACCAGTCATGTCTTGTTTTTCCGTTGTCGCTTGAGCAATTTTGAAATCTTTCGCACCTGTTGCGTTTTGCACAACGTCGGCACCACGAACTGTTGTTCCATCGCTGCTGTTTTGTCCGTCCATTTGAATAAACGGTTCCAGCTTGGCAAAAACAGCCGATTCCAGACCATAAATCTTTGAAAAATCAGCCGGCTTTCGAAACGAACCGCCTTTCCGCCGATAGTTCAAGATGTTTTTGACCACGTACGATCGCAATCCAAGACCACATAAAGTCATCGAATCCGCTGTATTCGGATTGAACGGAACCAGTTTTACAGGAACGGATGCTGGTCTTTCCTTATAAGAATGCCGTTTAGAGGCATATGTTGGTTTCTGAGCTGTTACAGAATCCCGAAAGGCCTCCAATTCCTTTTTCTGCAGGTATTTTTCCTCCATTGATGAAGGAAGATATTTTACCCAAGAGTCTTTGGTCCAGATTAATAGCTGCACCATAATAATCAGTAAGGTCAAGGCAATGATGGTGATACGCTCCCTTTTGCTGAAGTTGAAGAAATCCTTCCACATATATTTTATGTTATTTTTTTGCAAATATAACATATATTAATAATAAGAATGGGAGTATTTTATCGAAATGTCGTACTTTTGTGTCATAATTTGTTTAACACCAATCAAATGACCAGAAAATTCATTCAGTTCATATACAACTACCACATCTTCAGCATCCTTTGCGGACTGGGCATCATCTTTCTATGCTTGATTCGGATACCGCTTCAGGAAAATACGATTGAGATACCCAATTTTGACAAAATCGTGCATTTCACGATGTACCTGTTTCTGGGAGGTGCCTATCTGTTTGAATCCACACACAAACGCACTAGCAGCATGCTTTGGATATATACAAAGAATTTGATTTATTGTGGTATCATGGCAGGCGCCATTGAACTGGCGCAAATGTACCTGACCAACTACCGTTCGGGCGAATGGCTGGACTTTTGGTTCGGTATGGCTGGCGCTTTTACAAGCTGTGTGGTGGCAGTATTAATCCGTCTCGCATTTCGATCACGCGGTCGGTAAGTTGCGCGAGCTGCATATCGTGGGTCACGATCACGAACGTCTGATTGAATTTGGCGCGCAGATCAAAAAACAATTGATGCAATTCTTCCTTGTGCTTGGTGTCCAGACTGCCTGAGGGCTCATCGGCCAAAATAACGTTGGGGTGGTTCACTAAGGCTCTGGCTACGGCTACACGCTGGTTTTCTCCGCCAGAAAGCTGAGCCGGCTTGTGATGGAGGCGGTCGGCCATTTTCAAATACTCCAGAATCTCCAACGCACTTTCTTTTGCTGCTTTTTTGGATTTCCCGGCAATGAGTGCAGGAATCATCACATTTTCAAGCGCAGAAAATTCAGGCAAAAGTTGATGGAACTGAAAAACAAAACCAATGTGTTTGTTGCGGAAATCGGCCAATTCCTTTTCACGAAGTTTGGAAATATCAATGCCACCCACCACGATGGTGCCTGAATCGGCTTTGTCCAGCGTCCCAAGCAATTGCAGCAAGGTGGTCTTCCCCGCCCCGCTCGGTCCGACGACTGAAACCACTTCACCCGCTTTGACGTGCAGTTCGACACCCTGCAGTACGTGCAGTTCTCCAAAATATTTGTGGATATTCTCTCCTTTAATCATGACGATTCGCTTTTGCTCGACAAAGATAGGCATTAAAACAAGATCGTCAAGACAAGCCGGCTTCGAATGACCTGCCCGGTTGGCGTAAACGCTTCAGTAAACAAAATATAACGCCCGTATGGAGCCAACGTCCCGTCATCCCGTATGCCATCCCACCAATAACTGCCATCGGATGCAAAAACTTCATTGTTCGCCAACTTCCGAACAAGGCGCCCCTGCAGATCAAATACGGTCAAGTTTCCGGCACAGGCTTCCGGCAGTTCGTACTGAATGCTGATCCTGTCGTCACGACCGTCGTTATTGGGCGTCATCCACGCTTGCCTCGTATAAAAACCTTTGACCCCGGTGCCCGTGACTTCCCTGTACTGCGAATTCTGAAAGCCTGGTGTGCCATAATGGGAGGCTGAATTGGCTGAAATCCAGTTCGAAGCCACCATAGTAGGCACTGATGGGCGTATCTTTTCCAACGCTACGCCCTCCGGATTTGTAATCAGCGCAAAATGCATTTTCTCCGTATAAACCAGTTCATCCAGCACCTCGGCTGAAGTCGTGACTAGGGACACATTGCCTGCATCATCGGACAAGGAAGGGAAACCAGAGATTTTCAAGGCATTGGGCGTTGACGGAAACGGCCCTGCAGCACAAACGGAATCCGGGCTCTCTGAAAGCAACCAATAGCTGCTCGGCATACAAGGCAAGGGCATTTCAGACAGCCTCTTCCCTGCATTCAGCACACCACCGGCTGAGCGGTTCGTCAGCCAAACCTGCGAAAGGTCCACGCATTTTGTTCCGATATTGACGAACTCCACATAATCACAACCACCCGGCAGTGGATTGAACAGGATTTCATTCAACTGCAACGATCCGAGCAGTGGCTTTTCAGGCAATCCGAGCAACAACGTCGTATCTGGCAAAGGAAAATCGGAAAGGTTGTACAACCCGGACAAAGTCAATTCATATATCGCTTCCGAAACCAACGTATCGCTGAGTTTAAGGGTTACGACACGGGTATCCGGAAAGCTTGGCGACGCAGAAAGGACAAGGGTGGTGGAAGGAGAAACAGCATAACTCAAGCTATTCTTCAATGAAGCGCTTTGCATGAATCCGGAAAAATGGATTTCAACCGTATTGGGAGAAGGCACATACAACCGGGTACAGAAAGGAGCTTCCAAGAACGGATTCTCTGCTGAAATCGAATTGACACGACCTGGGGTTCCGCCGGAGGCATCGGTGGAAGCCGTCCAATTGGAGGCAGCCCCCGAAAAATTGGACAAATCCCTGCACTCCAAACTCCAGCCGCCATTGGCCTTGAAGCCGCTGCCGTACCAGCTGTCAGAATAATCCAGGCAGCAAACCAGTTCGTTGGTTGGTGAAACCAAGGCCATCAGTTTTTCCGAGTTCAGCAGGGATGGAAACGACGACATGCCCAGCAGGTTGGTTCCTGAAGGAAAGGTAGTGACGGATGTTTTGGCACAAAGGACCAGGTACTCGCCAGCCGAAAGCTTGCAGGAAGGCAGTGGGTACGGTTTTTCACCGTACAGAAAAGTCCAGCCCGCAAGGGAGACCGCCGAGTCGCTCCAGTTGCAGATTTCGACATACTCGACAGCGGGCAAACCCACTGGGGGTTCAGGATCAACCATCAACTCACTGAAAACGACCGTTCCATAGTCGGTGGCAAGGACCTGACCGAAAAGGAACAAGCAAAACAAGACCAGAAAACTTCTCATCATTCTAAATTCTGTGCAAAAAAACCCTATCTTTGTATCGTATAAAAACATACCGTGCCAAATGTACGGAATTTTTATTATTTATTAAACATTTATTTAATTTTTATTTCACAATGAAGATTGCGATTGTTGGTACAAGCGGCGCGGTTGGACAAGAGTTCCTCCGTGTTTTGGAAGAGAGAAACTTCCCGATGGATGAGTTGGTGTTGTTTGGTTCTGCACGCAGTGCGGGTACCTCCTACACGTTCCGTGGTAAATCAATCACTGTCAAAGAATTAAAACACAACGATGACTTCAAGGGCATCGATATCGTGTTTGCTTCTGCCGGTGCAGGAACCTCCAAAGACTTCGCAGAAACCATGACCAAACACGGTGCTGTCGTCATTGACAACTCCAGCGCATTCCGCATGGAAAACGATATTCCTTTGGTGGTTCCCGAAGTCAATGCTGCAGACGCGAAAAGTCGTCCGCGCAACATCATCGCCAACCCGAACTGCACGACCATCCAGATGGTGGTTGCCCTGAAAGCAATTGAAGACCTTTCCCACATCAAACGGGTGCATGTTTCCACTTATCAGGCTGCTTCCGGTGCCGGGGCTGCCGCCATGGATGAACTGATCGCACAAAACATGCAGTTGGTTCACGGTGAACAGCCCATTGTTTCCAAGTTTGCCTATCAGTTGGCGTATAACGTGATTCCTCAGGTGGACGTTTTCCTCGAAAACGGCTATACCAAGGAAGAAATGAAGATGTATCACGAGACCCGCAAGATCATGCATTCCGACGTGGAAGTGAGCGCCACCTGCGTTCGCGTACCCGTGATGCGTGCCCATTCCGAAAGTGTTTGGGTGGAAACGGAAAAACCCATCTCCGTGGAAGAAGCCAAGGCTGCTTTTGCTAAGGCTGATGGCGTAGTTCTTCAACAAAACGATGCTACCAAGGATTACCCCATGCCCTTACACATTGCCGGCAAAGATCCCGTTTACGTGGGTCGCATCCGCAAGGACCTTTCCAACCCGAACGGTTTGACCTTCTGGTGTGTAAGCGACCAGATCAAGAAAGGTGCTGCTTTGAATGCTGTTCAGATTGCCGAATACTTGATCAAGGAAAACGCGCTGTAAAAAACTCCACTACAAATAAAAGTAATCCCCATAAGTCTAGAACTTTTGGGGATTACTTTTTTGCCATACCACACGAAACGAGCATTCAAAATAGTGAACGGATTGAATCCTGAGAGTTTCAGGACTCAATCCGTTCATTTATTTAAACCTAAGCGCCTCAGAGTCAGCGCCAGTCGGGGTTACTTAGTGACAAGTACCTTTTTCTTACCTACTATATAGATGCCTTTTTCCAAACCTAAAGTGGCTTCAGACTCTTTCACAGCTCTACGAATCAACATACCCGTAATGCTGTAAACATTCACCAAACCGTCTTTTTCCAACGAAATCTTGGAGATTCCAACCGGAGGAATGAGCTTCACGGCAACATAATCAATATTGAATGTAAGTGTACCACTGGCAGTATTCCTAAACTTAATGGCACCAAGGTGCTTCAAGCTGTCCACGTCACCGACATTTTTATCCAACTTGATGGTCAGAATCATGTTTTCTGAAGTGATCGTATCGATTCTATTGGTAATGGTACTGCCGGCAGCGTCAACGCCTTCTTTTTTGGAGAATGCATATCGGAATTCGACGGATTTGCCGATATCTTCGGTTTTGAACGTGCAAGCGACTTGCAGTTCGCTGTAGTTGGTCAAATCCACGTATTTGTTGTACCTGTTCCAGTTGGCACCGGTGCCCAAAAGCGAACTTGCATTGCTGGTGAAAATGGCAGGAACGGTAGCACCGAGCGTCAGCAAATTGGCACTCAGTTCTTTCTCAGTACCTTCTTCGTTATACTTCAATGTATAGAGTGACGTATAACCCTGAGGTATGGGTAGGAATCCGACAACGGTAACATCGCAATTGTCCGTGAAGCTGCCATCGGCAGTAACAACGGTAATTTTTGCCGTACCTGCAGCAATCGGAGTTACTTTACCGGTGGAATCCACCGTTGCGACATTGACATCACTGCTTGACCAAGTGACCTTCTTATTGGTAGCATTGGCTGGCAGAACCGAATACGAGAGCATTTTGGTATTCAGCAATTTCAAACGAACAGCCGAAGAATCGATATTGACTGAAGCGACCGGGTTGGAAGCAGCAACCACATTAACCACGTAGGAAACGGACAAGGATGGGTAGGTGACGGAAGTCACTTTGATGGTTGCAGCACCGGCGGTAGTTCCACCAGCGGTAACCAAACCACTTGCATTTACGGTAGCAATGCTAGGATTCAAACTTTCCCAAGTAACAGCGTTATAGGTTGCATTTACAGGTGTGAAGACCGCGTTCAGGGTTGTTGTGAGGTTAAAAGGCAGTGCTTTGGCTACAACAGAGTCCACAGGAACGATGGCAAGAGCGGTTGCAGGTATGGTTTCCAAAGCAATATAATCGATGTTGATCGCTTTGGCCGTAGGTGTGCCGGTGTAGGTGAAACTCCAGTGAGAAGCACCGTTGTAAAATACCATGCCGTCCAAATGATTTTTTCCAGCCAAGCCAAACTTGTAAATATACGAAGTGCTACCATCATTCGGGAGGGTTACAATGACGGGAGTAACCACTTTTGTAGTGTTGTAGGCCGCACGTATTGCAACTTGCTTGCCGGCATCAGTGGGGTCGAACGTCAGTTTGATGGCCATGGTGTCGTAACGAGCGATATCATAATATAAAATTCCATCGCCCCAACCCAGAGCCTGTCCAACAACTTGTTTGGAAGTCACTGCACCGACAGCACCCGTTTGGTCCGTTTGAGCAGAACCTACATAGATCAGTGAATACAAGGATACATAACCTTCTGGAACCAATTTGACTGTAACGGCACACGAATCATAAAGCGTAGAATCTTCTAATGCTATCAGTTTGATGATTGCCGTACCAGCCCTTACTGCTGTTACAACACCATTGGATACTGTAGCGATGCTAATGTTGCTGGAACTCCATCTGACGCTATCATTCGTTGCATTTACCGGAAGAACGGCATGTGTGAGCGTTGCTGTTTTGCCAACTTCCAACTTAATGGACTTCGTTGTAATAGAAACACTCTTGACAAGGATCCTCGGTGAAACAACCGTTACGTTAAACGTATCCGACAAGGTTGAGTCGGCAACAGAGGTTACTTTAATGGCAGCAATGCCGGCAACAGTTGAGTTGGCAGTAACAACACCTGTGGGGGAGACTGTGGCAATGGCAGGAGTCAGACTTTTCCAAACGACACTCTTGTCCAAAGCATTGATTGGTTTAACAAGAACTTGCAAAGTGGTTGTGCTGTCAAAAAGCAACGCTTTTACCTTCATGGTATCTGCGGCAATTAGTTCGACGGAGGCAGGAACAATGGCCTTAACTGCGACATAATCAATGTTGAATGTCAATGTACCACTGGAAGAATTCCTGAACTTCACAGCACCAAGACGTTTCAAACTATCCAAATCACCAACATTTTTGTCCAACTTGATTTTAAGAAGCATATTCGTTGAAGTGATGGTATCAAATCGATTGGTAATGGTACTGCCGGCAGCGTCAACACCTGCTATTCTGGAGAATGCATATCTGAATTCGACGGATTTACCAAGATCTTCAGGCTTGAAGGTGCAAGCAACTTGCAATTCGCTGAAATTGGCCAAATCAACGTATTTGTTATACCTGTTCCAGTTGGCAACTGTGCCCAGAAGTGAACTGGCATTGCTGGTGAATAGGGCAGGAACGGTTGCACCGAGTGTGAGTAGGTTGGTACTAAGATCTTTCTCGGTTCCTTCTTCGTTGTACTTCAACGAATAAAGAGAAGTATAGCCCTTAGGGATAGGAAGGATGCCTAAAACGGTAACCACACAATTGTCTGTAAAGCTGCCATCGGCAGTCGTTACGGTAATGGTTGTATTTCCAGCTGCAATGGGAGTTACTTTACCTGTGGAATCCACCGTTGCAACATTGACATCGCTGCTTATCCAACTTACTTTCTTATTGGTGGAAGTGGTTGGTAGAACAGCATAAGTGAGCATCCGGGTAGTGAGCAACTTCAAATTGACGGTTGAGGAGTCAATATTGACGGAAGCAACCGGAGTTGAGGATGCAACTACATTTACATTAAAGGTTGAAGATAAAGCTGGGTAAGTAACTGAGGTCACTTTAATGCCAACAGTACCGGCAGCAGTATTACCGGCTGTTACTACGCCAGTCGTACTTACGGTTGCGATTCCTGGGTTCAAACTTTCCCAGGTAACGGTGTTGTATGTCGCGTTTACTGGCGTAAAGACAGCATTCAACGTTGTTGAGAGACTATAGGGTAGTGCTCCGGCAACAATGGGATCAACTGGAACAATGTTCAAAGCGGTAGGTTGGATCGTTTCCAAGGCAACATAGTCAATGTTGGCAGCCTTGGTGGAAGCCATACCTGTGGTATACGTGAAGCTGAAATGGGTGGCTCCGTTGTAGAAGAACATACCATCCAGCGATGTTTTTCCAGTCAAACCAATTTTATAGACCATAGACGTACTTCCATCGGCGGGATAGGTGATCAAGAAGGCAGTCGGAGCATTCGTCTTGTTGAATGCGGCACGGATGGCAACTTGTTTTCCTGCATCGGCTGCATCGAACGTAATCTTGACAGACAAGGTGTCATACCTGGAAATGTCGTAATAGGTTGCCCCACTACCCCAACCACTGCCAGGTCCGACGAGTTGTTTGGAAGCGACTGCACCAACGGCGCCAGTCTGATCGGTTTGGGCCATACCCACATAGGTGAGCGAATACAAGGAAACATAACCCGCAGGTGGTGCCTCTGCAGCTTGGACGAACGTCGCAGATAAGCACAACACGAAGGTTGCAACAATGAATAAAAATTTCTTCATGATTTTCAAGATTTTAGATAAATAGTAGCAAAAACGATTGTAAAAAAAAGCGGAGTTTAATTTGACAATGCTCAGCATACAAACATAATCAACATCAATAAGACGCACTGTTAGTTATGATTCATATCGTTTCAATGTGCAAATCGATTCATCAAAAATGACACAATCATTATATAGTTTGGATACATTCACGCAAAGCCGTCGCAAAACCGGAAAATTTCCGAATGGAAAGCACATCAATCTGAAAATATCGGAGGCTGAAACAAAGGTCTGTTAGTTTAATCCTGCTTCCAGAAGCTGGCGCTGAAAATCATTACCTACGATCAGCCAATTACTGCCATTCTTGGCTATACTTCTGACATCCTCCGTCGAAACCGAGAACAATTTGTTGCAATGGGAGCACGAAGGTAGGAACATGACCTGTCCTTTGCTGCAGACAAGAATCAATTGATCTTCTGCAGTATCTGGATAAATGGAGGATGGAATTCCGATCAAGTTGGAGACGTTCCCCGTATTGTCCATATAAGTCAAGACTCGTTCCGTCCAAACCGTACCCTGAGAAGACAACATCAATAACGGTGAGCCATCGTCATACTTTCCTGCTACAGCAAGTTGATTTTCCTGAGCTGAGACACACGTGAATTGGCAAGGTTTGTAATATCCGGCATAGTAGGCGTTGAAATCGAATATGCTCCAATTGAGGCCATCGAAAGAACGCAGAATCTCACCCTTATCGGTAACGCCAAAGCATTCTGAAGCCATGGCTGAAAGCGATACGATGTTGCCTTCGACTGCCAAATGGAGTTTCCGAAACGCACCCTTTTCGTCGCCTGCCAAAAGCAGACCTTCACAGGAGCCTGCCAGTATCTTTCCGTTGAAATAAACCAGCGAGTAGATGGGGTTGTCGGTTCCACACTCGACTTTCTGGAACGTTTCACCGTCGGTTGTAAAATAGAGGCTTCCTCTGTCACCGGCCACACACATCCTACGTTCGAACCGAAGCAAGGCATTGAAATCTACATTGCCTAGCTTCCTGGATTTCAGAATTTTACCCGATGTTGTGATCCTATCAACTCGGCCACCCGAACTGACAGCAATAAAACCCTCGTCTTGGTTGATGAGTGCTCGGTATCCGTCTGCAGAACGGCTTTTACACGGGAAGAGCAACCAAAGGCAACTCACCAGAAAAAAAGCCGTTCTGAGGTTCATCTTTTACAGTCCGCTATTCGTTATATGGAAATACGTCGAAGGGTTTCTCTGCCGGTACAGGAGTCGTGGCAGGCCGATTAAAACCGCCCATGCGAGCTTGCGCCACGCCGTCACACACCAACAAACCGGCCTGAATATCCTTCAACACGACAGTTGCCGAATCATCTTGAAATAGGTATATGGTATAGTACTGAAAGGTTTTGATGCTACACTTCGGACAGGACAAAAATAATGCCTTCCTGCGTACTCCTTGTTTAAACTTAAAACAAAGACTAGCTTATTTGATACATCGTATTGTTTAAATGGTTCTTTTTGGATGAATTCTACCGATGGATGTAGAAAATGTATCAAAACTGAAACCATTGAATTCGTAATTCCACATTTCTTTTGGTGGTAGTCGTAATTTTGTATCGGTCGTGCATGTTGAATTCTTAGCTTGGCGGCCATCACTAAAGACCACCATGAAACACCTACGAATAGTTGCCTTATTACTGGTTTCAATACTATTTTTCCTTTGCCATTCGGTCCATGCGCAATCGTTTATCATCAATGAATTTCAGACGCTGAACAATACTACTGTCGCAGACGAAGATACCACTTACTCCGATTGGATTGAATTGTACAACAGCGGCAGCCTGCCGATGAACCTGCAAGGTTGGTCACTTACAGACAAGACCGATGAACCTAGAAAATGGGTTTTTCCTGCCGTACCTTTAAATGCGGGCGCGTATCTGCTGGTTTTTACATCCAACAAAGACAGAAAAATCGTTGGGCAACCCTTGCATACGAATTTCAAACTAACCGGAGACGAGGGTTACTTGGGCTTATTCAATCCGAGTGGTGTCCTCGTTATGGAATGCAACCCCTACCCTGCCTTGCCGAATGATTATTCCTTGGGCTATATCAATGGAGATTGGGTGATGTATTCCGTTCCTACACCAGGTGAAGCAAATAGTGAAGGGAAGATTGCAAGCTTTCCAAAGCCCATTTTTAGTAAAAAGCACGGTTTTCAAGACCAACCCTTTCAACTTGGAATGAGTTGTGCATTGCCGAATGCGCGGATCATCTATACGTTGGACGGAAGTGTGCCTTCCACCTTCAACGGAACGGTGTATTCCAAGCCATTGAGCATCGAACATACCAATATTGTCCGTGCCGTTGCCACTGCCGGCTCAACCGACACGACAGGTATTTTCGGAAGCATCGTCAATACTGCCACGTACCTGTTCATGGAGGACATTCTGAAACAATCGAACACGCCTGCCGGATATCCCGCCAAATGGGGGAAATACGATGGCATTGCCGATACGGCCATTGCTGATTACGAAATGGATCCAGAAATCATTTCCGTCCAAGCCAATGCAGACAAGGTCAGACAGGCATTCAAAGACCTGCCCATTGTTTCCATTGTCACCGACAAAAACAACCTTTTCAACAAAATCAACGATGCAAAAACCGGTGGTATTTACATCTACACCGGATCTTCTATTGGAAATGGTTGGGAAAGACCAGCTTCGTTCGAATACTTTGACTTTAACGATCGAGTCTCGCTACAAGCGGAATGCGGTCTCGAAATTCATGGAAGTGCCAGCAGGTTGCCAGAAAAGTCGCCCAAGCATTCTTTCAAGATTGCTTTCAAATCGAAATACGGGCCGACCAAATTGATGTATCCGTTGTTTGGGGAAACAGAAGCGCAGCAAACAAATGCGTTTTATCTAAGATCCGGTTTTGGATTTTCGTGGGTGCATTGGGACAATGGCAACCGCATCAAAGCCGTTTTCAGCCGGGATGAATGGGCCAAGCGGACACAGACCAAGATGGGGAGCCGCAGCGGCAACACCCAAAACGCGCATTTGTTCATCAATGGCATGTATTGGGGTTTGTACAACCCGACGGAGAAAATCGACGACGATTTCTGCGAAAACTACCTTGGGGGCGATAAGACAGAATGGGACATCGTTCGTATGGAAGAATTGAACACTGTTTGGAAAAATCTGTGCACGATGGCAACCGCAGCCACCGACACGGTCTACCAACGCATTCAAGGCCTCAATCCTGACGGTACACCAAATCCGGCTTATGAGCCACTATTAGATGTCGAGAACTTAATTGATTATATGATTCTGAACTTTTACGGCGGAAACGATGATTGGGACCATCACAATTGGTATGCCGCCAGAAATCGGGTGAATCCGGGCAAGGGTTTTCAGTTTTTCTGCTGGGATTCGGAATCGCTCCTGCTCTCGACCACGTCCAACCTGGTCAACAAATACAATAAGAATGCCCCCAGCGACTTGTTTCAAAGTCTACGGAAAGTACCGGCTTTTAGTCGGCTTTGGGGGGATCGCATTCAAAAGCATTGTTTCAACAATGGCGCCCTGACTCCAGCGAGTGCGGCTGAAACGTTCACGCAACTCATCACACCCATCGAGAATTCCATCTACGCCGAATCGGCACGCTGGGGAGACTATCGCAGGGATGTTCATCCTTATACAGCCGCAGGTTTGCTCTATCAGAAAGACGTCCAATTTGATGCACAAAAAAAATGGATGCTGGAAACCTATTTTCCACAACGCACCAACAATTTTGTGACCTATATGAAAAATGCAGGGCTGTTCCCAGCGATTTCCGCCCCCAATCTGCTCATCAACGGCCAAGCGCTCAAAAAAGACACCTTTCAACAAGGTGATAAACTGACGATGACTGTCGCTGCCGGAAAAATCTATTATACGACCGATCAAACCGATCCGGTCAAATGGACGGCCAACGGAAGTGGCACGTTGAACACATCGGCAAAACTGTATGCGACTTACCTCTTGCCCGACCAAACCATGCGTGTCAAAACCAGAGCAGTGAGCAATGGGGTATGGAGTGCGCTTGTAGACCAAAATCTGGTGCTATGGACTTCGGTCGGATTGAACCAACCAGTTGGAGACTACCACCAAATTCAGCTGGCCAATGCACCCAATCCCTTTGTGGAATCGACAACATTTCATTATACCTTGCCGTTCGATGGCTTTGTCAACATAATCCTTGTCGACCTTTCTGGCAGAACCATTGCGACAGTCTTGAATGAGAAGTTGGATGCTGGCAATCATGAAACCAGTTTTGATGGTTCCAAGCTTAAACCAGGAATTTACATCTGCAAAATAGACCTTGCAACGAGCACCGGACATCAAAGCAACGTGCTCCGGTTAGTCAAAATGTAGTTTAGTTCGGCATCGATTCGTCCACTAACGCAGCCAAATAAATGTAAGCCGCACAGCAATCCACCACGACTTCATTTTCATACCAAATGTAAGGCCAGTCGTCCTTGTTTTCGTAGAAATCGGGGTTGATGAGGTATAAACTTGGAACGACTCCACCAGGAATGGCGGTGAAATCTGCTCTATTGTTGCCGTAGGTCACTTTCTTGGACGAAACGCCTACACCAGGAACAAAAGACAGGCTGGATACCGGATGGCAGCCCAGAATGAAGTTCAGTCCACGTACGGCGTATTCGGTACCGATCACATCGGGAAACACCTTGTGCAACTTGGCTGCAGTGAGTGCCCAAGTGATGGTGGCGTAGTTTCCACCGGTGTAGAATCCGCCTCTTCCGATGGGCACGCCAAAGGGGTTCACCTTGATGAGGGTATCCATCTGCGATTTCAGCGTCAAAGCATAGGTGCGCAAATCGTTCCGGTACGCCTCGTCCATGAACGGCAATGCCTTGATCCAGGTATTGATGCTGCCGCCGCCGAAACCTCTGGCGTTGGACAGACTGGACTTGACGGTAGGCCAAAGTTTGGCGAAATGCTCTGCAAATTTTTTATCACCAGTTGACAAATAAAGTTCAATGGCTACGCTGGCCTCCGAGGTAGCGTTCGACCCACCTCTCCTGCCACTGGGTGCGACGGGTGCCTGTTGGGCCACCTTGTTAACCACTTCGCGATCCCAAATTTTAAGTGCCGTTTGAATGCATTCCTCGGCCAATGGGTCGTTGTAGCCTTTCAAAGCGCGGGCGGCTGCAGCCAGGGGGGCAGCGGACTGCAGATTCATGCCAGGGTTGTAGTTGGTGAAAGCCCACCGGTCGTCCATAACACCGGTAGTATATCCATCCGTTTCAAGCAACTTTAATTTCGAGTTGTAAACATGACCGTCGGTCAAACTACCTGCGTCACCGATGGAATTATACTGGAACAACCTGGATTGAACAATGCCTCGGATGGCATGGCCAATGGCACGATGCTGGGCAATCAAGGCCAACGTGCCTTGTTCCAGTTGCTGAAGGAGGTCAGGAATGCCGTCCGGTTGGTGGATGGATACGTATTTCTTGTCCCTATCCACCAATGTTTGGTCGCGTTTGAGCTGAAGGTCTTCCCAAATATCGGCCAAATAGTTCACCACGCTGATGTGTGATCCGGTTTGGATGTCGAAGTCGCCGGCATCGAACCAACCACCAATGTTCAGTCCAGGGATGTGTTCCAGCGATTTGTACTTGGTGTCGGTGGTACTACCCATTCGGTAACCATCGTGGATGAGCGTGTCGGTGGGTGCTTGCAGGGCATCGTCCTGATGCGGGTTGCCGTGCCAGATGCGGTAGGCTTCCTTGACGAACATGTGGTCCATCTGAACCGGGAACCAGGTGTCCAGCGTTGGGTGCCAGGTTTTTTGGTATACATTCCTGGCGATGGGAAACGGATCGGTCGTTACTTTTCCGTAGTTGATTTTGTAGATTCCAGGTTCTTTAATGCTGGAGAAATCGAAACGGAAGTAGTTGTAGCGCATGAATTTGCCCCAACGGCTCAGTTTGGCATTGAATACCTTGGTTTGAACCCCGTTCTCATCGATGCGGAGCAAGGATGCCGACGCCAACGGTTTGTCGTTGGTATCCAGTTCAATCACTGCTATTTTCTCCATATCAGGATGGTAGCCCACCTGTGAATGGGAGACGACCGGTTCTTTCACCCAATCGGGCATGCTGTTGGGAGTCAACAGCCATTGCACTACGGTACCAGTCTTGCCCACCGGTAGCATTTCCTGAATAACAAACCAACCATTGGCGGCCAAATTGCGACCGTCCAAGAGTCCGATTTCGTCTGTCAATGAACGTAGGGTCACCATGGAGGAAGCATCCTCAGGCGAAAGCACCAGATTTTTGCCCGAAGCCATCGGCACGACTTTGGCGTAAGAATCGGTCAGCTTTTCATTGGTCTGTAAGTTTCCGAACTGAGGAATTTTTTGGTCGAAGGGTTCTTTGATCATCGGCCCGCCGGCATAACGTGGGAAAATGCCCGTTTGACCGTCCATCAGATACATCTTTTGGAAGTAAGTGGCAGGCAGGAACTCGATGTTCATGCCAGCCTTGCCTTCCAAGGCTTTGGGAACCGGTTGATCCAGCGAAACTGAAATTAAACAGCTGTTACCCTTGGATTCCACCTTCAATTTACTGGTAAAATCGAACTCCTTGTAATACAGAGTCAATGTGACCGTGTTGTTCTTGGTGTCGACGATGCGGTCTTTGACCGTCGGGGTCAAATCCCATTGTTCGGGTGTTGGGCTTAACCGAACGGCACCGCCGGTCACCGTACGGACGTTGTGTTGGATCATTTCAATACCGTTCACTTTCTCATCAAAGAATCCACCCGAATTGTACGAATCGTTGTAGATCATCAAATCCACTCCGTGTACTTTGAATACGCCGGTTTCGTTCAGCTGGAATCCGGTTTGCTTGCCGGCAGCCTGCACCGATAAAATTGATACAAAGAGTATCCAAAAAAAAGTGCTAAGTTGTTTGATGAGAGTGCTCATGATCGTTTTTTCAAAGTTTGTCGCTGATGTGGAAATAATCGAAATCAACGTAACCGCCCGGCTGCTTGGTAGCGTAATTGAACAATCCGAAACGATAGCCGATGAACTGGGGAATGGTGTACTCCATTTTCAGTTCGGAGCCGAACACTTTCCAGGTCTTTCCGTCCAGACTGTAGTAGAACTTGGCGATGTCCTTGCGGTCGTTGAAGTCGCAGGTGGCCTTCAGCAGTACTGTTTTGCCTTTGAAGGCAATGCTGTCCATTTTTACGGGTTTGCCGGTTTGTGAGCTGTACATGACCAAGAATTTCTTGTTTTTTTCGGCTTGGACGCCGATCTGTCCGTATTTGCGCTGAAGCAGGGAAAGTCCAGCAAAATCACCGTCCTTCATTTTGGAAACATCAATGGAAGTGATTCCTGAACAATCCGGCCCGAAAGTGCGCTGCGTCAGGGTGTTTCTAGCAAATAAAAAGTCGTTGTCCACACGGCCGGTAGTGAGTCTCAGGTAGCCCTTGCGCGCATTCAAAGACCAAAGGGTATTCACCGGATTGTGGTTCCACTGCCAGACCAAGGGCAAGTCGCGGTCTCCTTTTTCACGGCTGAATTCGTCAGAATTGACGATGCCCGGTATCAAGCCTTTGCTGGCGGGAAGATCCAGTTCCATAGGCACCTTTCCGTCAACACCAAGCACTGGCCAACCATCCACCCACTTAACCGGTACGAGGTAAGGGATACGGCCTACAGCGGCGTTGTCACGGAACAAATAGGCAAACCAATTGCCTTCGGGCGTATCGATGAGACCACCCTGGGCGACTCCTTTGTCTTGTAGCACAACACGGCCTTCCCAAACGCCGTTGAGGCTATCGGCACGATGTACCACTACGGTGCGCATGCTACCACTTGGCCAAGTGATGTTGAACATGTAGTATTTGCCATCGTGCTTGAACAACTGGGAACCTTCAGCACCCAAACCACCACGTCTCGTTCCAGCTGAAGGAGCGCTTGCATTTTCTATGAGCACACGATTGACTCCTCCCATTTTCACACCGGATAGGTCATCCTTAAGTTCGACCAAATTCAATTTACCACCACCATGGATCAAATAAACGCGGCCATCATCTTCGAATAAGAGCGATTGGTCGTGAAAGCCGGGTTTGAAAGAATGCTCCTTCCAAGGTCCCCTTTCAATATCCTTCGTCGTATAGATATAGGTTTTATTGGTGGCTTGTGCGTATGTCGATACGTAGTAGGTACCCTTGTAGTATCGGAGAGAACTAGCCCAGGTGCCTCTTCCATAATCGCTCTTGCCATTGTTCAAAGTCAGTGCATCTAGGGTATCGAGGACATTGTAACAATAGCTGACCAGTTTCCAGTTGATGAGGTCCTTGGATTTCATGATGGGCACACCTGGATTGAAATGCATGGTGGTGCTGCTCATGTAGTAGGTATCCCCTACCCGAATCATGGACATGTCGGGTACGTCGGCCCAGATAATTGGGTTGCTAGCTTTGTTCTGAGCGAGGAGGTTCGTATTGACCAACAGGGTCAAAGCCAAAAAAAGGAAAATAAAAATTTTACGCATCGTTTATTGGTTATTTAGTGTATTTATTTCTTGATTTGAACGCACTGTTCTGTCCATGTCGGACCTTGAATTTGGAATATTCCGTCTTTGAAATAAACCGGCTCGATGCCCATTTGTGGCATTGGTTCCCAAGGCAGAAGCGTTTGCGAATACGGATAGGGGCGCTTTTCGTACATCATGTAATGGCAGGAATTCCACAGTTGGCCGTCCGGACCTTCGAACAAGGCATTGTGGCCGGTTTCAGAATAGGGATCTTGTGTATCCTGGAATTTCAGGTTGGCATATCCGCCACCCTGAGCCAGTTCAGGCCGATACCCTCTTTTTCGCGTGCCGAAGATGGGTTCCGGTGAAGCCAACGTCCAAGGGCCCATCGGTGTTTTCGATTTCAGAAGTCCAACTTCGTAACCGCGCGTCCAAGTGGAGAAGAACATGAAATAAGTTCCATCCTTCTTAATGACGCAAGGGCCCTCGATGCCACCTACCATCCAATCCGGATAACCAGGCTGTTTTTTGTCCAGAAATTTCTCGATCGGTGTGGTCAGCTTTCCGGTGGGAAGATCAATTTTTGCCTGAAACAAGCCGTTTCCGCTGCAATAAAAATAGGTTTGACCGTCCTCGTCTTCAAATAGCGTGGCGTCGTTGTTGTACTGTGGGGTCAATGGTCCGTGGACCAAGGTGTACGGACCAGTTACCAAATCGGAAACGAAGAGCCAGACACTGTGGGTTTTCATACCCTTCGGATCGTCAGGTGTCACCCGTCCACTATTGACGGTAAGCCAGAATTTGTTTTTGATGAAGTGAATTTCAGGAGCCCAGAATCGACCGTTGTAGGGACAGTCTTTGGAAAGTTTGCTGCCGTCGATGAGCCAGGGCAGTTGTTTCCAATGAATCAGATCGTCCGAAACCAATAATCGGACCCCAGGGTTGTAATCGGTCCAAATGGGTTGCGAAGTGCCGGTACAAAACCATTGCTTGCCAACCTTGATGATGCAATGGTCGCGCATCGCAATGGAAGTGTCCCTGGTGATGGGGTTGGTGTACTTGAATTCGGTGGTTGTACTCACACCCTGACCTCCAACTTGGGCAAGTATGCTTAGTAAACCACAGAGCAGAAGCAGCTGCAAAACGATTAATCTCTTCATTTTTTAATTCTCTAAGGGAACGAAAATGCTTTCTGTCGGACCAAGATACGACGTTTTGTACGCCCCTTTTTGCAGAACTATTTTTTGCAAAACGACGCCGGGGTCAATCATCCAAACTTTCAGGGTATGTTTACCGCTTGCTGGTATCGGAAGATTTGCCGTCAGTCTCCTGCATTGGTTCAACACGCCTTCTCCCCAGGAACGACTGGTCTGAACGCTAAAGGATGCCGAAACATTGACCAAGTATTGAACCGGTTCGTTGTCTATGGAAACTGCCACCCGAATGTCACGTCCAGGCATGAAATTAAGGACTGGCGAAGTTATCAAATAAATCTGAACCGTGTCTTTGGAAAACAGATACACCGGATATTCCAAACATGGTGCATCTTTGCCGGGATCTGCCGGAGCGGGATTGGGTTTGTCTGCCGTCGCACGCATTCCCGACAAGGTAAGTCCATAATCTTCCACCCGAATCCATCGGCGGCCGAATTGAGGCGTGTTCTTAACAAAACGCTCTGGCTCGATGGAGACAGTCCCATTGTTTTCCACAAAACCCTTTACCAAAGTTCGTTCGGCCTTACTCAGTTTCACGGCCGAAACCTGAACCGTAACTGTTTGTCCAGCTCCGCTCACCGTAATCTTTCCTGTCGATTTTCCTTCGGGCATCAACTCTTCGGCCAAAGTCAGCCAAACGCGCTTGTCATCCAGTCCAATCAATTCCTTCGTTTCCGAAACCTTTATCCAGGGCACATCGATACTGATTTGGCAATTAAAAGGCAATTTTCCTCGGTTGAACACGTCCATCCAATGCTTTCCGCCTCCATACAGATTAAACCCTGGCAGCATCGGCTTCTCGGACGAACCCGGCCAAGCATTTTCGGTGCCTTCCACCGTCACGCCCAGAATGGATGAATCGGGTAAGGTCAAATTAGTCAGCTTGATTGCACTTATGCTATTCCTTCTGGGCGGGTTCCAACTGGTATAACCCAGGTGGGTCTGATCCATGAAGTGATTCCAGCGCCCGTTGGCATAAACCTTGTTGTAATAGGTCATCAGTGCCGTGTCGGCCGTGAAAAGCTCGTTGGCCCGTGCGGCCATGACGTTGGTGCTGGCACGCCCCTGACGAGCGTACAGTTGATTCTTACCGGCAGCCACATAGAGCTCGTTTACGATGGCACCAATTTTAGCTGGGAACAGAACGGTTTGGAAAAAGGCATCCTGGTATTGTTTCGGTAATTTAACAGCGATTTCTTCTGCCTTCGTAGCCAGTTTCTGATAATCGGCAACGACCGTTTCAGCCTCGTTGAAATTTACCAGACTGTAGGTACGCGGTGTCAATGACTCCGGTTTCCGCCGTGCATTGAATTTAACATAACCGGATAGAATGCCTGCGATATCGTTGGCATAGGTCGGACCGAATTCGCGAATCGCCCATTGCTGGGTGTAGTCGTTCAGGTTTTCACTGGTCCAACGGTCGGTGTTCCAGGCCAGATCCATGAAATACTCCATGGGCAATTCATACCCTCTGAAGTGGCCGATGTTGACTATCCAGATGCGATCGGCACCGTACTGTTTGGCCAGGGACATCTGCTCCCAGATTTTGGGCAGCGGATTGGTGTTGATCCACTCGTAACTGCGCGGACCACCGTGATAATCGAAATGGTAATACACACCGGCACCGCCTTTGCGCAGGCGTTCCTCTTCGTTGGGCAGGCGACGGATGTAACCCCAGTTGTCGTCGGCCCACAACAAGGTAATATCGTCGGGCACCTTCATGCCTTCGTTGTAATACTCGTTGATCTCTTTGTAGAGGCACCAAGTCTGCGGTATGTCTGCCAATGGTTTCTTGAATGCCTCTGCCAAAATTTTCTGCTGTGTCTGAATAATGCCTTCCACCATGGCGATGTTGGTCTTCATGTCGCCCTTCATTTCGCTGTCGTTGGCACCACGAAGACCCATGGTGACAATGCTTTCATAATTTTTGTTCCGAATGATGCCATCGCGCCAAAAGCTTTCCATCACGTCGGGGTGTTTCTTATAATCCCAAGCACCCAAAGTGCGGGCATACCGCCTGTCCCACTCCTGTTGGGCGCGGATCATCGGTTCCTGATGCGAAGTTCCCATGACAATGCCGTATTCGTCGGCCAACCGGGGATTCTCGGCATCGTCTTCGTTGAAGGCGTTTCCCCACATGGCCGGCCACAGGTAGTTGGCTTTGATTCGGAGCATCAATTCAAAGATGCGGGAATAGAATTCATGTCCGTAATTGGCCACGCCACTACGAATGGGCGGGTTCTCACTGGGGGTGACCCGACCGAATTTCTCGGCCACCCAACCGCTAAGAGCAGGTGCTTCGTCGTTGATGAAGATGCCACGGTACTTGACACTGGGGCCTTCGGAGTAGATTCCGCTTTTGACGTACAATCGGTCCTGATGGGCCACAGGCACGTCTGCCCACCAATACCAGGGCGATACGCCGATTTTCTCAGAAATGTCGTAAATGCCATAGATGGTTCCACGTTTGTCACTACCTACTACGACCAAGGCCTGCTCTACTCCTGGCAAAGGTTTGACAACCACTTGAATGAGGTAGTTTTCCCATTTACCCTTTATGCCAGACACATCCAGTTTTTTGGATTGGACCAGGCCGTCGATTAAGTTGCTTTTCCCCAACGTACCGACCAAAACCGGCAATTCGTTGCTTTTAGGTTGGCCAAAAGACAAAACCGGTTCTCTTCCGGTGACCTTGCCGATGTCCGATTTCAAATCGTTCAAAGCACGGATAACTCCGGAAAAATCATCGCCACGGATGTAGAAGATCGTTGCCTTTTCAGGTACGGAGAGAGGGAAACCACCTTTTACCGGTTCATTGGTGATGTAGGCTGCCCCACCGATAGCCCATATTGGAACAAAGCTAGTAAGCAAAAGCACCAGCACTGTTGCAAGACTCCTAATTAATGATTTCCTCATAGTTGCATGTTTGCTTTATTCAAGCAGGTTTTAGGTCATTCATCAACGATAAAGTTTACTGGTGGCATAAATTCCAATTTCCGCCCCTTGGAAACCTGTCGCAATCTGGGTGCTCAGAATGGTTGCATCCAAAGGTTCGCCAACCATTTTCCAGGTTTTTCCTAAGTCCGTAGAATAGCTGAAGGCATAAGCGTCCGGCTTAACCGCTTCAGCCTTTAAAGTCAATTTGATTTGGGCGACGTTTTCGGGCAATACAACTACATAACGGCTCATACTTTTGCCGCGCTTAAACGATTCAAGCAACAAAGCGGGTTTTTGGGTGGTCGAATCCATGGTTTTGCCGAACTGCATGAAATGGGCATCGTTCTGAAATAAGGCCAAACCGGCAAATTCTTTGGGAGACGCAGGACTAAATGTCAAATTGGTGGTCGCCGTGAAATACCAAGATGTAATGCGTTGACAGATGAAGGCCGGGTTGGAACGTTCATAAAGTGCTGCATCCTTTAGAGACATAGTCAATTGGTTATTTGTATCGATCGAATAAAAGTTCCCGACCGGATTGCGCACAAAAATAGCATGGTCCTTCAAACCTTGGGTGGTCCAAAGGGGGCCAGGATTGTAAAAGTCGAAGCCTTTGACACCCCATTTCTTTTCAAGGATGAGTTGTTCGGCAGATTTGTCTACGGTATAGGGAATTTCTTTTCCATCGGGTAAAATGATGGGTTGACCGTCTTTCCAGGTAACAGGAAGCATGAACGTTTCCCGTCCAGTGTTGTACAGGCCTTGACGATAGGGCATGCAAGCCAGGAATACGGCGTACCAGTCACCAGCTGCAGTTTGTACCAAGTCGGCATGGCCGGAAGAGGTAACGGGGTTCAAGCGATCCTTGGGAAGCAGACGTTGGGTCAGGATTGGATTGATTTTACAAGGTGTATAAGGTCCAAAAGGTTTGTCGGCGGTGAGTACCACTTCGGAATGCCAATCGGCTGTTCCACCTTCGGCACACATCAGGTAGTAGATGCCCTTAATCTTGTAAAGATGTGGGCCTTCAATCCAAATCGGTTTGTCTTCCTTACGAATTCCTTTGTCGATAACCACTTGTTTGGTGCCAACTGTTTTCCCGTTTTTCCAATCGAACTCACGAATCCAAATGGCGCGGTGTCCGTCGTATTCTGCCGGATAAGAAGGCTCTTCGTTGTTGAGGATGTAAGCTTTACCGTCTTCGTCAAAGAACAAACCCGGGTCAATGCCACGAACGTCGTTCAACACGATGGGATCGCTCCAGTTCTGTTTCTTAGGGTCGTCCGTGGTTACGATGGAAGTGCTTCCGTAGCCTGTTCCGGTGGTAATCATGTAGAACTTGTTGTCGTGCGGATTGTACTTGATATCGGGTGCGTAGACGCCTTGTGACATGGAGGAGTTGCGAAGGCGCAACTGCGATTCACGGTTCAACACGTGGCCGATTTGTTTCCAGTTCACCAAGTCTTTGCTGTGCCAAATAGGCACACCAGGGAAATAGCTGAAGGTTGAATTCACCAGATAGTAATCGTCGCCTTTACGGCAAATGCTGGGATCGGGCATAAATCCTGCTAAAATTGGATTTTGGTATTGATTCTTAGCCTTTTGCTCCGCAAAGCGGTTGACTGCCTTGTATTGGTAATTGTCGAATACCGCGGCGTTTTGTGCCATAAGGGTTACAGTTAGGCCTAACGCGAAGGTCAGTGTACTGAATTTTTTACTGATAGTCATCGTCTTATTTTTTAAATAATTTGCAGGTTTGATGGTGTATGTCTGTTTTCAATTCGAGCAAATAGGCACCGCTACGAAGTTTTTTTCCTACTGTTGATGCTTCGAAGATTTCACCGTTTTCGAGCATTTGTCCGTTCAAACTAAAAATCCGGTAAGTTGCCTGTTGCGCCTGGCCTCCAAGTTCAATATGGAAAACATCGGTCGAAGGAATCGGATAGACTTGGAAGGGTTTGGGTTCGTTGTTGACCAAAGGCAAACTTGAAATCTTGTCTGAAATCAGCCGTACGGTATTCAGATAAAAGGCATTCTTTGGTCCCTTGAACCGGAAGAACAAATCGTGTTGACCAAGGGTGTCGGGAATGTCCGCCGAAAAATTCTTCCAGGTATCCGAACTTCCCGTAGAGGTAATGACGAATTCAGCCAGTTTCGTACCGGTTCGTTCCAAATCGTCCATCCAGACTTCGAGCGTACCGCCAACACTGGATGCTGCGGAGACCTCGATCCGAGATGCCTTGCACGTCGGATTTCCCATATCAACACCGCCAAGCATCAGCCAACCACCCATGGAAGAAGTATTGGAAACAACTTTTCCGACGGTTTTTGTCACGGTTTCTACACCGTATTGGTTTTCACGACTCATCAGTGGTAAAGCAGAGAATCCGTCACGGTAGCAATACTGGTCAAAGGCGGCTGTAATTCCCTTCACAAATAGCCCTTGGCTGTTTCCAACCCAGGAATTGTAATTATCTTGCGTCTGGTCAATGGATAGCGCATTTATGGGACTTCCCAGTGGAGTCCAATTCAAACCGTCCGCACTGTAGGAACCAGTCAGCAGATGCTCATTCCGTACCAATCGGAACCACACCGTATCACCAATTTCGTTAGGCACTTCATAACGTGTAGCGAGCATGGAAAAAGTCAATTTTCTGCCGTTGTTGTACCCGCTGGTGAGTTTGAGCGTTTTGGTCATATTCCCGTTCGTCAGATACAATCCGGCGGCCTGGCCATTCGTAGTCGGTTGGACGACAACCTTTGTAACAATCGCATAGAAGTGCCCTGCATCTTTTTGCAGCAAGTGGCAACTATCGGTACCCGGAGTCAACGTCAACCAACCTGGTCGAATACTGAGCGATGCTTTGGTCGCGTTGTTTGGATTCAGGAAATGCCAACTGAGCTTCAACACTCCGCTTTCAAATAGATCCGAACGCGGTAGTTTCCACGGTATTCGTGCTGCGGCCAATGCAGGCTTGATGACGGGAGCTGTGGTTGCTGCTTTACCAGTCGGCTTTCCATTGGCATCCCAAACGATTTGGTGCAGCAAGCCTTGCCGGCCCTTGCCATCCCATCTGTCGGTATTCAGGTTTTCGTAACTGTGAGAAATGGTCCACCAAGTGCTGTCAGAAAGCATGAAAGGCTGAGAAATGTGATTGGGATTCCGGAACTTGACATTGGCATCCGTAACAGTTTCAAAGAAATTACCCATGGCTTGCCAACTTAAGGAGTCGGAGGTCAATGTTCTGGATCGCAAAACGTATTGGCCGCCAGCAACGTTGCCGGCCACAAAATAATAATACCAACCATTTCGCTTGCACATTACCGGACCTTCGGCCCAGCTGTATTTCTTGCCCGTGTTTACCCAATCCAGGTTGATGATGCTTCCTGTAAGGTGTCCGGTGGTACTTATTTTTTGAATTCGGTTCACAAACTGACCGGGTTTGATTAACATATATGGTGTACCGTCGTCATCGATGAATATCGAATTGTCATAGCCGATGGCGCCTGTTTCGGCTGTCGTGTTTACTTTTACGGGAACAGACCATGGACCAGAAGGGGTCGTGGCTTTGCAGAAATATTGTCCTCCACCGGCCGTATTTGAGAAATAAAACCAATAGGAATTGTTAATATACGTTAATGTTCCACCCCAAATCCCAGCAGAAGGAGCATTGCTGTTTAATCCAGACCAATTGGATGGTACCACGTGTGAAATGACTTCCCAATGCACCAAATCTTTGGAATGCAAAATGGGAGAATAAGGTGTGAAATGGAAACAGGAACCGCTGGAATAAAAATCATCCCCCATTTTAAACAAAGACGGGTCCGGATGATCGCCCGGTATGACGGGGTTGATGTATGTTTCCTGAAAATTGTAATAGAGTGTCGGATCCGAACCCAGCTGCGATACATTTTGGTTTTTGACCGTACATTGATCATCGCCACCTAGGACCGACTTTTCGGCTTCCAGCACAATCGGTTCGTTACTGGCAAACAGGGCAAACGGAAACAAAGCCAAAATAAGGAATATCGGCAAGTTACTTTTCATTTATAGGACTAATGGGGAAATAATAAGGAAAAAAAGCAGGTGGGGATTCTTTCGAATCCCCACCTGCATGAATGGAGATGATCGGTTTACTTGAAAATCTATCGGATCATCACTTTTTCTACTTTAACAGAACCGTTGTCGTAAATGGACTTCACGATGTTCAGACCTCTGCCTGGAGCGTTCATACGGAAACCTTGAATGGTATAGTATTGAACTTCTTTAATGGTCGCTTTGGTAGCCATTTCCTTAGTACCTGTGTATGTTCCGGCTTTACCGACCAACCAGAGTGTAGGATCACCCCAGAATAAGGAAGGCGTGTAACCGGAGAATGGAGATACAGTAGTCTTGACACCAAGAGTCAAGGTTCCATCGGTAACTGTTACATTTCTGACAGAAACATAGGCAGCCGGTAAACCAAAGGCAGCTTGGATGAAACCAACATTGGTCGTATCCGTTCCATGGATAACATAGAATTTCAGGAACTTATCGATGTCGGCCTGCGTTACACCGGTAGTACCGACTGCGCCGGTTCTTACGTGCATGTCCACATTGTAGATGCCATTGGGTAAACCTGTTACAACCTGGTAGAAGGAATCCACTTTGGTATTGAATACGGTAGCATACGTATCCCTTACTGGATTGTTTGTCGCAGCGAGATCATAGATACCACCACCGGCAACAGTGCTTACAACCCAACCCGGATAGGTAGTCATGTCAAGACCTTGGGCCACTTTGGAGGTGTAGAAGTTCGGGTTCTTGATGTAACATGTCATTTCCACACTATCTTTTGCGGTTGAATCCAATACGGAGCTGCCTAACTTGAGGGAATCCAGTGCAAGGTTGTGGCTTAGGTATTGACTGATCTTGATCAACAAGGCGTGAGCAATCTGATCGTTATCCGTAAAGGAAGCTTCTGCAGCAACCAAATCGGCTTCGGGTACGGGTACCTTCAAAGATCTTGCAAGGGTTACAGCCTTCTTCAAACGGTAGGTCAAAGCAGGAATAGCCGTACCAACCATATTCTTTACAAAATTCGTATAGAAAGGCAAAGAATCGTTCGCAACTTTCAATGAATCATCGTTGGTCAATGACTTTCCTTCATAGAATGCAACCACATCAACCAATTTGGGGTAACAGCTAAGGGTAGCGTAATTCGTTCCAGCATAGGTGTCTCTGGTAGTTTTGGCAGTAGCAAAATTGGTATTGTACGTTATGATGCTGGCAAAATGTGCATCAACCTTAGCTTTATAGGCAACCCCTTTCACAATGAATGAATCAACATCAGCTATAGCGGCAGAATAGACACTCGGAGAGGTGCCAGTAAATCCAACATATTTCTGAATGACTGTAGACAAGGCTATTTTATCCACACCATCATAAATGGACGAATCCATACTGGTTCGTGTAGCAATTGCACTATTCAGCTTAATATCCAAATTCGAACTGTAGAGGAAACTGGTGGAAGGAGTCTTAATTAGCAGGATCTTACCCAAAATAAGGGCATCCCAACCCTGAGCAGCGGTAGCACCGAAATCCATCAGATAATCATTTTCTTCAGTTATGGTGAAGTTTGCGCTATTAACCACAGAACCTGTAACAGCTGAACTAGCATTAGCAAGTTGTGATCCTCCAGTGAGTTCCTTCGAGTAAATCGCAACCGTATCCAATTTCGCTAAAGAAAAATTTACTATTTTTTTATTTGATTGTTGCCATTGATTTGTTCGCACCGTGAAATTGTATTTGCCTGGCTTCATGTGCAACCGTTGTTCTGGATACAAACCATATATGAAATCGGTTTTAACACCATCTCTGTAACAAAGATAGACGCCTCTTGTATACTCTCCACCAGCAGGGAATGTAAACATTCTATTCGATCCAATGGAAACATTTTGTTCTACAACAGCCGTTCCAGTAATTCGTTTAAAACCATTGGGAACAGAGCCATTTGCATTGGCAGCCCAACTTTTTTCGGAGTTGTACAACGTATCGATAACTCCTGCTGTAGGTATTCCATATTCCAACGATATTACGGTGTTTGGTGCAGGTGTGCCCATTTCACTGGTAATATTTTTAACTGTAAGGAAATACTCGCCCAAATCGCTTAATACATCGGCAGCTTTTACGTTAAAAGTCAGCGTATTGGAATACCCAGTTTCAACCAAATTGAGTTGATAAGCAGCGTTTGGTCCAGCCAAAGAAGCTGTTACTGTGCTGCAGTCGACTTTTTTACTATACACCAATTGGAAGCTACGTGTGTTATAAGGCAAACTAAACGATCCGTCTTCAGGAGTTGCTGATTTCAGGAAAGGTGCAGAATAGATCGTTGAGGAGCCTGTCAGGTTCATGTCATAATTGCAATCTTCATCCGTGAAATTTTTAACCATCATGTCTGAATTTGCATCCCATGCATTTGGACGTAATGCAGCGGTATACTTTAATGCAACAGCAGAACTGGTAGGGTTCGTAAAGCTTATTTTCAGTTTGCCTTCTGCAGAATCATCCAAATATGCAGTGGCAAGGAAAATTAAGAATCCGCTTGCTTGCACTTCAACAGCTTCAACGTCCTGTTTAACACCATCAAGCATAACATTGACACACTCAATAGGTAAAACCGCAGTTGAATAATCTTTTCCTGCACGTAAGGCTTCACCGTTGATAGCATACCCGAAATCAACATTAATAACATCACCATTATACGAAATACCTCTGATGGTCGATTTTTTGACAGACACATCGTCAATGTAATACGTACCAGGATTGAAAACATTCAGGTTTAAGAAATACTGACTGGTCAAATCCGCTGAATCAGGATTCAGAGTTTTGTAATATGCCTGATGTACAGCATCGTCGGCATAAAAGAAAACTGCTGATTTCTTGACCCAGTTTGCAGGATCAAAACCAGTGAAATTATAATCAAAAGCCGTATTGTTTGCTCCAAGGAAGGCAACATCGGCATTTTCCTTACCTACTTCCATCCGTGCTCTGATGTTGGAGGTAGAAGTGGTTGTAGCACCTGCGAGGGTGTACGTGTTATTACCTTTCACCCAGAAAGTCAATCTGTATGAGGTATTGGCTTCAATGGGTAGGTTTCTAAACTTTAGGGCGCGCTGATAATTAGCACCTGCTGTAGTATTTGCGTTCTGTAGCATAAGGGCATTCGTTCCGCTGTGTGCGGTCACAATGTTCATAGAATCTCGAGTGTCACCTGCCAAGAAGTTGACAAACTCCAATTTTCCAACGGTAAGGTCTGAAGACGGAGTCTCAAAACCGAAGTTGAAAATGTCTTGGGCCATCATCGACAAGCTGGTCGCCAAAAGCCCGATCATTAGTAATCGTTTTTTCATAGTCATTTTAATTAACGTGATTTAATAAAGAACAAAAATTTATTTCAAGGGTAAGTACCAATTCGTTTGAATCTTCAAGTCATCATACAAATCTTGGTTAAACTGGGTGGCACCCTTTCTGCCTGCCACTTTACTTGCAAGATAATCATTATCGCTCGTATTGTACAAATCGTTGCGATGCATTGTGATGCGCATGAGATCGTAAAAACGATACCCTTCAAACGCAGATTCGAGTGCCATCTCATCACAAATCAAATCTTCTACAAAATCGATGGAATCAGCTTTAGTTGCTTGAGGTTGAATGACATAATGTTTGTTGGCATTCGCTTCGCCACTTCCTTTGGAATGAATGCCCAAGGTGTTCAAACTAGTAAAAGCATTATTATCCCAAGCCAACAAATTACCGGCAGCCCTAATTTCAGTTGAATCAACGTACTTCCCAATATTACCAACAGTCAGGCCGTACTTTAGAACAGCAAATGCAGCTTTTGGGAAACCGGCTCTGTTCATAGCTTCGGCATAGCGTAGGTAAATGACTGAACGCCTGTAGGTATAAACTTGTGCACCAAACTTGGAAATAGTCTGATAGGAAGTAGAATAGGTATTGAATGAATTGTTGCTCACTGTTGCATGGTTATAAACAGCAGCCAAGCGAAGGTCACCAACGAACAGATTGTTGATGTTGTTTTCGGAGGGAGCGAACAGCGTATCACGGGTGGATGTAAGTGTGTTTTCGTAAACTTTGCAGTTGGATTGGCTCTTTGATAATTCCTTCAATGCATTGGAGAACGTTGCTTGATAAAAGTTCTTGTTCAAAGTCGTCGAATTGAAGACATTGACCAAATCGCTCACCAACCCATTGAATCTGGTCGATTCCATTGGTATATAGGACAAAACTTCAGTTCCTGTTGCAGAAAAAATATTGCCAAAATTGTTACTCGGATAGCCCTCAAACGTATTGGTTGAATTGGTCCATTGAGTTCTACTTAACTGTGTGGGCATCGGACGGTTGAGCATCGTCAAATAGTCGTGATAATAGGTTGCGGCATCGATGTATCTTCCAGCCCACAAACATAAATCCCCAAGCAACAAGCGAACTGGAATAAAAAAACTTTGGGATGACGATCCACCGATGGATCCGTAGGATGGAAAAGGGGTATTGATGTAGGGTTTCAAGTCCTCTACGAAATAAGCAGCAATGGCTTTAATGTCCTTTTTTTCGTAATTGACGGATGCCTGTTTCTCCGTTAGAATGGGTTCCGTGATAAAGGGTACGGAGCCGTAAATCTGTGCCAGTTGGAGGTAAGTCCATGCTCGGAACGTTTTAATAGCTGCATATTCCTTCATAAATACAGGGCTGTTCCGTTTCTTCAGCGAAGTATCCACATTGGCAATAAAGTAATTGCAATTGTTGATGACTGCATAATAATCTTCTGGGGCATTGTATTCATTGTCTGTTCCCGCAGTAAAATCGGCGAGTGCTTGCAGTTGCAAACTTGCGTCAGGAGTCAAACTAACCAGATCGCCGCGAATTTCTCCTAACAGGACGGTTCGGTCAGCAATTCTCTGCAATTTATTTAGAACGCCAATAACGGAATAAACGGTATCCGTAGGCGCATCCAAGGGGTTGTCCTCAACAAACAATACTTGTTCGGAATCCAGATTAAATAGACCCTGACACCCAGTCAAGCTTGTCAACGACAGGATACCGACAGAAAAATATAGAAGGAGTTTCTTATTCATAGTTCTAACAATTAGATATTTATCTTTAGTCCAAGGGCAAAATTCCTGGATTGAGGCAAGAGCCCTCTGTCTATTCCCTGAAGTAGCACATCATTGCTTATCGAGGTTTCCGGATCGCTTCCCAAATACTTGGTCAACATCCAAAGATTGTTGGCTGAACCCCATACGGTCAACCCCTGAATGTAGGTGTTGTGAATGGGCCAGGTATAGCTTAGGGTTACCGTTTTTAAGCGAAGATAGGAACCGTCTTCAATCCAACGGTCAGAAAAACGGCTGTTTCCCATCGGGTCTTGGTACGTAATCACAGGGATATCAGTGATTTGCCCTTCCGTCGTCCAACGATTGTTCAGAGCAGTTGTTTGGTTATAGAAATTGGAGCCACCTTCCAGAACCATCCGTTGATAGTTGAAAATATCGTTGCCCAATGAATAATTGAATACCGCACTCAACTTCAGATTCTTCAAACTTAGATTGGCAAAAAGGTTTCCATAAAAATCAGGATTTGGATTACCGATGACCGCCCGGTCACTTTCGTTGATTTCCTGATCATTATTGCTTACATAGTTGATGTCACCTGCTTTAAAGTACTTTTTTGCACCGTTTTTAAGCACGATGTACTTTCCATCATCTCGTGCATCTTTGGTCGTTGAATAGACGCCATTGGTCTGATAACCATAGAACAAGCCAATTGGAGAACCAACTTTGGAGAGAATGGTTGCGCCATACATTTCAGAAATGCTGCTGGTGGCATTGTTTGGCAGTCTTGTCAGTTCGTTTTCATAATGACCCAGGCTGGCGCCAACTTCCATCTTCATGTTTTTCAAATTCAACAATCGAACTTTAACTGACACATCATAGCCCATATTGGCCAATGTACCATCGTTGCTCCACATACGTCCGATTCCACCAACGTAATCCATACTCTTCAAACTAAGAAGATTGTCCGTTTGGCTTTTGAAGAGGTTAATGGACATGTTCATTCTATTTTCCAACAGATTCATGTCCGTTCCAAACGTAAATCGTTTGGTCGTTTCCCACTTAAGTTTGGTATTTCCGATGTTTGAAATAACCAAACCATCAACGGCGTTGAGCAATCGAACGGCGCCGAAATACGTTCTTGAAGCTGTACAATCCAAATCATCATTACCGGAAATATCGTAACCGACATTGACTTTCAAGAAATTTACCAAACTGTTGGATTTGAACCATTCTTCATTCGTGGCGACCCAAGAACCTTGAATGGATGGAAACAAGCCCCATGAAACACCGAACATCTTCAAACCTGCGTCCACGTCACTTCCAAAACGAGAGGAAGCTTCCATGCTTAATCCACCAGAGAGGAAATATTTTCCACTGAAGTTGTAATCGCCTAAGGCATAGTACGTCATAGACAAACTTTTGTCATCCACACCTGTAGTCGATTTGTAGCTCAAACTAGTGTTGATGTTCGGGGTTTTGTCGTTTCCGGTATTGTAGCCCTGCAACATATTCATGGCATACAACGTGTTATAGACCCTGAGCCCACCTGTAAAGTGCACATTGTGACTGTTATAGGATTTTGTCCAGTCCAGTCTGGTATCGCTCGAAAACGTATTGGCATGTGAAGACATGGATTTAGCTACATTCTCCACAGTAGTTACGTCTTCGATGATGAGGGACGGCATACCACGCAATGGTGTATAATAATTCGAATTGGTATTGATCAACGTGAAGTTGAAATGTTCTCTCAAGGTGAGGTTTTGATTCAACTTATAAATCGGCGTTATTGCCAGATTTATCATTCGATTGCCAAAATTATTCTTATTCAATCCTTCCCCATAATACAGCATGGAGGAGGGATTGGCCAAAGAGGCTTCCGATCCGATTACTTCATTCAAATAATCATCTGCGTCGGAAAGGAAAGAAGATTGGTTACCATATACGTCGTATTGATAGGGGCTTAAGAAGGGCGATTTTATTAAACTAAGCAATCCCACCGAAGTGACGGTTGATTTGGCTACATTTTCAGCGACTCCATCGTCTCTCAAGTCACGGTTCACGTCACTATACGAAGCATCGAATCGAACATCGAGATTTCTGGATAGATTGATGTCTGAATTCAGCCTCAAGTTAAATCGGGTCATATTGAAGTTGTTCAACGTACTGTTCGCATTAGCATATCCAACGGACAAGTTGTAACTGGCCACATCATCACCACCTTGTACATTAATACCGTAGGATTGCGAAAAAGCATCGCGATATACTTGTTTTTTCCAATCGGTGTTGTTGTGGTATTGTTTATAATAGAAGTAGTTGGGGTCCGATTTCAGGAATTTGAATTCCGTCAACTTGGTACCTGTAGTTCCCAAAAGCTCCGAAGCATAGTAGCGATAATCGGTGGCATCCATCATATCCGGAAGATTGGGTACGTTTTCGAAACTTCCCGTAATATCCACATCGATTTTGGTGGCCATACTTTTGTTTCGCTTGGTATTGATGAGCATGACGCCATTGGCTCCTTTGGCTCCGTACAAGGCCGTTCCATTTTTTAGTACCGTGACATTCTCAATATCACTGACATTGATATTCGCCAGCAAATTGTTATAAAACCCATCGTGAATGGATGCTCTGTTATACTGCATGTCCATGATGACTCCATCGATAACGACCAAAGGTTGTGCATTGGAGACCAGGGAATTTAAGCCATTCATCAAAAACATAGCTCCTATTCCTTGTTGACCGGAACGAACGATTGAACGCACATCGGCACCCAGGTTGATTTGCACTTGCTGGTCCACGCTTAAATCTGCATTCATTGAATTGATGCTTGCCGTCTTTTCTTTGGTTGCCTTGATCTTAAAATCATACATAGGTGAAAACTCATCCGTATAAAGTTTCACATTGGCTTGTTTGTTCTTAGTGTCAATCGGACAAATAATCAAACCAAATCCATCGGCCCGTGCTGTCAAAGAAGTGACAAAATCAGGCACGATGATCGTATACTTTCCTTCTTCGTTGGTCATTGCTGCGTACTTGCTTTTATCGTAAGCAAGTATTTGCACACCTACCAAAGGTTCGCCTGTGGAAGCATCTAGTACTTGACCAGTCACCTGCTTCATCCCCTTTTCAAGGGTAATGGTTTTTCTCTGTGGAATTTGTGAACTTGCGTCTTGGGTATAAACCATGACCGTAAAAAGCGACAGAATTATTCCGCTTACTAGTTTCATCTCAAGATTATGAATTATTGTTTTTTTCATCGTCATCGGAATTAATCTTGTCGGGGTTTCAAATACAGACAGTCAATGTACATTTGGTTGGTAAATTTCTTCAAATTGATTTCTTTCTGTGTAACTATACTTTTTAAACGAACCGTAACGGTCACTTTGCTTTGTTTATAATTGCAACTTGGCAAGACAACGGTAGTCAATAACACCGTATCAACCCTGTTTACATTGTTCGTAAAATAAGTCAACCCCCCTTTTGTTTTGCACTGCAAAGTAGTCGGTGTGGTACCGTTGGCTTGATTATAGGTGAGGAATGCGCTGAACTTGTTGCCAAGCGTGTCTGTACGCTCAGTAATGTTTCTAGGAAGCATGACCACACAAACATCGTACTTGCCCGACAAGGTATTGGGAATTGAAAAGGTAATGTCAGTCTGCACGGAAGGCGTTTTTGGAACGACATCCAAGTAAGCGTTGTTGGACACACTATCCGCATAATATTGGCGTTGATAAACATTGAACGAGTCTTTGCTGACCCAACGAATGTTCTTGTCTGTTTCAGCTTCCGTAACAATGGGCGTAAAAAAGACACTTTCCAAGTTGAACGGCCAAGTATTTACCTTATAAATAATGCCATTACTGGCTTTCACAGGCACTGCTCCATCCAAAATGCCCCCAGTCAAGAATGGTTTATAAAAAACATGTTGTTTGGGAGTCTTGTTCCAATATTGGTTACTAATTAAAGAATCCTGCGGAGACAATTGCATGGTCTTGTTAAAGAACAAATCCTTCATCAAGGAAAAATTGGTCCAATAACTGCGCAACGAATCGGCTCCATTGATGGCACCGTAATTGAAATATTTCGAAACCGTAATATATGCGTTATCCCAACCAGCTTTTGAAGGTGCAACCATGAAAAACGAGCTATCTTCGGAATTGAGGAGACCGAAACTATTCAACAATTGATTATTTTCGATAATGACCGAATCAACGTAGACTGGTCTACCCATATCGTCTACACCAGCAATCAAGCTGGCTGCTTCGTTCAGGGAATCCTTCTGGTATTTGGATAAATAGGCTCCCATCCCACTGTATTCAGGCAAATCGACAATGGATTCGAAAATGTTCCTCACGTAAGGTACTTGACCATTTAACAAATGGATCAGTCCATTCTTTGCTAGGATGTTGGATTGTTCAACAATCAGAGGCACATCGGCAAAAGACGAATCCTTGAAAAGCAAATACTTGCCATTCAACAAATGAACCATATTGTTCGTATAAGGAGACAGCGAATAAGGAGATCTGGACAAATGGCTCATGATGAATTGCTCTTCAACGATCTTGTTTCCCGCCGTCGTGGCGCAAAGTGCCAACAGACTGTCCTTATCAAATGAGTAGTCTATGGGTGCAAACACTGTAAAGTATTGATCCTTCAATAATTCCGAATACCTGATAGGGGTCATTTTATGCCCATTCATCACTTTCACACTATCCAGCACTTCTCTGAAATTGGTCAATGAGTCTTGCTCCAGCAACTGATCCCAAAGTGTTTTGTCGGATGTTTGGCTCAGATTTGACTCGTAATGTTGGTTCCAGGTGTCGTCAGAACAAGCATAGAGCATGAGGAAAACACTGAAAACCAGCAAATAGTTGCGTATGATTCCTAACAAATTCATATTCATATTGTTGTTTATTTACTATTAATGTGTATCCTCTCCTTCAACATTACCATAGACGCTCTTCGGGCACATTTCCAAAAAGTCGAATGGGAAAATGCCTCGAGGATTGTCAATGACTGACTTGAATCGCAGGTAATGCGCTTCACCCTCCACAAAGTTTTTAGTAGTCAATATGATGCGCATGGAATTATAATACAAACGCAAAGACATTTGATCGGTAGCGCTTAAATTAGTGGTTTTCCATGAATCCGGACCTTTCATATAACCTCTGTTCTTGAGGTCCTTGTCATTTCGTTTGTTTTCTTCCAAATCTTCAGTATCGTCTACAGAGCCAATTTTGGGGTCCGATTTATAAACTCGCATGTCGATTGGAATTCCACAGGGTTCATCATCAAGATAAACTTGAACGATACCACGGTCGTTTCCAGCATTAATACCCAATCTAACTTCGTATTGACCCTCAGGAACTGGCGGAATTTTGACAGTAAAATCATATTGTCCTAAAAAGTCAAGTCCATTTCTTTGATAGCTGGGAGACCAATCTGGATCGGCACGAAGACCCATCAATGTTTGTTCTGTGAAAGTGAAGTTTTCAACAAAGCCTTTTTTGTAGCGAGTTACAATCGGAAAAGTGCCATTTGGTTGCGCCTTATGTCTACCCGGACTGTTCAGAAAATCAGGGGATAAAGTTGATGCATCCATTCGAATTCTAGTATTTAGCACATCTGCTGTACTTTGATTATAGATCAACAAGGCATCAATATAATGATAAACACCATTTAATGCATCTTGATTGGTCAGACCAGACTCGGTCGGTGAAAACACTCTTACACCTCGTACAGCTGCTTGATAAGGATCTGCAGCATTACGTATGGCGCTGGCTCCTTCATTCACACGCCTTCTGTTCAGATACAATTGACCTTCGCGAGTCGTTTGAAATTTCATCATGGTATGACACATGGTTTCATAATAATCTTGAGGATCCAAATAATCATAAATGGCACAGTTGTCACGTATGGTTGTAGTAACATTCCATTGGTTGTAATTTCCTAGACAATTCATCAAATGATTCGCCACAAATCGGTAAACAACATTGTTGGAATCTTTGAAATTGGTATCATAGGTGTATCTCCCTTTTGGATCGTAAAGGACAAACGCACCATTCTTGTTAATCAACTTGTCAATTACTTCCTGAGCCGTAGAAACTCCACAATTACGATAAACATAGTTTGGTTCAATAAAAGCAGTAAATCCGTACTTACGTTTTTCGGGATAACTGGCAGGTCGAGCACCGTCTGGCCAAGTAGTAACGGTGCTTCCAATAACAATTGAATCTGAACCGATCGTATACCTTTTGTCTTCATATACCTCCATCTTTTTGTCTAAACCTGTCAGAAACAAAAGACTTGAGAAGATCGAAACAGCCGTATCACTCAATATTTGTTGAGGTATGTAGCGATTACTCGGTGTTACAACCCTATTTAGGGTATGCACCACTCCATTTTCAACCGAGTCGTCACGAACCAACATTTCAGCGGTCTTGTTGATGTAATAGGCAACCGTTAACTTACCGCTGCTTGAGTCGGAAGTGGTGGAGTACATCAAATAACGATCTAGAAAGTTGGTACCGGAAATGGCACCGACTTCGAGGTCGGTGGTATAGAACAAGCCCTGAATCAAATGCGTTTTGGAAATGGTATCGCATTCAGCATCCGACAGATCTTCGATAGAAGTCAAATTCCGTTGAGCCAATAAGGTGTCAATGGCCGAATTGGTTGGTGCGAAACACGTATATTCTCCATAGGTGGTCAATTGATCGTACATGTTGGATCTTTCTAGGATACGAACAAACTTGCTGAAATCCTTTTTTGAGTCCTTTAGAAAGCTCCCAACCGTTTCACCAGTAAAGGTGTAGTAGCTTTGAACGATTGCATCATCAACACAACTCATCCATGCAAACTGACTCAAAAGTAGAATCAGGATAAAAAACTTCCTATCGGTTGTTTTCAGTATATTTTTCATAGTTCAATAGATTACTCAGATTGGGTTGATGTTTTATCCGTATCGTAAGCTGGATTTTGCTTCAGTTCCGGATTATTCTTTAGTTCAGATTCGCTGTATGGAAAATAAAGACCATCTATAGATGTCAATTTAATTTGAATGGCTCCCGTATTGGACGTTTGCTTTCGGATGACGTTGGAAGATAAATAGACATTATTACCTTCTCTTCTGGCCTTTCTAACTAAGTCAAACCAACGCTTGCCCTCAAATAGAAGTTCCCGTTGACGTTCCAACATCACCAAATCTTCCATGGTGGTGGCTGAGCCTCCAAAGTCGCTATATTTCAAGGTGTCTGCACTTAGGTTTGTCTTGTTGTTTGCACGATTGTAAACTGCGGAAACCAGCGTAAAGGCCTTTTGCAGATAGGGTTTCAGTGTTACATTCGATGCAACTGAATCGTTGATCATACTTTTTCCAACCTGAATCTCTGCCTCTGCTTTCATCAACATAATGTCGGTTAATCTGTATATGATCCAATTGGCATAACCGGCTGTTTGACGGATAGAAGTTACTGTAGGTAATGTTGTTGCAGATGCCAAAGGAGAATCGAAGGTTACAGAAGTCCTTGTATATTTCGTAATGGCATATTGCGTACTGGAGCTACCTGGCTTTTCGATGTATTCCAAATGGCGGCAATCAGTAATCTTGAAAACTTTGTTTACTCCGGAAGCTATATTCTCAACCAAAAAAGGCGGTACACTAAAGAAGCCGATGGAACCAGAGGCACCGTTGTAATAATTCCAAATGAAGCTGTTTGAACTGGATTGATTTTGTTCATAATTCAGTTCGAAAATGCTTTCAAAGGAATTACCAACTCCAAAGATCTTGGTTGCAACGTTTCCACTTCTGGTGCTGCCGATTGGATGTTCCGAAATCAACGGAATTTCTTTGAAAAGCTCTAGATCGGTATTGTTCCCTTTCAGGGCAATCTCTTCTTCATAAAGTTCCTTTTTGAAATCGATCACCTTGTCACAATATTCGATGCATTTGGGATAATCTTGTTTCCACAAATAGAGGTCAGCCAACAAGGCATAAATGCTATACCTGGTAATTCTGGAGGTATTGTCAAGAACCTTGGGGTAGCGACGTACGGCATCTTCTTTCACCGCTTCCAAATCATTGATGAGATACGTTAAAATATCATTGAAAGGTGTAGCCGCCACTCTATAATTTTGAGCGTCATCGATGGACGGTTCCGTTACAAAAGGTACATCTCTAAAAGCACGTATTAAATAAAAATAACAAAGGGCACGCAACGCCTTGACTTCAGCTAAATCGGCCAACAGTTCCGAATCCGTATAATTCGGATCCTTTAGATTGACGATGGGCGCATAATGCATTACGGTGTTGCATCTGTTAATGACAGTGTACAAAGGTGACCAGTTGGAATATCTCGTCGTAGGCATGATGTTTTCTTTCAGGATCTGCGTTTCATCTTCAGTTAAAGAAGTACCAGCTACAATATTGTCCGATCGCATCTCGCCCCAAGCAGCCATCAAATTGACGGCTCCTGTTGGATTCGCATTCGTAGCGGTTGCTGTTGTTGCCAACCCTGTATAACAGGAATTGATCACACTGGTTATATCGTTTTCTTCGGTATAATAACTTTCCAAAACGATTTCATTCAACGGAAGTACATTGAAGAAGTCTTCGCATGAACTCAGTCCGGCAACCAAGGCCACCGATAAGACTGTATACTTAAAATTGTGCTTCATTTTCATAAGGATATGATTCATCAAAAAGAGGCGGTGATACCTGCGGTGAACGATTTTGAACGTGGCGTTTGGTTGGAGTCGGTGGAAATGCCGTAATCTCCATATCTAACTTCCGGGTCATTGCCAGAATACTTGGTCAAAATAAACAGATTGTTCAAGCTGACATTCAAGCTCAATTGGGAAAGACCAATTGTTTTTAATAGTTTGGGATCAATCGAATACGAGAACTGAGTATAGTTCAATCGGATGAACGAGCCATCTTCCACAAAACGATCGCTACCCAAGTAGTTGTAACCGTATTGGCGCAATGCTCTTGGAATGGTAGTATTGTCACCTTCCACACGCCAACGCCAAGCGACTGACATGCATTGATTGCTGTTGGAATACATGTTTTCGGCATTCATTCTACCCATGTTGACCACTTTATTACCTGCGCGGAAGTTGAACTGGTTGTTCATGGATAATCGGCCGTAATTCAAACGCAATCCGAAACCACCGGTAATCTTTGGCAACGAACTACCTAAGTAAACGATGTCCAATTCGTTGATGTTCCCATCGTGATTGATGTCGCGATACTTGGCATCTCCACCGACAAACTCGTAGGCAGCAGTTGTACCATAACTGAAATACATAGGTTTTGGTTCACCATTTTTGAGATAAATTACCTTACCAGCATCATTTCGAACCACAGGAGCGTTAGGACCACTAACACCAACCACTTCTTCTGGTGAATATTTGGAATACTGATAGACACCATCGTAATTGAAACCATAGATGGAGCCAAGTGCGCTGTTCAATTGAATGCGTGTCAGGTAGGTACCGTTCGAACGACTGAATTCTCCATTCATGCTGTTCAGGATGGTTTGATCCATGCTTGTCAACATATTGCGGTTATTGGCAAAAGAAACATTGATGTCCGCTGTCAAATTTCGGGCAAGAGTCAATTTGTTGGCTTGGAGATTCAATTCCCAACCGGTGTTGTTCATACTCCCCGTATTCTGTACATTCAAGGATGAAAATCCGGAAGAAGATGGGAGGCTGGGGTTATTCATCAGCAAGTCTGTCGTATTTCCAGTATACAAGTTTACATCACCCGTTATCCGTTCGTCAAATAAGCCGAGGTCTAGTCCCATATTCCACTTTTCAACCTGTTCCCATCGTAGATTGCTCAAACGAATGTTGTTCGGATAGATGGAGCCTTCTCCATTGTAAGAGGGACCCGACGTATAGCGGCTGAAAAACAAGTACTCGCTTCCGGGTTGATTGCCAACGATACCCCAAGAAGGACGAAGTCCAAGTGTGGAAATTACTTTTTGTGATTTCATGAACTCTTCATCGCTCATGATCCATTTTAAAGAAAAAGCTGGAAAGAATCCCCAACGTCTGCTCGGTCCAAACTTAGTGGTGGCATCCACACGAGAGGTAAAGTCCATAATGTATTTCCCTTTATAGGCATAGTGTGCCGAGCTCGTAAAATACATGCTCCTCCATTGGCTGACTCCTGTTGAAAATCCACTGATCGTACCCGGTACGTTCGTTGAAGGTATGTTGGGCAAACCATATACGGAGTTCGATTGACTGTTGGACGTTCCACTGGTCATTTGACCTCTAACCAACATCATAAAGCTATGGTCGGTATTGGTAAAACGAGGAACAAAGGTCAATGTATGGGTTGTAGTGGAAGCCTGGCTTTTATTGGAAGACGTGTTTTTTGCATTGACATTGCTGCTGTTCCATCCGCTGGTGGTCATACTAGAGGGTAAAAAAGAGCTGTTGTAATCATTGAAGACATTGAAGGCGATTTTCCCTTCGTAAATCAATTGCGATTCTTCATTGGTCAAACCCAAAAAGTTGTATTTCAACTGAAACTCCGGAGAGATGTTGATGGTGTTGGTGTTGTTTTTGGCTTGATAGGCCAGTGCAATTGGATTAACCAATCGTTTTTGGTCATCCAGTTCCGTCGAAGCAGAAGATTGCACTTGATAATATTCACCTGTTGAATTGCCATTCATATCTTGTTCATAAATGGACATATTGGGCATTTTTTGATAGGCCATTGATAAAATGTCCTGATTGTTGAACGAATAATTCTTATTGTTGTTCGTATACGTCATGTTGTAATTGGTCACAATCTTGATACGGTCGGATACGAAATAGTCTAAGGCTACACGTGTAGTGAAACGATCTAATGACTGTGCTATGATGGAACCGAATTCCTTATCGTAACCTGCGGAGATGCGGAAATTTGCTTTTTCACCACCACCCGACAAGGACAAGTTGTGATTATGCCTCATCCCGAGCTGTTTGACAGCATCCACCCAATCGGTGTTGTTGTTGAACATTTCATATTCTGAGAAGGAAGGGTCGTAGTTCAACTCAACTATGTCTGATGCGGCATCATTCAATCTGGGATTGAAATATTCCTCTTTCAGTAACATCGTGTATTGGTCTCCATTCATCATCTTAACACCATTCGGCTGGTAAGTACCAGACGCTTTATAGGAGTATGTTACTCGCGTACTACCCCTGGAGCCACGTTTGATTTTAATTTCGATGACCCCGTTTGCCCCTTGCGAACCCCAGATAGCAGTGGAAGCCGCATCTTTCAAAACAGTGATGGATTGAATGTCATCCGGGTTGACGTTCAACAACTGTGCGAATTTTTCATCATTTGCACTGTTGAAATCGAAACCGGTGGTCTTTGCCTCCCACACATTTCCATCTACAACAATCAACGGCTCGGAAGAGCTGTTGATTGAGGCGGCACCACGCATACGCATGCTTGTACCGGAACCAAGGTTACCGGAGTTGTATACGATATCCAAACCAGCGATACGACCTTGAAGGGCTTCGTCAATGGTGTTGATGCCTAAGCCTGCAAATTCGCTGGCATCGATTTTTTGGGTGGCACCCGACAATTCCCGTTGTGGGATGGCCAAACCAGACGATTCAGATCGTGCCTTGGTGGTAACAACGATTTCTTTCAAAGTCGTTGTTTCGACCATCCTGACCTTATAGGAAGTTCCCTTGATGGGTAAAAATTGGACCTGATATCCTACGCAAGCAACGCGAATGCGGTTTTTTGGATTTTGGATCTTGAACGAAAAGTTTCCGTTCACATCCGAAACAGCATAGGCAACATAACGATTGGCCGCATCAACTTCGGTCACATTGACCCCGATCATTGGACCTTGATTGTCGTATATATACCCACTTATCGTTGTACCTGACGTTTGAGCTCGCAATACACCCGATAGGAATAACAGCGACATGAACAAACCTATTTTTATTGAATTTCTCATCGTTTCAATATTTGGCTCTTTAAGATTATTTGAACTGATTTCTGTCATAGATCAATGCACCATCAATTTGATGTACCACAATATTGGCTGACGAAAATATTTTGCTGGCATTTCGTTTGTCTGATGAATCATACATGTATTCCCTGGCTATCAAATTGTGCAAATCCGGATCGGATGTTACGTTTCGTACATTACCGACTTTATCAGTAATGCTCATCGCATTGTTCCCTTCATTGATCGTCAAGGTGTTAAACACTTTGGTCGTGTTGTTCATATTCGCCGTTTCATAAGTAGCATTTAATGCCTTATTGTCAACAAAGACGGAGTTGTCCTGAATGTGGTATTTGATAAAGTTGCAAATGATGTCCGTCTTTTTGGCTTTGATTGCAGTATCCGCTTCTGCTTCAATTTGTTCCCAAGTAGGCAAGTCCCCACTTTCCTGCAACGCAGTAATAACCTCATTTTTGGGGACATAAATCGTGTAATGGTATCTACTGAAGAAACTGATGTTCAAGCTCGGATTGGAATGATTGTTCTGCAAAGTCGTCAAGAAACCCGATCCATTCAACAATTCGAGAAACTTACCAAATTCGGGAGTTGACGAAAGCACATCAAAAACCGAGTTTTTTGTACTTAAAACAGGTTCTTTTTCTATGATGTATGCTTTACCGTTACCTTGAACATAAACTTTATTTATTGGTATCTCACTCTTTTCATCCAATTGGTAACTTCCTGCAACGGTCATACCTGCTGCACCCAACGTGGTGTTTGCCACTTTTAAGGTCGTACCACCTTTGGTCCTATAAAAAACGTTACCACTTTCCACATCACCAATGACCGTATGCGAATCAAGGACATCTTCCAGGCGATTGATGATTTCATCGTAGGAAGCCATTCTAACGGAGTCTTCCACTTTAGTCAGGACATCGTAATTCCAAACGGATGCCTTCACCTTGCTATTCGCATTCGGTTCGGCGATGTCGTAATAAAACTTAAACTTCTGGGTGTTGGTCTTACCAAAGGATACAGGGTCGATGTAATATAAAAGGGCGCTGTTTTTGGGAATGAAAAAGCTGTATCTTGCCTTCATCGCATTCAGGTAGGCATCGTATTTGAGTTGTTCGATGGCCCAGTTGATGATCCACATTTGTGGATTAACCAAGGCCGGAAATGCTACAGAAACATACGCCGTTGGGCTGAACACCTTATTGGTTAAGTAAACGGCACCGTTGCAGCCCAAATAGACACTGTCCACATCCGATTCCACAATGCCCATCGGGTTGATGGCATCGTCCAAAATGCTGGCAAATTTGCTGGGCACTGAACTTTGGAATAAATTCAGCATACTGTTGTTGATGAGTTTGGCCACGACTTGATCGGGCACTTTATCCCAAGTTCCATAATAATCCTTCAAAACTTGACCGATACCGTTGTTCCAATATTGATCCATTGCATCATCGGAGGGAACCAACATCACTGCCATGTCTTGTTGCATGGCTTTTTCAGGGAGAATACTTGCTGTGGTGTTTGGGAAATACGTATTCCATCCCGGATCAAACTTCAAGGTTCCGTTTACAGCCTTATTATCCGGTGAAATGGACAAATTGGCACCATTCTGAGAACGCAAGGAGAAATACCTTTTTTGAAAAACGGAATCCACCGTTGTTCCATTCAATCGATTGTATTCCTGAGTGGCCACTTCACTGTAATAAGGAGCACAAAACCGTTCTAAAAGTTGGCTGAATTGCGTGGTCGTGGTTTTTGTACGAATGACTTCAGCCATATTTGGAAGTGGTGCCATAACGTCTGCCATCTGATGGACAAATCCGTTGGAACACTTCACATTTTCAGTGACCACAGGAATACCATTGATGCTGGCATCGCCTGCTTTGCGTTCTGTAGTATGGTTTAAAAGAAAGTTATAATCATCGTTTGTGATTCGATTGCGATTCAATTGTGATTCAATAAAATGAATCATGGGTGTAATCGTCATGTCTTTCATACAGACGACCTTATTCCGATTAGTCGCTCTAAAACGGTTCCAATACGTAGAATACGGCATTTCCGTCGTATCAAGAACAGGTACAGAATCATAGATGGAAAGTGCCGTAAAACGACGCATGCAGTCTCCTTCCGTTGGCCCTTCGGAACTTGAAAGTGTGTTCAGCTGATAGGAATTATTGATCATAGATCCGAACAACAACATTCTTTTTTGTGCGTAGCTAAAATCTTCGTATTTGCGCACACCCCAGCTATTCTTGTTAAAGAATGCGTCGTATGCATCATCATCTGCCACAAACAATGTTTTACTACCTGTTTTGGCCAATACGTTCTTATAATTCAGATCTTCAATCAACTTGGCCGTGTAATCAAAATTGCCATCGTTCTTTAGATTATCATAAATACTGGAACCTAACCATCCAGGAGATCTGTCTTCCAACAAGTCTCTGCATCCGGTAGTTGCAAAGAGGATAATTACTAACAGGATTGGGAGGGTTAAATGAATCCTGTTTAATTTCCGTTTGTTCGTTTTCTTCATAGTGTATAGTCGATAACTTAGTTTATCTATTTTCGGGTATCCATAGGAATTGATCCCAAGGAATTGATTCCTTAGAAACAAAAGGGGGAAGTAAGAGGGTTTGAAAATCTTTTACGATTTTTTCCATGTAATGCTTTTCTAAAGAATGGTATATTGATGTACAAAAGTATCAAGAAACCGCTAATTGCTTAAAAATACCGAATCAAATGCTTGCGATTATGAAACAACGCTGTTCATTTCACTATCAAAATTTGATCTCATCCGTTTGTGCAAATTTTTTATACATTGATATTATTGACTTTAGCTAAATTATTCATCTTGAAGCAAAATATATTAATTTAGTTGATATACTTTTCTTATGATGGTTGAACCGTCATTATAAGTTGACTTGATGATGGTAATTCCTTGACCAACATTCTTCACGACCATACCCTGTAGATTGTAGTACTGAACAGATTTAACTGTTCCGGCATTTTCATCAGATTTCTGTTCATTCAAAGAAACAATAACCCGAGGTGCCAACTTGATTTTACCGAATATAGCCTCACAATAGCCCCCGACTGCCAATGCTGCATCATAGGGAATTGTCCACCTAAGCAAATGATAACCGGGTACTTTGATTTCAAAATTCAATGTATCAGCATTTACATCATTTAAATCGACGGACCATCCTTGAGTTCCACTATTCATTTTGTTCAATTGGATATCTTTGGACAAAACCATAGCATAGGTTGTTTTATTAATGACACTGCAATTCAAAAGTGGAAATCCCTTCCACCCAGCTGCATTATACGTCAATTGGTATTTTCTCGCATTCAGATAAAGTAGGCTGCCGGAATTCATTCCATAAATGGCGTTTCCAATGGTATTTGATGCCGAACTTCGGATATACAATCCAGCAGGAATCACACTTTCTGGTCTGAAGAAAAACAGGCGTGAACCACTTGCATATGTTCCGGGAGAACGTGTTCCTCCATCAAAAGTTGCCTGCCATCCATTTGGGAAATAATTATAACCGCCGTAATCGGAAAAAGAATCTGTGTATAAGATTGAATCGGCTGAAAAAGACTGTGAAATCTCCCGATTTGAACTCTTAAGAAAAATCAATGTCGTAATAGAACTGGCAGATAACGTAACAACCGGTTGACAGGTCTCCTGTATTGTCACCAAGGAATTGACCATATTCTTACTGATCGTAGTCAATATTGATCTATAATACGTGACATTCATCGGCAAATCAAGGCTCAATGTATAACTATCGTTGGATTCATTGATCAGCATTAGAACTAGACTGTCACCGTTTGCGGTTTGGTAAGCAGTAGTGTACAAACTATGGGAAGGATCGGTCAAAATCTGCTTTATCCGTGTTTTTCCGGTAACATATTTGGCAAAATGGCTCAATACATATCCTCTTTTTGTTATTTCACCGTTGGTTGTACCAAACTGATCGTCACCCAACATGCCATAATATCGTTTGGATGCATAGTGAATCCATGCATGCATGTTGGCTGTCATGGATGAATTGATGGCTTTTGCAAAGGGGAAAACATCGGACCAGAGAATATTGACTGGATTTGTTCCTGATTGATTATCATTTAATAAAAATTCAGTCATCCAGATTTTCTTGTTTTTCTTTCTGGCCAATGCATAATCTAAATTGGCCATACTACCGTACAAATGGCCTCCCAGAATATCGACTTTTGAACATGCCACGCTATCATTCAATATCGGGTCACTTAATTCTCGACGGAAGGCCAGGGATTCCGGTGCAATAATCTTGCATTTGATTGAATCTCCATACAGCGTAAGAAACTTAATGAACTGAGCCGCTGACCATTCGGTTCCTGCATAATCCGGATTCCAGTCAGGTTCGTTTTGAATGGAAACGGCTTCAATCTTAACGCCGTTGGTAGCCATAAAATCCACAAAACTATTCAGCCATTTGGCAAAATCATTGTAATGTTCTTCCAATACGTAACCTCCAATGAGTGAACCGGTCGATTTGTATTCAGCAGGACCAGACCATGGTGATGCAAAAATAGTTGCTCCATCAGACTGTGCTTGTTTGAGGGTGGAAACCAACCCGCTCCAGGAATTCTTGTCACTGGGTATGATGGTTCGAATGATGGTATACCCCATTTGTCCAGCACCACGTCCCCAAAGTTTATCAATTTCGGTGGTCGTCATATTGACACCCCATGTGGGTGCTTGACCAAAACCTCCAAAACCGTCGACGGTCTGGTATTTTGTACGGTTATCTATTTGAAGGGAGGCTACTCTCGTGGCTGCCAATCCAACTAATGGACCAGAAAAAATGATCATTGAAAGAAGAAACCTTTTAAACTTCATAAACGCTGGAACTTACTGAACGATCGATTTCATTATTTTGAGTATGATTATTGTTTCAAACGACGGTCATCCAACTCGTTTTGCATGGAGAGGTTGATCTTCTTGGTGATTGGATAGAAAAAGAGTGTAACCGTAGCTATGGCAAAAATGGCTGCGGGTATGATACTGGTCGTCAGGCGGATGCCTAAGATGGAAGAAGCGGATTGAGTGGTGTTAGCCACATATCCGAAGGAAGTTACGATAAGTCCGCATGCGGCACCACCAATACCAAGTCCGGCTTTCAGTGCAAAAACGATTCCTGCAAAACAAAAACCAGTTGCACGACGATGGCTTCTCCATTCTGTAAAATCAGCGACATCGCCCATCATGGCCCACAAAAGAGGAATGGTGGGTGCATAGGCTGCGTTCTTCAGAATATTGATGACAAACATCCAACCAATCTGGTCCGGCTTGACGACAAAAAATAGTGAAGTGAACACAGCAGTTAATCCCAGGCAAATAATAAATACACTTTTTTTGCCAAAGCGCTTTGACAACCGTTGCGATAAAAGCAGGACCCCTGCCAGGGTAATCAATTGTCCGATGATGTTGAAGAAGCTAAAGCCAACGGAGAACACATTGCTCAGATCTGGTTTGGAAATGAGGCCAAACATGTTCAGGAAGGCATGCCAACCAGAAGTTTCGCCACTTGTTACTAGACCAAAGCCCTGCAAGAATGTTTGAAGTGCTTGTTTGTCCACGAAATAATTGAAATAATAACTCATGGCACTTCCGAACAAAGCCAATGTAATGAACAGGAACAACGTCAATGTAAACATGGCTTTCCAGGGAGTGGATGCCAACAGATCTTTAAAATCCTGTTTAAAATTGTTTTTCTGTTCTTTAGGTGGTTCAATTCGTTCCTTGGCAGATAAAAAGGTAATGACCATCATCACTACGCCTACTCCGGCAAACACCAGAATGGTATAAAACCAGCCCTTAGGGTCGTTGGATTGACCGTTCCCGAATTTGGAGACCAAAGGCAATGTCAACCCTTGAACGATAAACGTGGCGATGGTGGCGGTAACAAAACGCACGGAAGCGATGCTCGTCCGTTCATTGATGTCACTGGTCATTACACCGCCAAGTGAGGAATAAGGCGTATTATTGAAGGAATAGACCGCCATCATCAAGGTATAGGTGATACCAGCATAAATGATTTTTGCCTGTTCTTTCAAATCGGGTGTAGTAAATGCCAAAACAAAGAATACGGCAAAAGGGATGGCTGTCCATAAAACCCAGGGACGATACTTGCCCCATCGTGTTTTGGTTCGGTCGGCCAATACACCAACAAGGGGATCGACGAAGGCATCAGCCACGCGTGCCACCAACAAGATAGTTCCGGCTGCTGTCGCTTTGATACCGAAAACATCGGTGTAAAAGAACATTTGGAACATCATCATCATCTGAAAAGCCAGATTGGCTGCACCATCGCCCATGCTGTAGCCAATTTTCTCAGCAAGTGGGACTTTTAGGCTAGTTCCTTTTACTTTCATACGTCAGAATTTCATTTATGGTTAGACTTAAGCTTCACAAAAAAAGAGAGATACAAAAATACCCTGTTGTTGTCAACGGGGCACTCTTTTAAGATAAGGATAGTGTCAGAAATGTAACGAATACTATCCAGTGTGTTACATTTCCTCTCAGAAATGATAAATGGTCAAATCAAGGAATAAGCATATTCTTTTTCAGCAATACGTTAAGGTCATAAATTGGACGTTCAACATCATTGGGAATAGGCAAATTGCTGAACTGTTGAAAATAGAGAATGCAGCCATCTTTCCATATTTGTGCATCACGTGTGTGACGTCGGAGCATACTTTGTACTTCCTGAAAGCGTTCGCTGTCGACATAAGGTTGCACTTGATCCCAAGTCTTTTGAAAACCACGGACACCATTGACTCCCTCATCGTATTTTCGGCACAATTCATCCCAGAAAATCTGGCCATTTTTCATTCGGTAGTTCCATGGAATGTGATGGAACCAAAGCAAGAGGTTTTCAGGGCAGGTTTCAACGGGTTCCAGTTTCGATCGCAAAGGCTCCTGATACTGAGAAACAGCGTCACTGCCTTTACTGCTGCGGTCGAAGCCGATGCCCAGGGAATCAGCCTGATGATAATAGGGAGGTGTCCAGTCCTTACGAACTCGAGTTGGAGCATACCATGGGCCGGGGCCATAATGTTCATAGGCTGAGAAGATGTGATGCAAACCCAAGGGCATGGAATAGTTGACTGCCGTTTCACGCGATTGAAGAATCATTTGGCAAACAGGAGTCAGAAAGGATTTCTGCCAACTTTTGGCTGTTATGTTTTTTGATGTTGCCTGATCAGGGTTGAATGTTTGTTGCAGCCATTCCATGGCAATTTGTTCGCTTTTCAGGTTATTGTCCCAAGCCAGTCGGCCGAAGGCGTACCAATTGGACTGTGCAAAGGTGTTGCCACACCAATCAGTATCAAGGCCTGTATTGGCGACACCGGCTATGGCCGTATGTTTCTGATTGAACAGACTTCCGTCCGTACACTTGGCGACGGTGCTGCCACTGCCAGCCTGATACGTATCGCTCTGCAGGCATTCCTCCCACATGGGAGCCAGAAAAACAAGTTGCAAGGAGTGACCTAAGTATTCCTGCGTGATTTGCAATTCAGGCATGACCGAGGTTTTCTTCAGTGCTCCGAATAATGGACTGAATGGTTCCCGAGGTTGAAAATCGATAGGACCATTTTTGACTTGAACGATGACATTGTCCCTGAACATCCCATCAAGAGGCATAAACTCATTGTATGCTTGTTTAGCCCTGTCCTTGTCCGATGGACTATAAACGAAGGCACGCCACATGACGATGCCTCCAAATGGCTTGAGCGCGTCCGCCAACATATTGGCACCGTCGGCGTGCGTCCTGCCGAAATCCTGTGGGCCAGGTAATCCTTCACTGTTCGCCTTAACCAAGAACCCTCCGAAATCGGGAATGAGTTGATAGACCTCCTTCACTTTGGATTTCCACCAACCAATCACTTCGGGATTCAGAGGATCCGACGTTTTCAGCATGCCTAGAGCAGCAGGTGATGAAAAATTGATGCTTAAATAGACCTTGATGCCGTATGGACGCAGTTCCTTGGCGATGGCACAGGTTCGTTGAAGGAACTCTGCGCTAAGTGCCTGTGGATTTGCATTCACATTATTGAGCACGGAACCGTTGATGCCGATGGAAGCATTCGCCCGGGCATATTTTTGCCAAAGTAAACGATCATCTTCTGTCACTGATAATTGCGTTCCGCCACCTCTCCAGAAAATGGAACGACCTGCGTATCCGCGTTCAACAGAGCCATCCGGATTGTCCCAATGATTTAGGATTCGTAATTCATAGGAAGGATTGCTGACAATGTTTTGAATAGGTTCATTGGTTTGTTGCCTGCGTAAAAAATCGTAGACTCCGTATAGAATACCCAACTCGGAATTGGACTGAATACTCGTGGAATCCAATTTAAAACCATCTGGTTTCAAGGAATTGTCCTTTTTGATAACAAACTTGAACGAGGCATTTTCCCGACCTTGCCAACCATTGCTTAGTTCTTTTGCAGCTAATTGCAACATGGCTGTTTTCAATGTGCCAAGTACGGTTATTCGTTTTGATGTGTGATTGGACAGCCACAGGTCACTTCCATTGACGGCCATTAGGTTTTGAACCCCCAACAGAAAAATAAATAGAACCAAACCGTATTTTGAAACAGCATGTAAGAAGTCTCGGAAAATGGTATTCATTATATCGAGGGTGTTATTTGATCGATTGGAGGTTAAGTTCACTACCTGTCATTCCTTTTGCAGAAGCAATGACACGAATTTTTCCAGATTCTCCCTTCTTTGTCCGTACAATCAACAAGCAATAACCGTTGAAGGCTTTTCGAACAGTTGAAGGAAATGCTGTCATATCACTGGGATCGCCATTATCCGTTGCAACAATTTCGCCACAACCCTCCAAACGGAAAGAAATGGGATTTTTGGCAGTGGGAATGGTTACACCCGCTTTATCAGTGACTCGTAGGGTTATAAATGAGAGGTCGCTACCGTCTGCTTTCAAAACTGCACGATCGGCGGTAAGTTCCAGTTTCTGCGGTTCGCTGGCAGTGCTCACACTATCCATGGCCCAAACCTGACCCTTTTTATAAGTGATCACTTTTAGTTGACCTGGTTCGTAGTATACCGAATCCCACTTCAAACGGTATTCGTAAGGCGCTTTTTGTTTTCTTCCCAATGATTTGCCGTTCAAGAACAATTCGGCCTCATCACCGGAAGTCATGACATGTACCGGTGTCACTTGACCGATACGGTCGGGCCAGGTCCAATGGGGCAAGATGTGCGCCATCGGAAAATCAGGGCGCCAATACGATTGGTACAGATAAAAGCGGTCCTTTTTAAATCCAGCCAAATCGATGACACCGGAATAGGAACTACGTGATGTATAATATGGTGTGGGTTCACCTATATAATCCCAACCAGTCCAAACAAATCCACCTGCCACGTAGGGATGCTTATCGAGTGTGGCAAAGACTTTATCGGCCGATGAGCCGAAATCGACCGAGTACAGTTCATAGGAACTGACCTGATGCGTTGCAGAATTACCTCCCTGTCCGTTCCTAATCGGTGCGCTGATGCCCGGATAAACGGGGAACATGTATTCACCCCTGCTGCTCAAGGCCGAAGCATTTTCCGTGCTAAGGATGACTTTATCGGGAAATCGTGCGTGGAATTCAGGGAACAAGGGTGGCGTTGAAATACCTTTTAAATTGGCATAGGGTCCGTCAAAGCGAATTCCCTCACCCTGATAGTTCAAACCAATGACTTCGGGAACGCTGGGCAAAGGCATGTTTGGCTTGGCATAATTCATGGCAAGCGTAGTTGACCTTGTTGTATCTTCCTCTTTAGCAATAGCATAGAGTTTCTTTGCCAATGTTGCTCCCTCTTCCCCAGTGTATTGCTCACCGACTTCGTTACCGAAACTCCACATAATGATGGAAGGGTGATTCCAGTCCCTACGAATCATTGCCCGTAGATCTTGCTCAAACCAATCATCGAAAATCAGGTGAAAATCGAGGGGTGTCTTTTTTCGTTGCCAACAATCAAAGATTTCGTCAATGACCAGAAAGCCCATTTTATCGGTTAAATCCAATAGTTCTGGTGTTGGAGGGTTGTGAGACATACGAATGGCATTGCATCCCATTTCGCGCAACAACTCAAGCTGGCGCTCGGTGGCTCTTAAATTAAACGCAGCACCCAGTGCGCCCAAGTCGTGATGTTGATTGACACCTTTGATGACGATTTTTTCTCCATTTACAAAAATTCCTTTATCGGGATCAAAACCGATTGAACGAATCCCAAAAATGGTTTCATAACGATCAATCGTCTCACCTCCGGAAGTTATCGTTGTAACAGCTAAATACCTGTTGGGGGTTTGGGTAGGATATGGCCCCCACAATTTGGGGTTCCGAATGGAAACAGAGGTAGTTACCGTATCGGTTGAGTTTCCTTTTATACGTATTTTCTCTGACATGGTACTTGCAACACTTAAACCAGTAGCACAATCGTTTGAATCGATTTCAAAGTAATCGGTACAGACTGAAACTACGTTGCTTTTTCGTTCGGCATTTTCCAAAAACAGGTCCAGTACAACCGTTGCATTTTCATTGGAAACGGTATTGAAATGGACCTTGGAACCCCAATGTTTTACCCTGATGGTTCCAGTTTTGCTTAACCAAATGTTTCGATATATTCCCGCACCCGGATACCATCGTGCGGAATTGGTCGGGTTATCGACTCTGATGGCCAATTGATTTACCCCGCCAAGTTTTATATAGGGTGTCAAATCCAACCGCCAGGAAGTGTAACCATACGGCCAACCACCAACCAATTTACCATTCAGCCAAACCATGGCATAGGACATGGCGCCATCCACATCCAGAAAAATACTTTTTCCGGCATCCGATGCAGGGATTTCAAGTTTTCTGCGGTACCATGCCACACCTTGTACAGGAAGTCTTCCCATTCCGCCACCTACCGGGACATTTTCTCCGACATAGAATGGCCCTTTGATGGCCCAATCGTGAGGAAGGTTGATGCTTTCCCAACCATCATCCTTAAAATCGGAGCGAACAAAGGGGAAATTCTCCCCTGGATTGCCTGCAGGTCTTACATATCGTTTACCAGCGTCGGAAATGAATTCATTCCCGGAGGGTAGAATCCATTCATTCAATACGCCTTTCCCGGATGATATAAAATCCGGATCTGTTGGCATGGCATCAGCAGGTTTATCATCTTTGGCATCAGTAACCTCAGGACGAACATCATAGATTAGATGGTCCGGTTGCTCGCTCCCACTGTAACGGTAAAACTTCCAACCATCATTGATGGAAAGATGTTCCCGCAAGGAACCATTTATTGGTTTGGCAGCGAAAAGACTTAGGGTTGAAGATAGTAAAAGTCCACGACACAATAAGAAAGCCGTTCTTTTTGTCGACATGTCATTCAATTTGCTTACAAAGCTAGTTTTTTTCAGTAAATACCAAGGATTTCAATTTGAACAATTCCTCTTTATTTCCATGGAAGCTTAAATAGACATCATGTCTTCCGCTAACCTTTTTGATTGGGAAGTTAAACATACGATACTTATTCCAATCACCAGTATTTGAAATCTTGCATGCAGCTAATTTGGTTCCTGTTCCGATGGCATCCAACCATAGTTCGACGACACCTCCGTTGGATGCACTTGAGGCTTCAAGTCGCATCATTTTGGCTTTCCTAGGGTAATTTCCATGTCCTCCGAATTCAACTCCGGCATACATGGACCAATCTTGGTCATGAATGTCTTCGAGAATGGATTCATCCGCTGTTGAAGTCTTGGACGTGCCGAACTGGTTGGCCGGCCAGCCTGCCATGATGGGTGTATAGGCGTCACGGTAAATAAATAAATCAAAATATGCGGGTTGTTTTTTTACGAAAAGACCAATTCGTGTACCTATCCAATTGGCAGCCATGTCGTCCATGAATTTAGTATTGATGCTCTGTCCGACTTGACTCCAGTCTTTTCCATTCGAACTGAAATAGCCTTGAAGTAGATGGTTGATGCGAACAATTTTCAGCCAAACAGGTTCATCGTTTGGACGATCTTTTTGATAGTTGTTGATGCTGTCAGAAAAACAAATCTTAGCTTTTCCATTAGCATCGGCTGTACAATACAAGCGCACCCACCGCAATTCATCACTACGCAACACTTGCAAACCAGCTTCAGAATCCTTGTTCTTCGATTTTACATCTACATGTGTAATCAATGCATAGGTTTTTTCACCTTCAATCTTTATTACGGTATTGGCTTTGACTTTTTTGGGAGACAGACGCAACCAACCCTTTCTTTCACTCAATGAACTCGCGCTATCGGGCGTATAACCCAGAAAAGACCATTCTGGATTCAGTATTTCAGAATCAAAAAAGTCGGATTTGGCAACCATCCAGGGAATTCCGCTGCTGGGTAGTTTTGGGGCCTCATAAACTCTGTTAATGGGATAATCCGATTCGGGTTTCCCGTTTTTATAATGAACTTGCGTCAATAAACCCTGACGGGCATGGCCTTTCCATTGATTTTCAGCATAGCTTTGTGATATCGTCCAGGAGGTTCCGTCATCAAGTTTAACGACCGGAGAACTGTGATTGGGCGTCCGGAAGATGGCTTGACGTTTAAGCGGGTCGTTCTCATTGAAGAAGGCACCTTGCATTTCCCAAGATGCAGAATCGGCTGTCAAGTGCTTTGTCCTCATCACCCACTGACCACCGGTTACATTTTTTGCAAACGAATAGTAATAATATCCTTCATTTTTCCACATGACAGGTCCTTCAGCCCAACTAAAAGGATATTTAGGCCGTGGATTCAGCCAGTTCAGGTCATAAACGACTCCGGTAGGTTGACCGTCCTTACCTAATTCGACTATTCCATTGTTTGGTTGACCGTTTTTAACAACTAAATACCATTTTCCGTTATCATCGACAAATACGGAATTATCATATCCCATTGTATAGGGTAGTGTTTTGGGTTCAGCCAGTCTGACTGGATCGCTCCATGGTCCTTTCGGATCGTTGGCCTGAACGTAATACATGGATCCTTTAGAATAAAAATACCAATATTTATTGCCAAAATTGACCATATGACCTCCCCAACAACCTCCACTTGGTCGGTCTTCGTATTTTTGCCATGAAGCCTTGACTGGCTGCGCAATGGCCTCCCAATGCACCAAATCGGTTGAATGATAGATGATTGGGGTTGGATTGAACGATGAGCCCGCTGTGTAAAAATCGTTTCCGACTTGGGTCAAAGTAGGATCCGGATGATCTCCCGGGATTACTGGATTGATGTATGTTCTGAAAGAAGGTGATACAGCTGAGACTTGATGTGAAAAAACCTGAAGAAGAATGATCGTCAGGATAAAAAAAACATTTTTCATAAGAATTTAAGGTTGGTGGCGCAGCAAGATGTTGGGTATTTTTGAAATTTTATGTTACATGGCAAAAGTGTTGAAGCCTCCATCAACGACCGCAACAGTTCCCGTGACAAAACTGGATGCATCACTTAGGAGATATTGAATAGTACCACAAAGTTCTTCCGGTTTGCCGAATCTTCCAAAAGGTGTTTGACGAATCACATCCTGACCTCGCTTGGTTAAGTCACCGTTTTCTTCGGTCAGCAGATACCGATTTTGTTCGGTTAGGAAAAAACCTGGCGCTATGGCATTTATCCTGATTTTTTCTCCAAATTTGCTTGCCAATTCATTGGCCATGAATGCCGTGAAATTGGATATTCCAGCTTTTGCTGCTCCATATCCGCATACTCGGGACATAGGACGAAACGCTGACATGGATGAAAAATTGATGATTGAACCCCTACCCTGTTTGACCATGGGCTTTAAAAAAACTTGAGTAGGAAGGATCGTTCCGGTAAGATTCAGATCCAAAACGGTTCGAAAGGCTTCAGGTTGAAGATCGAAAAAGGTTGCATCAGGAGCAATGGTTGCCCCTGGCATATTTCCACCAGCAGCATTTAATAGGGCATCGATTCGTCCATATTCCAAAAGTATGTCTTCTAGGTTTTCATGTAAAAGTTCAACATTCAATACATCTGTCGTTAAGAATATTGCTTCCCCGTCTTCTTCTTTGATTTGCGAAATAATTTCTTTACCTACATCGGAACGTCGACCAAGTACGACAATCAGTGCACCTTGAGCAGCAAGGTATTTTGCGATACTGCTTCCCAACACTCCTGTACCGCCAGTGATGACAATCACTTTTTCCCTAATTGAAAACAATTCGTTCATATCTTTTTTTTTACAAACTTAACAACCTTGCAGCAGTATCATTTGCATTATTCGAATACATCCTTTAGATATGGGCACATAAAGCAATCAAAAATTGTAGGTTTTGATACAATAGCCCCAATTTGACTACTTAGCGTGTCCCTTTATTCAATTTGATACCTTAGTACTCATGTTGCAACGAACTATTCAACATCCTATTCGTCGGTTAATTGGTCACCAAATTAAAATGTAGTGAGTATGCACCCTTTGGTTCTGAACCTATTCGAATCATTTTAATCGAATACTCTTTTAAGTCATCCGTTTTTTGGATTATAGTTGTATTTTTACACCGTTTCCACTCAATCTAAACACTATGACGATTAAAATAAAGAACATCTTCGTTCTTTTATTCCTGTCAATAAGCACGGTTTTTACTGCTTATTCCCAGAACTCTAGATTATACATGACCGATCAAGGTCTGTCTAGCAGTAGAATCAAATATGTTTATCAAGATCATGAGGGTTTCATCTGGGTTGGCGGAGAGAACGGCTTGGACCGACTGATCGGTGATTATTTTCAGAATTTTCTACACCTGGATGACAACCCTGTTTCAATAACCAACAATGACATTACCAGCATCTTCATGGATTCCAACAAAATACTGTGGGTTGGAACAGGAAAAGGATTGAACCGATACGAAAGCGAGAAGAACAAGTTTCAGTTTATACAGCTTTCTAACCTTGATTCACCGAACAGAGGGTTTGCCATTTCAACTATTGTTGGTGATCCCAAAAGAAAAAGGATTTTGGTTAGCACCAGCGGGCATGGCCTTTATGTGGTGGATTCTAAAACCGGCACGATAGATACCCTAGTATCAACACGACTCACTCAATTGTTAGGCACGTTGTTTATCGGGCGAATGATTATTGATGACCGTGGTTGGCTTTGGGCATTTACGTACCACAATGGTTTTCGCGTCATCAATCTGAAAACCATGAAAAGGGTTACACTCCAAATGGATGAAGCCATCCGTAATGACCTTTCATTTGATCTTTTGTCTTGTATTGAAATGGATAAACATACAGGAAATATCCTGATAGGATCTTCTTCCAAGGGTCTCTATATATTTGATGCTGAAAAAAAATGCTTTCGAAAACCGAATGACCCTAAACTTTTAACAATGAATGTACAATCATTGTTAGTAAAAAAAGATGGAACAATATTGGTAGGTTCAGAAAATAGAGGTGTCTGGGTTTTAAACAGGGGAACTGAAACAATTGAAAGTTATACCGTTCATAACAACAACATTGTTGACCTTGAACATAGTAAAGTACACGCTCTTTTGGAAGACAATGTGGGCAATCTGTGGATGGGATTGTATCAAAAAGGATTGTTCATCGTACCTAAATCCATTTCAGGTTTTGAATATCATATCATGTCCAAAGATAAATCAGGTGCCAACAGTGCATGTGTTTCTGCATTTACCAAGGACAACAATGGAACCCTTTGGATAGCAACAGATGGTGGTGGAATCTTTCAAGCTATAGGAAACAATCTCATCAACCAACGCGAATACAATGAAGGCTTGACCAGTCATTCCATTATCTGCATGACAGCAGATAAAAGTGGCACCGTTTGGGCAGGAAGTTATGGTAAGGGTTTGTTTTATTCAAATGGAGGGCCCTTCATATATGCCATTCAAAACAACCAACTAGCCAATAACAAGGTCATGTGTTTGGAATACGATGCCTTTCGAAATTATCTATATGTTGGAACAAACGGTGGTTGCTTCGATATCATTGACTTGACTACCGGAAAACTTAGACATGTCAATGCTGAAATAAACAAATGGGTTCGCGCGTTGCATCTGGATGCCACAGGCAGATTATGGGTTGGAACGTCTGAGGGTACCTTCTATTACGATGTAGACCATGGTCGTGTTCTGAATGTCGATATAGGAATTGGAGGTTTTTTCCCGACCAATTGTTTTGAGGAGGTTGATAACAAACTGTACATCGGCACCAGTCCAGGCTTGTTGGAGTACGACATGAAAAAAAACAAATCAATCTTGGTCGATCTCGGTAAGAACCTGGGATCAAAAAATATCATGTCGATGGCATTTGGAAAAGATCAATCACTTTGGTTTACCACACCTAAAAGTTTGTCCAGGTTGAACTTAAAGAATAATCACATCCGTACCTATAGCTCCTTTGACGGTTTCCATATTGGTGAATTCAGGTATGGCTCGGTATATAAAGACAAGTCCGGTAAGTTGTTGTTCGGTGGTGACAATGGAGTCGTTAAAGTGGATCCCATGCAGGTAAATGAACAACAATACCATATTCAACCCATCTTTTTTACAGAGTTAAGTATTAATAATAAATTCATTGACTATAATATCAATGATAAATCCAAGAATGTACTGGATGCCTCACTTACAAAAGCAAAACGTCTGAGATTAAGTTATAAGGATAATTCATTCACCATGTATTTTTCTGCTCAGGAATACGCCAGTCCACAGAAAGTCAATTACTCCTATCGACTTACCGGTTACGATAATAACTGGCATTACACAGATGCCTCCAACGCAAAAGTGACCTATGCAAGTCTCCCTCCCGGTAGGTATACTCTGGAAGTTAAAGGGTATTTCAATGAAGAAAGCAAGGATGTGACCAACCGAAGCATCCGAGTAATAATTTCAAATCCATGGTACTCAAGCATTCTGGCAAGAATCTTGTATATCATACTGATTATCCTGATTATGTATTTTACGTACACCTTCTATTTGAATAAACAAGAACAACGTAGAATTCTGGAAATGGCCCAATACAACGATCAGGTCAAAGAGGATAAACTCCGATTGTTCACGAGCATCGCCCATGAAATCAGGACTCCTTTGACACTCGTGGTTTCACCGCTAAAGAATTTGATGAACTCCGTACGAGACTTAGAAACCTCGGAAATGTACAACCTCATGTACCGAAATTCCATGCGTATTCTAAAAACGATAAACCAATTATTGGATATCCGGAAACTGGATAACAGGCAACTGACACTTCATTTTGAGGAATATGACTTAATTGGTGTCATCAAAGGCATCATGCTTTCATTTAAAAATCTGGCAACCGTCAAACAAATCAGTTTTACGATGGAATCCAGTGAAAGCGATCATCTGAACTTATGGATCGACGGAAACAATTTCGACAAGATCATTTACAACATTTTGTCCAATGCCTTCAAATTCACCCCAATTTCTGGCAAAATCCTGATTCGAATTAATGACGTCGTCAACAATGGAGAATTCAAAGACCCCTTAGTCAGTGAATTTGCAGAGATAAAAATTTTCAATACCGGATCACCCATTGATGAGAACGACTTGGAACACATTTTCGAGCGGTTTTATCAGGGAAATACACCACATGACGCATCCGGAACGGGTATCGGATTGCATCTGACTCATGAACTGGTTTTGCTTCATCATGGTTCCATAGAGGCACACAATATTGAAAATGAAGGTGTTGAATTCACAGTTAGGATTCCATTGGGCAATGCTCATTTGTCGGATATTGAACTGACACCCAAAATTCATGATAAAGATTCGGAACAAAGGGATAATTTGGATTTCGATAGTATTTCCGACAAAGATTTCATCGATACCACCTCTTTCGAGCAGGAACCTGAAGAAAAAGAGCCCAAAAATAAAAGCACTATCCTTATTGTTGATGATGATGAGGATTTTTGCAGGTACTTGAAAAAGGAACTTATTGATTACAACATCTTGATAAGCAACAGTGGCAACAAAGCATGGAAGCAACTTTTGAGTGTACATCCTGATGTCGTAGTAACCGATTATCTAATGCCGGATGGGAATGGGCTGGAACTTTGTCAACGTATTAAAAGCAATCCCGAAACGGATTCCATCCCTGTTATTCTATTGACTTCAGAAGGCTCAGAAAAATTACAGATGCAAAGTATGGAATTGCATGCTGATCGTTTTCTAACCAAGCCTTTCAATATTCTGATGTTGAAAGGTGCTATCGGTCAGGCAATTAGGGTTCGGGAAAAAATCAAGAACAAGATTCACCGGACCGACATGGGTTACAATTACGATGCCATCGCCATCGATTCAGCCGATGACAAGTTGGTTAAAAAAGTGATTGATTATATTAAGGAACATCTGGAGGACAGTGACATGAGCGTAGAAGAACTCAGCAAGAGTGTTGGTTTCAGCAGGGTACACCTCAACCGTAAACTGAAGGAAATTCTTGGCATTTCGCCCAGCAGTCTGATCAAATCCATTCGACTGAAGCAAGCCGCCTATTTGTTGGTGAATAACAAAGTCAACGTTTCTGAAGTGGCCTATAAAGTTGGATTCTCCAGTCATTCGTATTTCTCCTACAATTTCCACGACTTTTTTGGTATGTCTCCCAAGGAATTCATCATTTACTACACAGAGAATGCGGATGAAGAAAGTATTCGAAAATTGCTTGAATAGATAGTACCTATCAGCAATCAATCGTTGATTTCTTTCACCGATTATTGGCAAAAGATAGCGGACAGGGCCTCAGAACAGGAATTTGTCCGCTATCTTTCCTTTTGGAAGATAGTCTGACGCATTTATCCAAACTTACAGCACTTATATCAAATTTTAATATTGAACTCAAAGTGGTAGCCTATCTTTACCACCTGAATTTATTAAGTAACAATACTATGATAAAACTACCTTTTAAGAAAACCATTTTATTACTAGTCCTTTCGTTGGTGACCATACCATCTTTCAGCCAGACACCAAGAGGCCAACAGGTTTTTTCACCTCAAATCAAGCCGAACAAGAATGCGGCTTCAGTCAGTAATTGCTACTTTCTGTAACAAATCCAACGTTCACTACCCTATCTAATGAATACTTTTGTATGTTTTATCAACTCACCCACACCATTTGAACCTTGAAAACAGTTAATCCTTAAAAGCACGTCATGATTCACAACATTCACTTCTTTCCAATTTTTAAAAAGGCATCTAAGATTGCAATCGTTTTATGTCTATTATTCGTTCAATTTGCGCCTAAAATTAGCGCACAGACCAATACTCCATTACGGCGACCCATCTCACCGGAACAACCGATGTTTATTGTACATATTGACACATGGAACTATGCAGATCCTCAAAAAATAATCGATTTGATACCGGCAGACATTCGTCCATTCGTCGTGATGAATATTTCACTCTCTATCAATCACGATGAAACAACTGGTGCTTACAAGACCGTTGAATATGGTTATGAAACGGCCAAATCCTGGTTGAGAACCTGCGCCGAAAACCAAATGTGGGCATTGGTTCAACCTGCCAGCGGCGGTTTCTGTCACTTCTCCGATTTTGATTTGACAGTTTACGAAGAATTCTTCAGGGAATATCCAAACTTGTTGGGTTTCAATTACTGCGAACAATTTTGGGGATTTGATGATAAGTGGTCGGTCACCTTTCCGCAACGACTAAACCACTTTTATGAACTCATGAAGCTGAACCAAAAATACGGTGGCTATTTGGTTTCCAGTTTCTGTGGCTCCTATTACGGCGCCAGTTTGAATCCTATAGCCATGATGAAGCGCGATGTCAACTTCGCAGCCATCTGCAAGGAGGATCCGGAACATTTCATCGAGTGTGAGAAATTTACTTCTACCTATGGATTCTCCGATATAGAAAGCACCTGTTTGGGCACGTATCTTTCTGGCTATTCGGGTCAGTATGGCATTCGTTATGATGAATGTGGCTGGTCCACAACGGCTACAGATGCGACATACCCTGTTGCTTCTGGAGCGCTTCCAACCATTGAGCACATCATGCTTACCGGTGAAACCGTTATCGATGGCCCGGAATTGATCTGGAAACAGTGCATCCGCGAACTAAGTGCAAGCACCAACTCCGATGGTTATAAAATGAGACGCTGGGAATATTTTCCCCAATATAAAAACATCACCATGGATATTTTTCGAAAGATCCTGGACGGTTCATTTCGCATCTTAAGTCGTAAGGAAGTGATTGACCGCACAAAACTCGTCATCATCAACGATGTAAATACGGGCAACGATCAAGATAAATACAGTACTCCTGAATCGTTGTATGAAGGTCTCTATCGCATGAGTGACGATGGTTCTTACCTTAACAACAAATCCTTTTTTAAGAAAACAGGGCGTTACCCGGCCATCCCTATGGTTTACAAATTGGGGGATTCATTGGCCAATACCTTTCAGGTCAAAGTCAACAAATCGGCTTATGCAACACGTTGGCCAGCAGTTGCAAACAAGGTAAACGATTACAATACTATGTTTGCACAGGAATATACGGGTGATATTTATGCAGGACGCAGCGAAAACTCTTGGGTAACGTACAACCCTTATAAATTGGATCAGTTAGCCAAAGGTTCCATCCCTTTCAAATACAACACCTGCGAACGTGTCGACCTTTCCTATGCGCAATTTTCATTGGGTATCATGAAAGAATACGTCGATAAAGTGACTTTTTATCTGACGAACTATGACAATTACTTCACAAGTTTGAAGACCGATACGATCAAGATTTACGGAAGTACTGTCGAGCCAACGTATTCGTTTCAAGACCGTGCGAATCATCAAGCCAGCACAGTTACAAAAAATTGGACGAACGGCGTCTTGACACTTTCTGTTAAACATAATGGCCCACTCGATCTAACCGTAAACTGCTCAGGATCCGCAACTGGGCGTTTGACAACCTATAAAACGGCGAATATCGTTGCTCCCAACAAACCCGCCCTCTATACAGGACCTCGTCAGTATGAAGCTGAGAATTTCAATTACATGAACATCAGTGGGAACTATACCAATGCTGTCAACAGTGGAATAAAAAATTACACAGGTCAAGGATTCCTTAAATTTGGAACCAACAGTTCAGCAAGTATAAAAGATACTGTATGTGCTTTAAAATCTGGCGCTTACAAACTGAAAATCAAATATGCAGCCTCCGCTGGAAATGTTGGCATGAGGTTGATCGTTAATGGAGTAAGCAAAAATATCACATTCAGCCAAACGGCTACCGAAAGCGCATGGGCCAACAATACTCAAAACATCAATCTCAATAGTGGAAACAACGTCATCATTCTATCTTCGACCGGAAGTACGAATTATATCAACTTTGACCACATCGTCATAGAGCGTGACGACAATGCCCTCTACAACTTCAACAATGATGTTGCAAAAACGACAGCGACCACACCGGCTGCGCAGTTTATAACTGTGCAAAGTGGCACAGCAGGGATTATATCCAACACCGACTCCAGAAGTTTGACCAGCAATTGCATCAAATCGTATACCGCTGGCAACACCAATGGTACCGGTGTAGCCGATTTGAATCTCTTCGCACCGTCCGAAGTCAATTATACCATGCAATGGAAAGAATACTATGGGACGACAGGCGGGAAAAAAGGGATTTTGCTGAGGGGAACGGGAACTCGCTCATATGTCGATGGTATGAAGCAGGGGTATCTGTTCATTGCTCAGAACAACGAAGACAATACCATTACACTTAAGCCCTATATTGCTGGTTCGAACGGTCTTTCTGAGAAAAATAATTACACGACCAGCTTTAAGGTCATGCCCAATGAACCGTGTTGGTACAGAGCAACTGCGTATAACAATCAATTGAAGTTCGAATGTTCCAACGACAGTCTGAATTGGGTTGGTAGCGATGTTACTGCATTTACCGATGACAACTATATGTCCGGTTCAACACAGCTGGTTTGGGGTCTTGGCACCGACAATTTCAGTTGGTTGATTGATGACATAACATCCTATTCCAGAGCCGTTTCTATTTCTCGATTTGAAATGAGTGCATTTAGTGCGGTTCAAAATTCCGAACCATCAGCCAGTCAAACCTTTACGGTTGGTGGCCGAGCACTAACCGACAACTTGACTGTTCAAGCTCCTGACGGCTTTGAACTATCCTTGAGCAGCGGTTCCGGATATGCTTCCATACTTTCGTTTCAACCAGTGAATAGTTCAGTTCCCACGACAACCATTTACATACGCTTGAAATCGGGTTCAACGGTAAAAACCGTTACGGGCAACATGACAGTAAGCTCAAACGGAACAGCCAGTTCGACCATTCCCCTTACAGGATCCATTGTCCCTCCATCTGTGAAAAAGTTTTATGACTTTTCGAATGATGTAGCAACGACTTGGGCAACGACTCCTCCGGCTTTGAACGTATCCGTCGGAACAGGAAATTTGGCTACGGGTGGTGTGGTTTCGTACACGGATGCGACAAGCAAAACCAGCAACATGTTTAAACCTTATTCAGGAAACGATCGCAATGCTACAGGCATCTTTAACCTAAACGCCTTCTCCAATAAAAGCACGGATTATACCGTTACCTGGAAACAATGTCTTGGTGTTGTAGCCGCAACGGATTATAAAATCGGCATGGTACTAAGAGCTGACCCCACGAAAGTCGGTGATGCATCCACCTATTATGCCCAGGGCATCATGCAGGGTTATGTGTTTATTGCCTACAATGTTAATGCCACCCGAACAGAGTTCAGAACCTACCGGTCCACCTCATCGACCAGTTTGGCCCTATTATCCAATACCTCCGTTAGCACCTTGATGCCGGCAGCAGGTCAACGCATCTGGTACCGGGCGTCGGTAACAGGAAGTTCGAATGTCGCATTGAAGTTCGAATATTCGACCGACAGTATCACCTGGAATGCTGGGACTTCTACGACGGATGCCAATTTGCCAGCATTCACTTCGGGCGGTACACAAATCATCTGGGGCTTGGGTGTGGGAAATTTGAATTTCTACCTGGACAACATCACGTTCTATGGTATTGAATCAGCAACAGGAACTGCGTTGAAGTCCATTTTGGAATCAAATGCCACCGTCGTTTCACGGGAATATTTCACCGTTACTGGTATCAAAGTGAACGAACGCGACAACCTGAAAGGCGTGTTTATCGTACGAAACAAAATGTCTGACGGATCGGTTTCCTCTTCCAAAGTACTCTTCAATTAAGAAATAAAATAAATAATTGAAAATAAATGCAATAGCTAATAATTTAATACATATCTTTACCGGATTAAACATTTATACACAATGAACAACGGAACAGTTAAATTTTTTAATGAAGCAAAAGGCTTTGGCTTCATTAAGGACGAAGAATCAGGAAAAGAGTATTTCGTTCACACAAACGGCCTAAAAGACAGAATCAAAGAAAACGACAACGTTACCTTTGATCTCGAAGAAGGAAGAAAAGGCTTGAATGCCGTCAATGTTAAGCTGGCATAACAACCACAATGCATAATTTAAAAGCGAAGGCTGCTCCATGAAGGTGCAGCCTTTACTTTTTTAGTTAATAGATGGTCACCAACATTTTCTGCAGGATGGTATCATCGCCCATACTGATGCCGCTTTGTACACGGTTTATATCCACAACTGCCAAATCCTTTTCGCCAGAAAAATTAACTGCTGAAACCGGTACGGAATCCTTTGCAACGTATTCAGCATTGGAAGCCAGTATCGGCTGGGAGGGCACTTGAACCTTGATGTATTGAATTTCCTTTACTGGACGATCCACATATTTTACCACCTGAACCAATCGCTGAACTACCGGTTGAGGTTTTTCGAACAACCGACCAATTCCGACTCCTGCCAATAAGAAAAGGACAGCAGCCGCTACCGATTGATACATGGGTATCCGCAATCCGGTTTTCTTTCTCTTCGATCTGAATGCCTTATCGAGCCTATTTTTTACAGAAACGGAGGGATCAATCTCTTCCGACCGATGTTCCCGCATGATCTGATGCAATTCTTTTTTGTTCATCTCATTCTTGTTTATTTATACATTTTGGATTCGATGTAACTCGCCAAATCGTTGTTCAGGGTTCGTTTATTCTAAACAGTCGTTTTTCGTGACTCGGCATAGTCGAAGCAAGCTTCGCCTCTACACTCGCTACTTAAAACGTTCGTTTCATATTGGTTTGTACATCGATAATTTCTTTGCCAATTGGCGAGTCAGGTGAAAGAGTCTGGATTTGACTGTCCCTTCCGGGCATTCCATAATTTCTGCGATTTGTCGAACAGGCATTTCCTCCACGAAACGGAGTTGGAACAGCATTTTCTGTTCTGGGTCAAACCGGTTAATTTCCGATTGCAACTGATGCTCAAATAGCTGTCGGTCCAAAGCGATATCGGGGCCATCCGTAAGCGGCTCCGGCTGAACGGTAATATTCCGTTCATAATCGTTGCTAACCTGACGGCTACGGTATTCGTTTCGAACCATGTTTCCGGCAAGGGTGTAAAACCAGGCTCTGAACGATTTGCCGGGATCGTAAAAATCAGGCCTTTCAATAATCTTCAAGAACAAATCGTGCAGCATGTCTTCCGCTCGTTCCCGATCACGATCCAGCAACCTATAGAAAAAGTTGAGCATGAGCTTCGAGTACCGCTTGTAGAGTTCATCAAACGCCGACTGCCCACCTTTGGTGAGCAGCGACATCAGATCTTCGTCCGATCGGGTACTGTAGCTTTTCTGAAAAAGTGGCATCATTTACCTGGAAAAAAACTGTTCCACCAATCCATTCGACCTGTATCTTGAGCAACCTTCCAAGCCAAATCCTTGATTCGTTTCGCTTTAGTACGTTCTCCGCTTTTCAAGTAACTGTCGTACAACATCTTGAATATTGAAAGGTAGTTGGCTCGAGACATATTGACCACACTTTCGGAAGGATTGTTGTAAAACGACTCCTTAAGGTAGTCCAACAGATACTTGTTCTCCACATTGTTACGCAGCGCCGCTAGATTATCGAACGGTTTCGGACTGTATTTCATGGCTAAGCCGACAATGAAAATAGACTTCGAGTATTCTTGATAGATGTCATTCGGAGCAAAAATAGACAAATAAATTGGCCTTCCGGAAACGTTCTTGATTAGGTGTTGGAAAATACCACGCACCTTCTTAATCGTTGTATCGCTCGTAAAACTTATCGGCTTGACACCCATTTCTGCGAAGATTTTTTCTCTGTATGCATCCGTACTTGCCGCCATCCATAAATTCAAAACCAACACATCGGGTCTAATTTTTCGTGCATATTGCAGCACCCAACAGGGGTAACTGTCGTTGTCTCCAGTAGTCATCAGAACAGCATTGCTGTCCAAGGACATCAGCATGTTGTACGCCGTAATGAGGAGTTCTTGAGGCATTTCATTTTGTTCGAACCACTTTGAAGCGACCTGTGTGATGGCCTCCTTGTCGTTGGCAGTCAAGGATCGATTCATCAACCAAGGCAACAACAAGTTATCGTAAGGCCTCTGCGACTGAGCTTTCTGAAGGTATTCATCCGAAAGCATCTGGTTTTTCCGCACAGACTGCATTTTGAGAAAATTAAATTCAAAACTATTGGGTATGGCCTTTTCGGCAGCATCTATCAGCTGGGTTCTTGGCACGAAATAGTCGCTCCTTTTGCTTTCCCATTTGACTGAATCGCAGAAATCTTTGGCCATTCGGTTAGCTTCCGACCAATAGACCCATGCCATGGCATTTGTACTGCCGTTGTCGATTTCCTGCTTCCAAGCTTTTGCTTGTTGTTCATACCAGTCGAATTCATGAACCTGACGGACAATGGAATACACAGGTTCCGGTTTTTGGGCAAAGCCCTGCAAGGAAAAAGCAGTGCAAATGAGAAGTAATGGGATTTTGATGGAGAATTTCATACGTTGAAAAGTTTAGTGGTTTGTAGAGTAGTACACGCCAAAAACAAAAACGTTCAAAAAAAGAAGCAGTTTCAAAAATTAATTTGATTCGGTATCTGTCGTTATCCAGGGAGGATGTTTTAATAGGGTGTCAAGGTCAAGGCACTGATTGACAGACACCCCGGAGCGTACTTAAGGTACGTGAGGAGTGGCTGGCGAGCAGTAACGCAGAGATTGACAGCCTATTAAGACATCCTAATTATTCTTCGCCGCCGAACTCCATAAGGTAAGCCTTGATGAACCCCTCCAAATCGCCGTCCATCACGGCATTGACGTTGGAAGTCTGGTAGTCGGTGCGGTGGTCTTTCACACGGCGGTCGTCGAAAACGTAGCTGCGGATTTGGGAACCCCACTCGATTTTCTTTTTGCCAGCTTCCACCTTCTGTTGCTCCACGCGGCGCTTTTCCAGTTCAATTTCATACAACTGGGAACGCAACAAACGGAGAGCGTTTTCCTTGTTGCCCAACTGCGAGCGGCTTTCCGTATTTTCAATGGAGATACCTGTGGGCGCATGGTGCAGACGAACCCCGGTTTCCACCTTGTTCACATTCTGACCACCTGCTCCAGAGGAACGAAACGTGTCCCAGGTGATGTCGGAATCCTTGATTTCAATTTCGATGGTGTCGTCCACCAAGGGCACGATAAAAACGGAGGAAAATGAAGTCATGCGTTTGCCTTGCGCGTTGTAGGGAGAAACGCGCACGAGGCGGTGCACGCCGTTTTCTCCTTTGAGGTAACCATACGCGTAATCACCTTCGATGGTCATGGTCACGGTTTTGATACCGGCCTCATCGCCGTCCTGCCAGTTGGTGATCTCGCACTTGTATTTTTGAGACTCGGCCCAGCGCTGGTACATGCGGAAGAGCATGGCTGCCCAGTCCTGGCTTTCGGTACCGCCAGCTCCGGAATTAATCTTTAGGACGGCGCCCAATTTATCTTCCTCCTTGCGGAGCATGTTCTTGAGTTCCAAGGTGTCCAGCAAATGGATGCAATGCGCGTAGGCGGCATCGACTTCGGCTTCAGTCGTGATTTCTTCCTTGTAGAAATCGAAAGAAAGCACCAGCTCTTCGTTGGCGTTCACCACTTCGTAATAGGAGTCAATCCAGTTTTTGATGGCTTTGACCTTGCGCATCTGAGCCTCGGCAGACTTGTTATCATCCCAGAAACCCGGCACCTGGGTACGGATTTCTTCCTCCTGGAGCTGGATGAGTTTGGCGTCGATATCGAGATATCTGTTCAGGGCTTGTTCGCGCTCCTGAACCGCTTTGATTTGTTCGGTCGTAATCATGATTCAATGCAGTTGTGGGGCTGCAAAGGTACGAATTTTTCAGTACATCGACGCGATCTCAACAGCATAGTGCATAGCCACCACCTTACGCCGAATCTTCATGGTGTCGGTCAGTTCACCATTGGCCATGGAAAAAGCCTGGGTCAACAACGTGAAACGACGGATCTGCTCGTAGCTGGCCATGTGTTTCTGCATCTTGCGGATGCGTTCTTCGTAGAAGTTGTAGATGCGTTCGTCCATCAGCGCTTCGGTCAATGTGCTGAATTCGATGCCCAACTGTTTGCATAGTTCAGGAATCTTGTCGAAGCTAGGCACGATGAGTGCGGAAACAAACTTTTGCTCATTACCGATCACAGCGACCATATCGATGTAACGATCTTCGCAAAGGGCGGTTTCAATTTTCTGCGGTGCAATGTATTTACCGTTGGAAGTTTTGTAAAGATCTTTGATGCGTTCGGTCACAAATAAGATGTCACCATCCATTGCACCAGCGTCACCGGTACGGAAAAAACCGTCTTCCGTCAAACAAGCTGCAGTTTCCTCCGGTTTCTTGTAATAACCGGGTGTGATGGTTTTCCCTTTCAGTAGTATTTCACCTTCTTCGGAAATCTTTACCTCCAAGCCATCGATGAGATTCCCCACGGAGCCGACGCGGTAGCCGGTTTCATCAAAAGCACAGACGGTAGCCGTACTTTCGGTCAGGCCATACCCGTAATAAAGTGGCAAACCGATGGAACGGAAAAACAACAAGAGGTCGTTGGATAAACGGGCTCCTGCCACTGGAAGAATTTTAGCATTTTGCAAACCAATGGTCTTGCGAACCGTTCGAAACAAGGTCTTGTCAAAGAATTCATACCGTAAGCGAAGCGTCAAAGGTACCGGCCGATTCTTGCGTATAAGGTCGATGTGATACCTGCGACCAATGCGGACGCCTTCGTCAAAAAGTCGGCGGACAATCGGAGGCTTGGCATTGATGGCATCCTGGATACCTTCGTAAATTTTTTCCCAGAAACGGGGTACGTTGCACATGCAGGTAGGCTCGACTTCCTTCAGTATCATCTGAATATCGGTGGGGCGGGTATTGATATCAATCCGCATGCCTTTGTGCAGGCAGAAATGGGACCAGGCTTTTTCGAAAATATGGGTGAGCGGTAAAAAGCAAATGGACACTTCGTTTTCTCCGATTGCTGTCAGTTTCTTGTCGTGTACCCGCATGGCTTCTAGGAACATAGTATGGGTGAGGATCACACCTTTGGGTTCACCGGTGGTTCCGGAGGTATACATGATGTTGGCGAGGTCCTCCTCTTTGGCATTCTGCCGGCGGGTTTCGAGTTCCGAATCCGATTTTGACAACAATCCTGCCTGTAGGAATTCACTGAAATACATGGTCTGGACATCAGTGATGGCCAGGCGGACATCAGGATTGAAAATGACAATCTGTTTCAGCCCCTTGCAGGTGCGCTGGGCTTCATAAGCACGGTCGTATTGATATTGGTCACCCACGAAAAGCACGTGCATGCCTGAGTCGTTGATGATGTATTCAATCTGAGTAGTGGTGCTGGTGGCATACATGGGTACACTGACCGCACGGTTGGAGTAGATGGCGTATTCGGCAATCAAGCATTCGGCTCTGTTCTGTGAAAAAATTCCTACTCTGTCTTTCTCCAGAATACTTTGTCCGATCAAGGCTTTTGCACAACGGTTTACATCCCTGTCAAAGTCGTTCCATGAAATGGATTTCCAACTGCCTCTTCCGTAATCACGGAAACGCATGACCGTTTTGTCACCAATTTTTGCAGCTTTTTCCGGAACCAACCGGGCGAAATGTGTTATCTCCATTTTGCACATATTTTAATATTCTGTGCAATATTACAACATTTTTCCGGATATTGGCACACTCGAAACCGTTTCTTGACGAAGATTTTTATCTTTGTAGCATGAACAACGAAAGCTATTTCAAGGAAGCGGTTTCCCTGCTGGAAAAAATGATTTCCATTCCTGCCCTGAGCCGGAATGAGGACGAACGTGCTGAATTCCTTTCAGCCTGGCTTAAAAAACGAGGCATCGAAGTGCATCGCGAATTGAACAATCTGTGGGCGGTTTCGCCGGATTACAACAGCAAAAAACCGACCATTCTGTTGAATTCGCACATGGACACGGTCAAGCCAACGGATGGCTGGGATCACGACCCCTACCACCCCCGCAACGACGGAACCCGCTTGATCGGATTGGGCTGCAACGATGCCGGGGCCAGCCTGATTTGCCTCATCCAAGTCTTTCGCATCCTGAGCACCACACCACAGAAATACAACCTTATCCTCGGCATTACCGCTGAAGAGGAAATTACCGGCAAGAACGGTATAGAAGCCTTGTTGCCGAAATTGCCGCCCATCACCCTAGGCATTGTCGGAGAACCAACCGGGATGCAGCCCGCTGTAGCCGAAAAGGGGCTAATGGTTCTGGATTGCACCGTTCATGGCAAATCCGGACATGCCGCCCGCAACGAGGGTGACAACGCCATTTACAAAGCGTTGGAGTCCATCCAATGGTTTCAGAATAAGAAATTCGAGGAACAGTCCAATTTCCTTGGGCCGGTGAAAATGACCGTGACCATGGTGCATGCGGGTACCCAGCACAACGTGGTGCCCGACAAATGCGAATTTGTCGTGGATGTACGCATCAATGAGTTTTTCACACCCGAAAAATTGTTTGAAGAAATCAAGAAAGAGGTTCCCTGCCATGTGAAAGCTCGTTCCTTCCGGCTGAACTCGTCCCGAATTGACCCCGGCCATCCGGTGGTGGTGGCTTGCCTCGAGAACGGACGTACGCCCTACGGTTCCCCTACGCTTTCCGACCAAGCCAGAATGCCGTTCACCACCTTGAAAATGGGTCCGGGAGAATCGTCCCGTTCGCACACACCCAACGAATACATACTGTTGGAAGAGATTCAGGATGGCATTGATCTGTATCTGGAAATCTTAAATGGTTTGGAATTATAAGATGTCTCAAATGAGCACCAATCTCTACGTTGGCACTCATTTGAAACATCTTTCACCACATTTCCTTAGCTTCTACCTACTGCGGAGCCACGACTCCGGGTTCAGCCGCTGCGTATCTTTCCAAAGTTGGAAATGCAGCAAGGTCTGATTGCCTTGTTCACTGTCGGTGAAAATCCGTCCGATGGGAGTCCCGGTGCTTACCTTCTGCCCTGATTTCACATACACACTGCTCAGGTTGGCGTAAACGGTCAGGAAATTCCCGTGGCGCACAATTACCGAATTGTTGAAACCGGGCAGGGCAAAGACCTTGCTCACCACACCGTTGAACACGCATAAAGCATTCGCTCCTTCGCGGGTTTGGATGTCAATGCCTTTGCTACTGTTTTGCACGTATTTCAAATCCTGGTATTTCTGTTCGCCGAAATGCACGACAATGGTGCCGGGCAGGGAAACAGGATAGCCCAGCGCACCCTGATGCGATCCGAAATCGCCTGAAAGCGCTTTTTCTTCGGCCGTCATGGCATAGCCGCCCTTTACCGCAGCCACGCGGGGTTTGCTCTTGTCGGCAGCTGCTTTTTCATTGGCCTTGCGCATTTCCTCGGCAATGATGTTCTGAATCTGACGAGAGAATTGGTCGGCCTGACGCCTTTGTTTGGCTATGTCGGACTTCAACTGTTTTTCCTTGCCTTTGAGTTCAGCCACGAGTTCTTTCTTGACACCCTGCTCCCGTTGCAATTGGGCCGATTCCTGCAATTGCTTGCCCTTGACGGCATCCTTTTCCTTGTAGGACATTTCCAGGGCAATGCGTTTCTCGGTCAGTTCATCTTGTTTTCTGGAAATCTGATGTGCCTGAATTTTCTGATACTTGGCATATTCGTCCAGATAGCGCATGCGACGGGCAAGTTGATTCAGATCTTTGGCGGAAAGGATGAACATGAGCTTGTCTTCTGTCTGGTTCCGTCTGGACATGAGCCTCAGGGACTGTGCATAAATGGATTTCTTGACGCTCAGGCGGCGGCTCAGTTCGGTGTACTCCGACTGGTTTTCCTCCACTTCCGCATTGATGATGACCAACTGTTTGTTGAGCTCCCGGATGTACGATTCACGGGCTGCAATTTGCTTATTGAGCGCATTCAGCCGCAAAAGGATGTTCTGAGCTGTCCTTTTGGTTTTACTGAGCATCTGGGTGGTTTTCTCCACCTGTTCCAGCGCCGCTTTCCTTTTTTGTTCGAGATCGGTGATGCGCTTGCTGGATTGTGCAAACAACCCGGTACCGGCCAGCATCAGCAGGAGAAGGATACTAATTCGGTTCATAACAGATTCTGAAAACGTTTGATTAATTCGGTGGTAGTCACTTTCTTATAACTGGAAGGGATGTCAAAGCGGAAATCGGTGGTGGTATTGAACTGCGGCTTCATGAAGGTGATCTGCAAATTGTAGTTCACTTTGAAACCTTCCGTTGTAATTGCCATCATGTGTGGGAAATCGACCTCGTTTTCTGCCGAAAACAGAGAATAATTCACAAAAACCTGCTGATCCCATTCTGGTCTGAAAGCCTTTAGGGTAACATATTGATTGTCTTTGTTCATGACAAAATCCAGGATGAAACTGTTTTCAGCCCAGCGGTATCCTTCGGTCTCTTTTTGACGGAAACGGTCGAAACGCGCAATTTTCCGCTCGTTTGGATTCTGGTCGCCAGGAACGAAAATCCGATTGGTCAGAATGTCCTGAATGGCGGAAATATTTACATAATCCTTATAGGCGAACTGACTCAGCTTTTCGACCGCATAAAGCTTGTGCAAGCGACTTACCAGAATGATGCTATCGCGGACGATCAGGCATTTGACCGCTTCGAACCCTGCAAATGGCTGAATGGAAAGCAGGATGCAACTGTCTTTGCTCATGCGGATGCTGCCTTTCATGCTGGCTCCTACCCCTTGCTTTGGATTGAACTTGAATTCCACTTTGGAATCCAAGGTTCGGTACGGCGTGGATTGGTGAAGGAAGCTTTCCAATTTCTTGACATCGGCAGAAGCTATTTTACGGGTGATTTCTTTGGAAGACCGACATCCGGACAGTCCTACTGAAAGGGCAACCACAAAAACAGCACCGAATAAAAATTTTACAGGAAATCTCATGGTTGTACCTTTTTAGGTGAAACGTATTTGCCAGTTTCCACTTTCTCAACAAGCTCTTCGGACGGGTTTGCCAATTCCAGGGCTTTCTTCCATTGAATCAAGGCCGCATCGGTTTCCTGGTTAAACCAAAGAATGTCGCCATAATGTTCCAGAATGATGGAAGAAGGATCAGGCTCGTTGGCTACCGCCCGTTCAATATAGATTTTGGCCAGGCTGAATTTTTCTTCTTTGTAAAAGATCCAGGCGTAGGTGTCCAGATAGGTCGAATTCTTGGGTTCGGCATCAATGGTCTTGCGGGACATCCGTTCCGCCTTGGGCAGATCGGTGTTGTCTTCGGACAGATAATAGGCGTAGTTGTTCAGTACCAGAATATTGCCTGGATGGACAGCCAGTGCCTTTTCGTAGTTTTCGTAGCAGGCGGGGCGATCTTTCAGGTAAAGATAGGCATCGCCTATAAGACCGTAAACTCTGGAAATGAAGGTGTTGTCATCGGGTTTGGAGACTGAAATCGCCGTTTCAAAGGCTTTGATCGCCTCCTTGTAATCCGTGTTCACCGATTTGCCCTCCTGCTCGGGGTACCAACTGAGACCCATGTAAAACCAAAAAATTGATTCAGCCGGAAAATACGTGAGGGCATCGGTGCAGATTTTTCGGATTTCGTTCTGGTTGTTGGCTTCAGCACTGAGTTGGAGCAATTTTTTCCAGGTGTCGAGCTGATTCGGATTCAAGTCGAGAACCGTGCGCAATTCGGCCTTAGCTTCGTCCTTGTGGCCTTTCTGCATGAGATACTCCACATGCAATTCGCGGATTTGGTAATCGTTGGGGTGTTGATCCAGCAGGATGTCGAAATAAGATGGAATCTTGATACTGTCTGCCGAAACCATGGCATTGGTCAAAATGGGCGTGAAAATTTCCAATTTCGTGTTCACATCCGTGTTTGGATTGGTCAGGGCCGAAAGCAATTGCTCCTGGGCTTTCAGGCTGTCTCCGGTCTCCTTGTAATAATCGGCCAGGGAAAGCGAAACCGAGGGATTGCCCGGATCGATGGTCTTTGCGGACTGGTATTGCTTGAACGCTTCTTTGAGATTGCCCAGCTCCATCCAAGCATCACCCAGCATCAACACAAAATCCACGTCGTACGGGTTGTCGTTGCTAAGTGCCTGAATCTCATGGATGGCACGCTTGGGTTTACCAAGTTGCTTGTAAATCTTGAATTTCTCGAGACTCACCGCTTCGTTCTTTCCGATCAGGTTTTCCACCGCGTCAAACTGACGGAGCGCAGCTGGGTAATTTCCACTCTGATTGTAAAGGGCAGCCAGTTGATAATGCAGGTTTTCGTCGCTGGAACGCGTTTTGAGCAAACCTTCGTATAGCACGACAGCTTTGGGCACCATCTTGAGAGCCAGATACATATTGGCCAATCCAAAGGTGTACCAGTCGTTTTGAGGATCGAGTTTCCAGGCTTTTTCCATGGCATCCACACCCCATTCCGGATGTTTCATGTTGTTGTAGAACACGGCGGCTTCGTACCAAGCCTGGGCATTCAGGGAATCGAGTTCCACCACATACCGAAACAGTTCAAAAGCATCATCGAAGCGGTTCTGCTGCCTGGCATTGAGGGCTTCTTGAAAATAATAATCGGAAGTGCGCCGGTCGTTTTCAGACAAGGCTGGGATTTGTTTCGTCGGAGCGGAAACCACCGGTTTTGACTTGCCACGGGCTGCCACAGGCAACGCCAGGGACAGCGACAATACAAAAACCAAAAGGTTGCTCACGCGCATGATCTTATTTTTTTCCGGTATGGCCGAATCCGCCGGCTCCGCGTTCTGTTTCGCCCAATTCTTCGGTCAATGACCATTCGGCGCGTTCATGTGCAGCGATGACCATCTGACAAATCCGTTCGCCGTCTTCGATTTTGAATTCCTCTGCTGAAAGGTTGATCAGGATCACCCCGATTTCGCCGCGGTAATCGGCATCGATGGTACCAGGCGTGTTCAGGACGGAAATTCCTTTTTTGAGGGCCAACCCGCTGCGAGGGCGAATCTGTGCTTCATATCCGACTGGCAGTTCTACAAAAAGGCCTGTTGGCACTAGGCAGCGTTCCAACGGTTTGAGCACGATGGGTGTTTCAAGATTGGCACGAAGGTCCATACCGGCCGAATGCGCGGTGGCATACTGCGGAAGTTCGTGTTTGGAGCGGTTGACGATTCGAATGTGCATAAGGCTGAAATGATCGTTTGTAAGACCCACAAAAGTACGAAAAATCGATGAAAACCGAACCTGTACGGCGTATTTAAGTGTTTTTATAGGATGTTTTCTCTACATTTGTGTAAACGTCCGGAAACGGAACGTTTTAAGTAGCGAGTGCAGAGGCGAAGCTTGCTTCGACTATGCCGAGTCACGAAAAACGACTGTTTAGAATAAACGAACGTTTTAAGTAGCGAGTGCAGAGGCGAAGCTTGCTTCGACTATG